>MTLE01001744.1_pt2 | contig 17513 bp, 18 predicted proteins | sample 1982461 | NCBI WGS metagenome assembly MTLE01 (sample SAMN05712605, study PRJNA340218) | biofilm metagenome | isolation source: sample SPL anode biofilm adapted to -200 mV | place: USA | collected 2012-02-03
GTAGACGCGCTAGCTTCAGGTGCTAGTGATCGCAAGGTCGTGGGGGTTCGAGTCCCTTTATCCGCACCAATCTTGACACCGTCCGGGGATCTCCGGACTCGACCTTGGAGCCGGCTCGGGGCTGGTCCACAGGTGACGGGAACTCACCCCAAAAGGAGCCGACGATGGCCCTGAACGTGGAACAGAAGAAGATCATCATCGAGGATTACAAGCAGCACGACACCGACACCGGTTCGCCCGAGGTCCAGGTGGCCATCCTCACCAAGCGCATCAACGACCTGACCGAGCACTTCAAGGTGCACGCCAAGGACTACCACAGCCGCCGCGGCCTCATGATCATGGTCGGCCAGCGCCGTCGCCTGCTGGACTACCTCCGCCGCAAGGACAAGGCCCGCTACAGCTCGCTCATCGAGCGCCTGGGCCTGCGCCGCTAGTCCTGACCGATCCGACCACGCACAAGCGCCCGCTCCCGCAGCGGGCGCTTGTTCATTCAGGGAACCCCGTGAGCCTCCCGCCCCTTCCCGTCCCCGCAGACCCCAACCCGTACCGCGTGACGGATCGCAAGCTCCTCTACGACTCCCCCTGGATCCGCCTGCGGGAGGACCGGGCCGAGCATCGTTCGGGCGGCCGGTGCCTTTACGCCGTCTGTGGCTTCCGGCGCACCGCCTGCGGGGTCCTTGCCCTGGACGACCAGGACCGCGTCGTCCTGGTGGGCCAGTGGCGCTACCCCCTGGAAACCTACACCTGGGAGCTGCCCGAGGGCGGCGGCGAAACCCACGAGAGCCCCTTCGAGACCATCCGCCGGGAGCTGGCGGAGGAGGCCGGCCTGGAGGCGGCGGAATGGCAGCCCCTGGCCTTCTTCCACACCAGCAACTCCAGCACGGACGAGGAGACCTTCCTTTTCCTCGCCCGGGACCTGGCGCCCTCCGGCGGCGCCCACGGGCCCGAGGACACCGAGGAGCTCACCTGTCTCCGGGAACCCTTCGAACACTGCGTCCAGCGGGTCCTCACCGGCGAGATCACCGACAGCCTCACCGTGGTGGCCCTGCTCGCCCTCAAGGCCCGCCGCGACGGCGCCGCGGGGGAGCTGGATCCGGCCCTGGCCGAGCGGTTCTTCCAGCGCCCCGATCGCCATCCCAGCGCGGGACGGGCCCGATGGGATAACCTGGAACCATCATGATCCTCTCCCTCCACCCCAAGAATCCCCAGCAGCGCCACCTGGACCAGGTGGCCGAGGTCCTCTCCCGGGACGGCGTCATCGCGTACCCCACCGACACGCTGTACGGCCTGGGCTGCCTGGTGTCCCGCAAGAAGGCCGTGGACCGCATCCAGTCCATGAAGGGCCGCGACCCCAAGAAGCCCATGTCCATCCTCTGCGCGGACATGGAGATGCTCTGCCGCTACACCCGCCACCTGGACACCCCCACCTTCCGCATCCTCAAGCAGATGTTCCCGGGCCCCTACACCGCCGTGCTGCCCTGCAGCCACGAAGTGCCGCGCTACCTCCAGAGCAAGCGCACCGTGGGCCTGCGCATCCCCGACCACACCTTCTGCCGGGCCATCACGCGCCTCGTGAACGAACCCATCATCACCACCAGCTGCAACGTCTCCGGCGAGGAGCCGCTGACGACCTCCTGGGAGATCCAGGAGGCCCTGGGGTACCTCCTGGACCTGGTGGTGGACTGCGGCGATCCCGCGGGCCTGGCCTCCACGGTGGTGGACCTCACCGGGGACGAGCCCGTGCTCCTGCGCCAGGGAGCGGGCCCCTGGCCCCTGTGACCATGCGTTCCCCCCTTCCCGCCCTCCTCGCCTTCACCCTCCTGCACGGGGGCGCCCCCAAGGTGCAGGAAGCCCCCATCCGCGCCCACCTGGCCTTCCTGGCCGACGACCTCCTGGAGGGCCGCGGCACCGGGCAGCGCGGCGGCGACCTGGCCGTGGCCTACCTGGAGGCGCAGGTGCGCGCCCTGGGCCTGGCCCCCGCCAACGGCGCCAGCTACCGCCAGCGCATCGACGTGCTGGGCGCGAAGACGCTCCCGGCCAGGAGCGCCATCACCTTCCGCGGCCCCGGCGGCGAACTCGCCCCGGCGTTCTTCCAGGACGTGGTGGCCACCACCGGCCAGGGCGTGCCCGAGACCGCCTTCGAGGCCCCCGTGCTCTTCGTGGGCTTCGGCATCGACGCCCCAGGGGAGCGGTGGGACGACTACAAGGGCGTGGACTGCCGCGGGAAGCTCCTGCTCATGCTCGTGAACGAACCGCCTCCCACCGCCGCGGAACCCGGCCTCTTCGAAGGCGAAAGCCTGAGCCGCCATGGCCGCTGGACGACGAAATTCGAGGAGGCCGCGCGCAAGGGCGCCGCCGGGGTCCTCCTGGTGCACACCGACGCCTCGGCCACCTACAGCTGGTCCGTGGTGACGGCGGGGTTCCAGGGCGAGAAGTTCATGGTGGCCTCCGGCCCCCGCCTGGCGCCCCTGGAGGGCTGGGTCACCGAGGCCTTCGCGCGGCGCCTGGCCAAGGCCGGGGGCCAGGACCTGGACGCCCTGCGCCAATCCGCCGCCACCCGCGAGTTCCGCCCCGTGCCCTTGGACCTCACCGCCAAGGCCCGCCTGGAAAGCGCCGTGCGCACCTTCCCCCAGTACAACGTCGCCGCGCTCCTCCCCGGCACCGACCTCAAGGACGAGGCCGTGGTCTTCTCCGCCCACTGGGACCACCTGGGCATCCAGGACGGCCGCATCTTCAACGGCGCCGTGGACAACGCTTCCGCCGTGGCCTCCCTGCTGGCCCTGGCCCAGGCCTCCGTGGGCCGGCCCACGCGGCGCACCCAGCTCTACCTGTTCACCTGCGGCGAGGAGCAGGGCCTCCTGGGCGCCGAGGGCTACGTGCGCCAGCCCCTGTGGCCCCTGGCGAAGACCGTGGCCGACCTGAACTTCGAGAGCCTCAACTGGGTGGGCCCCAGCCGCGACATCGAGTTCCTGGGCGGCGAGCGCAGCACCCTCCTGGACCTGGGCCGCACCGTCGCCGCCTCCATGGGCATGACCCTTCGCAAGCCCGAGCCCGACACCCAGGGCCTCTACTTCCGCAGCGACCACTACCCCTTCGCCAAGGCCGGCATCCCCGCCCTGAGCCCCGGCTTCAGCCTCGCCGGCCAGCGGGACTACCTGGAGAACCCCGAGGCCTCCCGGGCCAAGGGCCTCTCCTACCTGGGCGTCTACCACCGCACCACGGACCGCTACGACCCCGCCTGGGACCTGCGGGGCATGGTGCAGCAGGCGCAGTTCATCCTGGAGCTGGGCCGGGCCGTGGCGGATGCCCAGGCGCGGCCGGCGTGGAAACAAAACCCCTAGCCTTCCGCCTTGAGCCGGTCCCGGTGCGCCTTGTAGTCGGGCACCAGGCGCGTGTACCCAGCCGTCATCAGCGGTGAGCTGATGATGAAGTCCGCCGAGCAGCGGTTGCAGGCCACCGGGATGTTCCACACCGCCGCGATGCGCAGGAGCGCCTTGACGTCGGGGTCGTGGGGCGCCGGCTCCAGGGGATCCCAGAAGAAGATCAGCAGGTCGATCTCGCCCTCGGCGATCTTGGCGCCGATCTGCAGGTCGCCCCCCAGCGGACCACTGAAGAGCTTGGTGATGTCCGGCCCCAGGATCTGCTCCAGGAGCGTCCCCGTGGTGCCCGTTGCGTAGATCTCGTGCTCGAGCAGCAGGGCCTTGTTGAACTGCACCCACTCGAGCAGTTCGGGCTTCTTGTGGTCGTGGGCGACGAGGGCGATCCGCTTGCGGCTGGACAGGGGGATCTCGATCTGGGCCATGCGTTCCTCCGGCTGGTGCACGTTCAGCCTCCCATGACGCGACCAGCTTGGCCACCAGCGAAGAACCTGCCGCCATGGGAATTCAAGTTCTATCGCAATGAATCTTGAATCAGTCCCGGCCCTCCGCAGGAACCTTGGCGCGCCAACCTCCACTCCATTCATTCGAGTGGAGGCCGCGCGCCTTCCAGCCCCAGGCACGCCACCCAGCCTGGAGAAACACCGTACCCGGTCGGCCCCGCGCATGACCTGACCCACCCAGGAGCCCCACCATGCGCATGCACGCCTTGTTCCCCCTGGTCGCCCTGACCCAATTCGTCTCCGCCCAGTCGGCGGAGGAACCCTGCGACAACGCCGAGGATGCCCGCGCCCTCGCGGAATCCGAAACCCTGGGCGAGGCCGTGACCACGCGCAGGATCATCCAGACCGACGGCACCAAGGGCTGGGAGGTGCTGGTGCACATGCCGGGCCGCGCGCAGGGCTGGCGCGTCATCATCGACCGGGACCTGGCCAAGGTGCGCTGGAAGGAGGCCATCCGGAACCCACCTTCCCGACGAGTCGTGATCATCGCCAGATAGGGCTGCCGGGGAACTACCGCCCGCAAAAAACTCCATCAAAGGGCCTATCGCCGAGGCGCCGAAGACGCCGAGGATCGCCGAAAAAAGAAGATCTTTTCTCGGCGAACCCCGGCGCCTCGGCGCCTCGGCGATAGTTTTTTCATTTCGAATTGTCTCAATGACGGGATCAGGACGGCCTTCGACCACCCCTCCCAAAGCTCTTCTCAAGAGCAGGCCCGAGTGAGTGTGGGTCTAGGCCTTCACTCAATTCCGGGAACAACCCAAAAAGGATTTCAAAACTTGGCTTCAGCCTAACCAACGGAATTCAGGCTGGATTGCTGTGGCCTCCCCTCCGGGATCTAAGCTCAGAGCAGCAGGGCGAACAGCGCCACCGCGGCCGAGAACCGGATCATGCGCCCCAGCCACGGCGCCCGGTCCATCATCGCGTTCCAGAGCAGCATCGCCCCGAAGGTGACGCTGCCCACCAGGAAGACGTAGAGCCAACCCTCGACCAGGGAGAGCTGGTGGAACCGCTCGGTGGCCAAGCCGACGGTCCAGGGCAGGCCGAACAGGAGGATGAGGTGCCCCAGGTACACCGGCAGGGACTTCCGGCCCAGGGGGGCCACCGCCGCCACCAGGCGCGGCCAGGCTTCGGTCACCCAGCCCATCAGGCCCAGGATCAGCAGGGCGAAGCCCACCCGCAGGCAGGTGTAGGCGTAGCCCGCCTGATGGGGTTCGTGGGCGGGGAACAGGTGCTGGGGCAAGTGCTCGGCCGCCAGGCCCAGCAGCAGGAAGGCCGCGCATGCGGTCAGGCAGGTCAGGCGGAAGCGGCGGAGGCGGAGGTCCGGCGGGGATTCCATCAGCACCCCGCCGAGCCCGACCCCCAGGAACATGAAGCCGCTGGCGGGGAACAGCGGAAAGCCGGAGCCGTGCCGGTACGACAGGAAAGCAGCCAGTCCTTCGGGCAGCCAGCGAAACCAGTCCACCGCGAAGACCCAGGGGCTGGCGAGCACCACCAGCAGTCCCAGCCCCAGGCTCCAGCCCACATAGCGGCGGCGGGTCCGGACGCAGGCCAAGAGCCCGGTGAGCAGCAGCAGGGTGGCGCCGTTGGCCTGGAGGATGTTCACCTGCAGGAAGCCCTGCCAGACCTCCCGGGAAACCCACCGCAGGTCGGCGATCCGGGCCGCGGGGAACACCATCAGGTAGCCCAGGGCCATCACCTTCACGGCGGTCCACACCCGGTGCCGGAGCACCCCCTTCACCAGCCGGCCATCCGCCTCGTAGCGCAGGCCCAGGACGGTGGCCGCCCCGGACACCATGAGGAACAGCGGGGCCGTGAGGCCGCGCAGGTGCACCCAGGTGCGCCAGTGGAAGGTTTCCGGGTCGAGCCAGCGGGGATCCACCAGGGCGTCCAGGGTGTGCCCCTGGACCATGAGCGCCAGGGCCACCAGCCGGGTGAAATCGAGCACCTGCACCCGGGGGCGGGCGGCAGCCTGCGCTTGGACGGAACGGGGCATGGGGCCTCGGGATCAAGGGGATGACGGGCCGGAAGGCCAGCGCCTCCCCAACCTGAAGTAGGACCCAGGATACCAAGAACCGGTTTAGGTCTGAAGGTTACCGCCGGCCCCCCGGAGCCGGGGCGTCCTGCAGGTTGGCCAGGAAGTCGTCGTTGTTCTTGGACTTGCCGAGGCGGTCCAGGAGCAGTTCCATGCTTTCCACGGGGCCGCTGGAACTGAGGATCTTTCGCAGCACCCAGATCTTGGCCAGGCGCGCCGCCTCGATGAGGAGGTCCTCCTTGCGGGTGCCGGACTTCTGGATGTCCATGGCCGGGAAGATGCGCTTGTCGCTGAGCTTGCGGTCCAGGACGATCTCGCTGTTGCCGGTGCCCTTGAACTCCTCGAAGATCACGTCGTCCATGCGCGAGCCGGTCTCGATGAGCGCGGTGGCAATGATGGTGAGCGAGCCGCCCCCCTCGATGTTGCGGGCCGCGCCGAAGAAGCGCTTGGGCCGCTGCAGGGCGTTGGAGTCCACGCCGCCCGAGAGCACCTTGCCGGAAAGGGGCACCACCGTGTTGTACGCCCGCGCCAGGCGCGTGATGGAGTCCAGCAGGATCACCACGTCCTTCTTGTGTTCCACCAGGCGCTTGGCCTTCTCGATGACCATCTCGGCCACCTGGACGTGGCGGGTGGCGGGCTCGTCGAAGGTGCTGGAAACCACCTCGCCCTTCACGTTGCGCTCCATGTCCGTGACTTCCTCGGGGCGCTCGTCGATGAGCAGGACGATGAGGAATACTTCCGGGTGGTTCAGGGTGATGCTGTTGGCGATGTTCTGCATGAGCACCGTCTTGCCGGTGCGGGGCGGGGCGACGATGAGGGCGCGCTGGCCCTTGCCCAGGGGCGTCATGAGGTCCATGACGCGGGTGCTCAGCTCCTGCGGGTCCCGTTCCATCTTGAGCATCTGGGTGGGGTACAGGGGGATCAGGTTGTCGAAATGGACGCGTTCCTTGGCGGCCCCGGGCGGGTCGAAGTTGATGGCGTCGATGCGCATGATCGCGAAGAACTTCTCGTCGCCGCGCGGGGGCCGGATCATGCCCGAGAGCGTGTCGCCCGAGCGCAGCCCGAACTTGCGGATCTGGCTGGGCGAGACGTAGATGTCGTCGGAACCCGCCAGGTAGTTGTGCTCGGGGGCGCGGAGGAACCCGAAGCCTTCGGGCAGCACCTCCAGGACGCCTTCCGCGAAGAACAGGCCTTCCCGCTGGGCCTGGGCTTCCAGGAGCCGGAAGATCAGCTCCTGTTTGCGCATGCCCAGGGGATTCTCGATCTCGTAGGCTTTGCCCATTTCGGCCAGGCGACCGATGGACTGCTCCTTGAGATCCTGGAGGCTCAGGACCGCAGGGGCTTGGGTTTCAATGGGCATGGATTCCCCCTTTGGGGACAGGTCGGGAAGTGACGAGGTTGGGATCGAGAATCATAACCCATCAACGCGGAATGACAAAATACACTTGCGGAGTTCATTAATAAGAAGATATGTAGGTCGTGATTTTTTCACAGTATCGATGGGGATCCTCCACGGGAAAGGCGTGTCCGATGCCGGGAACCAGTTCGAAGCGGCTGGAAGGCAGGGCCTGGGCCACTTCCAGGCACTTCCAAGGGGGCGTTAGCAGATCCTCGGCGCCGGCCAGGCATAGAACCGGCTCCTGGATGGCCATCAGCCGCGACCGAATGTCCCATTGGAGAGCACCAGCTATTTGGTGTCGGAAACCATGAAAAGGTTTGCCGTCTTCCTTTTTTGATTCATGGTACGCCTTCAGTACCTGGTAGCGGGCCTCCAGGAAACGGTCCCCCCACAGGTAGGGGGCCACCGCGTCGAACTGGAGGCCGGGCCCGCCCAGGTCCAGGCAATGCAGCCAGTGCTCCAGGCGCAGGCGCATCGTGAAGTCCGTGCGGGCCATGGCGCTGGTGAGCACGGCCCCGGGGAACGCGCCCGGGTGGGCCGCCAGGAGTTCCAGGGCCACGGAACTGCCGTTGGAGAGACCCCCGAGCCACGGCTCCCGGATGTCCAGGTGCTCCAGGAGCTCCCAGGCGTCCTGGGCCATCTGCGGGGCCGTGTAGGGCCCTTCCAGGGGCGCGTCGGAGCGGCCCTGCCCCCGGCAGTCGAAGGTGAGCACCCGGAACCGCGGCGTGAGCCCGGGGAGCACGCCGGCCCACATGGTGGTGTCGGAGAGCAGGCCGTTGATGAGCACCAGCCACGGCGCCCCGGGCTGGCCCTGGACGCGGTAATGGAGGGTGATGCCCCCCGGAAGGGTCGCGAGCTGTCCCGCCGTCCTCAAGCGTCTCCCCGCAGTTCCGCCGGGGTGAAGTGCGCCGCCAGGGAGAAGCGCACGCCGTCCCAGTGCAGGACGGCGCAGCTGGCCTTCTTGAAGTCGAGGCCCTTGCGGGTGAGGTTCATGACCAGGTCCGAGCATAGGGGCTGGTGGCTCACCAGCGCGATGACCTCGAAGGGCCGCGCCTGTCCCACGATCAGGTCGAGCCATTCCCGCACGGCGCCCGCGGAGCCCGAGGGCTCCAGCCCTTCCCAGCAGCCCACGGGGAAGCCCTCGGCGGTGGCCTCCTTGAGGCACACCATGGTCTCGGCCGCGCGGCGGAAGGGGCTGGAGATTCCCCGCGCCGGCGTGTAGCCGCGGCGCACGAGGCCCTTCATGGCGGCCCGGGTCTTCTCCCATCCCTCGGCCGTGAGGCCCCGGTCGGAGTCCCTGAGGCCGTGTCCGGGATCCTCGGCGATCCCGTGCCGGATGAGAAGGATTGTGATCATGGCGGTATTATCCCATGGGTTGCCCTCCGACAAAACTCCTGGAGTTTCAAGGGATTTCGTGGGATACTAGCTGTTTGGGCCAGGTCCGGCAGGCGCAGTTCAGCTCCGATGTTCCCGGCGACGCCCCGGGAGACAACTTGACCACCGAGACCTTCGCAGCCCTGGGCTGCTCCGAGCCTTTTCTGTCGGCGTTGAGCCGCAGGGGCTTCACCACCCCCACCCTTGTCCAGCAGGAGACCTTCCAGCCCGGACTCGAGGGGCGCGACCTGCTCGTGCAGAGCCGCACCGGGTCCGGCAAGACGCTGGCCTTCGGCCTGCCCCTGCTCCACCGCCTCAAGGACGAGCGCAAGCCGCAGGCCATCGTCCTGTGCCCCACCCGCGAGCTCGCGCAGCAGGTGGCCGAGGAGCTCCAGAGCGTCATGCCCAGGCTGGACGTGGCCCTGCTGGTGGGCGGCCTGAGCTACGTGCCCCAGCTCAAGGCCCTGAAGTACGGCGCCCAGGTCGTGGTCGGCACCCCCGGCCGGGTCCAGGACCACCTCACCCGCCAGACCCTGGACCTCTCCTCCATCTCCATGGTCGTGCTGGACGAGTGCGACGAGATGCTGAACATGGGCTTCCTGGAGGACGTGGAGAAGATCCTTTCCGGCGTGCCGTCCGACCCCCAGACCTACCTCTTCTCGGCCACCCTGCCCGCCCCCATCGCGAGCCTGGCCAAGCGGTTCCTCAAGAACCCCTTCCGCATCAACCACGCCCAGGCCGAGGGCAGCAGCCAGCACGCCGACATCGACCACACCCCCTGCATCATGGCCGAGCACCTGCAGACCAAGGCCCTGGTCAACTTCCTCCTGGCCGACGAGCCCAGCGCCGCCCTCATCTTCACCAAGATGAAGGTGCAGACCGAAGAGGTCGCCCAGTCCCTGCGGGACGCCGGCCTCATCGCGGACTGCCTCCACGGCGACCTGGGCCAGCAGGCCCGCAACCGCATCATGTCGAACTTCAAGGAGGGCAAGCTCCGCTACCTCGTGGCCACGGACGTGGCCGCCCGCGGCATCGACGTGGAGGGCATGCCCCTGGTGGTCCACATGGGCATCCCCACGCAGATGGAAAGCTACATCCACCGCTCGGGCCGCACGGGCCGGGCCGGTTCCAAGGGCGCTTCGCTCGCCCTGGTGAGCTTCAAGGAGTCCCGCATCCTCCTGGCCTGGGCCCGCCGCGGCGGCCTCAAGCTCGAATGGCGCGCCGTGCCCACCCAGGCCGAGATCAAGGAGCTGCGCACCCGCCGCCTCGCGGACAAGCTCAAGGCCATCGAGTCCCCGGCCCTCCTGGACGCGGCGCGGCGCATGCTGGAAGGCCGCGACCCGGCCTCCCTGGTGGCAGCCCTCCTGTCCATGGTCGAAGGGCCCGAGCACGACGGCTTCGACATCCCCGACGCGCCCCGCCAGGACTACTCCGCGGAGAAGCGCCCCTTCAAGCCCCGGCCCGGGGAGAAGCCCGGCTGGACCCCCGGCCAGAAGCCGGCCTACGCCGCCAAGAAGCCCTACGCCAAGCCCTCGTGGAAGAACGGCAAGCCCGGCGACTTCCCCAAGAAGCGCCGCGATTAGGTATTCTTCAGCACGGAGGATGCGCGTGCCCCATAGACCAGCCCTACTGTTCGACCTCGGCGGAGTCCTCATCGACTGGAACCCCAGGCACCTCTACAGGCAGGTCTACGGGGACGCGGAGACGGAGTTCTTCCTGAAGAACGTCTGCACCCCCGAGTGGAACCTCGCCCTGGACGGCGGCAGGCCCTTTGCCGAGGCGATCAAGGAAAAGCAGGCCTCGTGGCCCGAGTACCGGGACGCCATCGACTGGTGGTGGAGCCGCTGGGAGGAGATGCTCAACGGCACCATCCCGGGCACGGTGGACCTCCTGGCGGAACTCAAGGCCCTGGGCCACCCCCTTTACGCCCTCACCAACTGGTCGGCCGAGACCTTCCCCATGGCCCGGAAGCACTATGCGTTCCTGGACTGGTTCCAGGAGATCGTGGTGTCCGGGCGCGAGGGGATGACCAAGCCCGACCCCGCCATCTACCGGCTGACCGCCGAGCGCTGCGGCATCCCCATGGCCGGGACGGTCTTCATCGACGACGGATTGGCAAACGTGAACGCCGCCAAGGCCCTGGGCTTCGACGCCATCCGGTTCACCGGGGCGGTGGCGCTGCGGCGGGAACTGGTGGGGCGGGGCTTCCTGCCGGGCCGGATGGAGCCTCCTCCAGGAAGGTCCTGACCGCCGCGGCCGCGGGCCGGATCAGGGCTGTTCGGCGGGCGGTTGCACCGGCGTGCCGGGTACGGCGAGGCTGACGCCCCAGGCCCGGTTCTCCACGGGCTGGCTGTTGGCCTTCTGCCGGGCCTCCCGCACCTTCTGGATGGCCTCCCCCGTGCTGGCGGACTTGGGGGCGGTGCCGGGCTTGAAGGCCAGGCGCACCAGGTCCGTGGGCTGGGTGGCGCTGGTGGCGGTGAGGCCGGTGTACCGGTCGATGTCGGCCCACTCCATGCCTTCGGGCACCGGGAATTCCTCCCGGGGGGTGGAAGGCAGGGCCGCCTTCATGAAGTCCACCCAGATGGGCAGGGCCGCCTTGGCGCCGTCGGCGCCCCGGAAGATGGTCTTCTTGGCGTCCAGGCCCACCCACACGCCGCAGGTGATGCGGGTGGAAAAGCCCACGAACCAGGCGTCGGTGTGGTCGTTGGTGGTGCCGGTCTTGCCGGCCACGGGCCAGTTCAGCTCGTTGGAACGGGCGCCGGTGCCGCGCTGGGCCACGCCCTGCAGGCACTGGATGAGCTGGAAGTTGCTCATGGGATCCACCACCTGCTCGCCGGGGCCCTGCTCGTAGTTCTCCAGCACCCGCCCGGAGCGGTCGACGATCTTCTTGATGAGGAAGGGCACCGGGGCCTGCCTGCCGCCCAGGGCGAAGGTGCTGTAGCCCCGCACCATCTCCTTGAGGGTGAGGTCCGAGGCGCCCAGGGCCAGGCTGGGGTAGGGATTCAGGTGGCCGCTGATGCCCGCGGCCCGGGCGAAGGCGATGACGTTCTCGATGCCCGTGGCCTCCAGGGTGCGCACGGCGGCCATGTTGCGCGAATCGCGCACGGCCTCCCAGATGGAGATGGGCCCCCAGTAGTCCCGCTCGTAGTTCTTGGGCTCGTACACGGTGGCGTCGTAGGTGAAGCGCGTGGGCACGTCCTCGACCATGGTGGCGGGGGTGAGGCCCTGGGCGAAGGCCGCGCCGTACACGAAGGCCTTCATGGACGATCCCACCTGCCGTTCCGCCTGCCAGGACCGGTTGAACATGGACCGCTTGAAGTCGTAGCCGCCCACCATGGCCCGGATCTCGCCGGTGCCCGGGTCCACGGCCAGGAGGGCCCCTTCCACGTCGGGCTCCTGGTCCAGCTCGAGCTTGACCGGCGCGCCCTCCTCATTGGCCTGCTTGACGATGAACAGCGGCGCGGCGCCGCGCACGAGGATGGACCGGATGGTCTTGGAGCCGGCCCAGGCGAAGGCCGAATCGGGCACCTCCAGGATGCGCTTGCCGATGCGCACGGTGGCGCCGGAGGCGTTCCAGGCGAGGATCACCCCCCGCACCGAGTCGCCCGCCTCGAAGAAGCGGTTCCAGCCCGGGAGGCCGGCCTTCTCGGGGTCCCCCGCGAACTGCACGCCGTCCTTGCGGTAGCCCCGGCGGCGATCCACGGCCCGCAGCCCCGCGCGAACGGCGTCGTTGGCCGCGGACTGCCACACGGAATCGATGGTGGTGGTGACCTCCAGGCCCCCCTCCAGGACCTTGTCCTTGCCGTACTTGCGGTAGAGGTACTGGCGCACCTCCTCCACGGGATAGGGGGCCACCTGCTCCTCCCGGGCGTTCTCCCGGGCCAGGCGCACCGGGCGCTCCGAAAGGGTCTTGGCGTCGGCTTCCTTGATGTAGCCCTCGGCGGCCATGCGCCGGAGCACATGGTTGCGCCGGGCCCGGGCCGCGGCGCGGGCCTTGGGATCGGGGTTGTATGGGTTGTACCAGTTGGGGTTCTGCACAAGGCCCGCCAGGAGCGCGCACTCCTCCACGGCGAGCTGGGGCGAGCTCTTGCCGAAGTAGAACTGGCTCGCGGCCTCGATGCCGTAGCGCCCGCCCCCGAAGTACACCTCGTTGGCGTACTGCTCGAAGATCTGCTTCTTGGTGTAGGCCTTCTCGAGCTTGAGCGCGAGGATGACCTCCTTGAGCTTGCGGTCCAGGCGCTTCTGGCGCTTGGCGGTGACGGTGCGGATCAGCTGCATGGTGAGGGTGGAGGCCCCTTCCCTGCGCCGGCCGAAGCTGGTTAGGAAGTTGAACCCCGCCCGGACGAAGCCCCGGGCCGAGACCCCGCCGTGGCTCATGAAGTCGGAATCCTCGGTGGCGATGACCGCGCCCACGAAGGCCCTGGGGATGTCCCCGAAGGGGATCACCACCCGGTTCTCCTCGGCGAACACGCCGATGACGTCCCCGTTGCGGTCCAGGACCTTGGTGATGGTCTTGGGCACGCGCAGGGCGAAGAACGTGAGGAAGCTGTCCACGTCCCGGCTCATGATGGACCACGCCACCGCCAGGACCAGGCCCCCCGTCGCCGCCAGGGCGGCGGTGATCCACGCGATCCATTTCCAGGGGATCCTCCGCCCCGCCTTACGAGGTTTCCGGGAGTTCTCCGCTTTCGTAGCCATGCTCCCAGGGTAACCTAAGGTCATGGTCCGACCCACCCTCGTAATCGTCGCCAAGAGCAGGTCCCCCTGGCTCGTCCAGGGCCTCGCGGACGTGGTGCCCACCTTCCTGGCCCGGGGTTGGGACGTGTGGGCCCACCCCAAGATCCAGGGCGCCTGGAACGCCGCGGGACTGCCCCCGGAGGCCTTCCGGGGGGACGCCGCCTACGGCGCGGGCCTCCCGGCACCGGACCTGTGCCTGGCCCTGGGCGGGGACGGCACCCTCCTCACCGCCGCCCGCCACGTGGGGATGCGGGGCACCCCCCTGCTGGGCATCAACCTGGGTTCATTGGGCTTCCTCACCAGCCACCCCTCCGGCGAGGCCCGGGCGGTGGTGGAGAGCTACTTCCAGGGGGCCTTCGGCAAGGAGACCCGGACCATGCTGCACGCCCAGGTGGTGCGGGGCGGCGAGGTCCTGGGCGGCCGCCCCGCCCTCAACGACGCCGTGGTGAACAAGGGCGTGGTGGCCCGCATCATGGAGTTCCGCATCCAGGTGGACGGCCACGACGCCGCCAGCATCAAGGCCGACGGCCTCATCGTGGCCACCCCCACCGGCTCCACCGCCTATTCTCTTTCGGCGGGCGGGCCCATCCTCTATCCCGCCCTGGACGCCTGGGTCCTTTCCGCCATCTGCCCGCATTCCCTGACGCTCCGCCCCCTGGTGGTGCCGGCCCACCTTCCCGTGTCCATCACCCTGGACCGGGCCGAGGACGCCCACCTGACCCTTGACGGGCAGCTGGAGATGGAAGTCCACGCCGGGGACCGGCTGGAGCTGCGAAGATCGGAGAAGGCCATCACCCTGATCCAGAATCCGGAATCCAGCTTCTTCCATTTGCTGGGAGAAAAGCTCCACTGGTCCGACCAGTAGGCTAGATTCCGCCCCGGAGGTTCGCGCAGGTCCAGTAGGCTCCGTCCTTCTCCCGAAGCAGAGCCACGGTCCTGCCCCCGTGCACCCCCGCCACCGGCGCCTCCGGGTCGGGGAAGCCCGCCGGCAGGGGCCACGCGGGCGGTTCCAGGGTCCCGAGGGGCACGGGCCGCCCGTGCAGGAGGTGATCGGCCTCCGCATCGTCCAGGACGCGCACGGCGCACCAGGGCAGCACGTCCCGCCCCGCCACGGCCACGCGGTTCCCGCTTCCGGGGTCCTGCCACGGGCCGATGGCGGTGCGGACGAGGCCCTTCAGGTGCGCGGGGCACCCCAGGAGCCGCCCGATGTCCCGGGCCAGGGAGCGCACGTAGTAGCCGCCCCGGCAGGTGATGCGAAGGAGGGATTCCCCGGGCAGGTCGTGGGCGACCCACTCCGCGGCGTGCAGGTAGACCCGGCAGGGCTTCATCTCGAAGACCTCGCCCCGGTGGGCCTTCCGGTAGGCGGCCTCGCCGTCGATCTTCTTGGCGCTGGTGGCGGGGGGGACCTGGTCGGTCCAGCCCAGGAAGCCGCGCAGGACGTCCTGGAGGGCCTCCGGAGCGGGCGTGGGGCCTTCGGCGGTCACCAGTCCCAGGTGGTCCCCGGAATCGGTCTCCGAGCCCCAGGCGACGCGCGCCAGGTAGGTCTTGGGCAGGGGGTGGAGCAGTTCCATGAGGCGCGTGGCCTGGCCGGCCAGGACCAGGAGGAGCCCTTCGGCGAAGGGATCCAGGGTGCCGCCGTGGCCCAGGGCGAACTTCTTCAGGCCCGCTTCCCAGGCCTCGTGCTTGAAGGTCCGGACCACGTCGAAGCTGCTCTGGGCGACCTCCTTGTGGACGAGGTGGACGCCGGGGATCAAGCCTCGTCCTCGGACGCCGGTGGACGGGCGGCTTCCTCTTCCTTGATCTTCTGGAAGATGGCCTCGATCTTGTTGCCCTCCTCAAGGGTGGCGTCCGGGAAGAACTGCAGTTCGGGCACGCGGCGCATCTTGAGGTGCTTGGCCAGGTGGGTGCGCAGGAAGCCCGCGGCGCGGCCCAGGGCCTTGCGCGAGCGGTCCAGCTGGGCTTCGTCGCCCAGGACGGTGTAGTAGACCCGGGCGATGCTGCGGTCCCCGGTGATGCGCACGGCCGTGAGGGTCAGGAACCCCAGGTCCGGGTCCCGGAGCTCCCGCTGGATGAGCGTGGACAGCATGAACTGGAGTTGGTCTTCGATCTGTTGGGGGCGGAGCATGGGGTTCCTCGAAGGGATAGTGTAACCGCGCAGCCGTGAGAGGATGGTCACGGGAGGCCGGGTGGTGGCGGAATGGTTCAAGGACTGGTTCGACCGCGACTACGCGGCCATCTACGCCGGGCGCGGCCCCGAGGAGGCCCGCACGGCGGTGGCCATGGCCCTGGCGCGGGCCCCCGGCCTAGCCTCCGGGCCCGTGCTGGACCTCGCCTGCGGCTCGGGCCGGCACCTGGAGGCCCTTCGCCGCACCAACGACCTCGCCTTCGGCCTGGACCTCTCCCGGGACCTCCTCGCCATGGCGCCCGCTGAGCTCCGGCCCTGGCTCCTCAGGGGCGACATGCGGCGGCTCCCGGTGCGCCCGGGCAGCCTCGCGGGCATCTGCATGTGGTTCACGCCCTTCGGGTACTTCTCCGACGAGCAGAACCGGGCGCTGCTCCTGTCCCTGCGCGGGCTCCTGCGCCCGGGGGGGGTTCTCCTGCTGGACTTCCTCAACGCCGCCCATGTGCGGGCCACCCTGGTGAAGGAGGACGAGGCGGTCCACCACGGTCTGCGGGTGGTGAGCCGCCGGTCCCTGGAAAGCGGCCGCATCGTCAAGCGCATGGACCTCACCCGCGTGGACACGGGCGCCACCCGCCGTGTCACGGAATCGGTCCGCCTCTACGAACCCGGCGAGCTGGTGGACATGGCCCGGGCCTGCGGGCTGGAACGGATCGGCGAGGCCGGGGACTACCACGGCGCGCCCTTCGACGCCGCCGCATCGCCGCGCTGGATCGGCTTCCTGGGGCGGATTGGGGTAGAATGAAGCCATAACGCCGATCCGGGAGACTGCCATGTCGTTCAGAACCGTCAGGGACATCGATGTCAAGGGCCACAGGGTCTTCCTTCGCGCGGACCTGAACGTGCCCATCAAGGAGGGCGTGATCAAGGACGCCACCCGCATCACCGAGACCCTGGCCACCCTCCGCTTCCTCCTGGACGGCGGCGCGAGCGTGGTGCTCTGCTCCCACCTGGGCCGCCCCGCCGGCACGGGGTTCGAGAAGGAATTCAGCATGGCGCCCGTGGCCGCCCACCTCAAGGGCCTGGGCCTGGACGTGCGCCTGGCCAGCGGCGTCGTGGGCGAGGCCGTGGAGGCCGAGGCCGCGGCCCTGAAGGCCGGCCAGGTGCTGCTCCTGGAGAACCTGCGCTTCGACAAGGGCGAGACCAAGAACAAGCCCGAATTCGCCCAGGCCCTGGCGAAGCTGGCCGACACCTACGTGGACGACGCCTTCGGGGCCTCCCACCGCGCCCACGCCTCCGTGAGCGGCATGGTGCCCTTCATGCCCGCGGGCCGCGCCGTGGCGGGCTTCCTCATGGAGAAGGAGCTCAAGGCCCTGGGCAAGGTCATGACCGATCCCGAGAAGCCCCTCCTGGCCGTCATGGGCGGCAGCAAGGTCTCCGACAAGATCGACATCATCCGGCACTTCTTCGGCAAGGCCGACGCCATCCTCATCGGCGGCGCCATGACCTTCACCTTCCTCAAGGCCCAGGGCATCCCCATCGGAAAGAGCCTGTGCGAGGACGACAAGCTGGACCTGGCCAGGACCCTCCTGGCCGAGGCCGCGGCCGCCGGCACCCGGCTCCTGCTCCCCTCGGACCACGTGGTGGCCGACGCCATCTCCGCCGAGGCGGAATGCGACATCACCCAGGACGCGGGCGTCCCCGACGGGAAGATGGGCCTGGACATCGGTCCCGAGACCGTCGCCACCTACGCCGAGGAGATCCGCAAGGCCCGCACCCTCCTCTGGAACGGCCCCATGGGCGTGTTCGAGATCGACGCCTTCGCCAGCGGCACCCTCACCATCGCCGAGGAGATGGCCGACGCCGCCGGCAAGGGCGCCTTCGTGGTGGTGGGAGGCGGGGACAGCGTCTCCGCCGCCAACAAGGCCGGCGTCACGAAGCGCATGAGCCACGTTTCCACCGGCGGGGGCGC
>MTLE01001141.1_pt6 | contig 17505 bp, 10 predicted proteins | sample 1982461 | NCBI WGS metagenome assembly MTLE01 (sample SAMN05712605, study PRJNA340218) | biofilm metagenome | isolation source: sample SPL anode biofilm adapted to -200 mV | place: USA | collected 2012-02-03
GGCCTTCGTGGTGAAGAAGGGCTCGAAGATGTGCTTGATGACCTCGGGGTCCATCCCGCAGCCCGTGTCGGCCACGGAGAGCGCCACGAAATCGCCCTCCACCGCCTCCGGGTGCTCGCGCAGGAAGTCCCGGTCCACGTGGACGTTCTCCAGGGCGATGGAGACCCTGCCCACGCCGAGGATGGCATCCCGGGCGTTCACGGCGAGGTTGGCCAGGATCTGGTCGATCTGCGAGGGGTCCATGCGGATCGTCCAGAGTCCCTCCTTGCGCATCCAGGCCAGGGTGATGTCCTCGCCGATGAGCCGGCCCAGCATCTTCAGCATGCCCTGGATGGTCTCGTTCAGGTCCAGCACCCGGGGCGTGATGACCTGCCGGCGGGCGAAGGCCAGCAGCTGGCGGGTGAGGTCCCCGGAGCGCCGCGCGGCCTTGATGATCTCCCCGAGGTAGGGGTGGAACGGCTGGGATCCAGGCATCATCATGGCCACCTCGGCCTGCCCGAGGATGACGCCCAGCATGTTGTTGAAGTCGTGGGCGACGCCTCCGGCGAGCCTGCCGATGGATTCCAGCTTCTGGGCCTGGACCAGCTCCCCCTCCAGCCTCCGCTGCTGTTCCTCCGCGGCCCTGACGTCCGTCACGTCCCGGTCCAGGCCCCGGAAGCCCTTCAGGGCTCCGGCTTCGTCCAGCAGGGGCGTGCCCGAGGTGAGCAGGTGGCAGAGGGTCCCGTCCTTGCGCAGCTGCGCGGCGGGCAGATTGCGGAAGCCCCGGGCCTCGGAGAAGAGCCTCTGGTACCGGGCCTCCATGCCGGGGCGGTCCGCGGGGGCGAAGCCGTCCAGCACGGATCGTCCGGTCATCTCCGCGGGGGTCCAGCCCAGCACCTTGGCCACGCTCTCCGAGGCGTAGGTGTAGCGGCCCTCCCGGTCCATCTCCCAGAACCAGTCCGAGGAGGCGCTGGCGATGTCCTGGAAGCGTTTCTCGCTTTCCACCAGGGCCATTTCCATGCGGTTGCGCGCGGTGTTGTCCAGATGCGTGATGACCACGCCGCCCCCCGAGTTCCCCAGGGGGGTGACGTTCATGGTGAACCAGAGCCTTTCCCCCGGGGAGTCGCAGGGGTACTCCAGGGTGAACCCCGGCAGCCGGCCTTCCTGGACCGCGCGGATGCCCTCCAGGGCCTCCCGGGCGCCGGGAGCGCCTTCCCCCGCGCCCCTTTCGCACGCGGCCAGGTAGTCGTCCCCCACCTCGGCGCCCTGCCCGAGGCCCCGGGACCTGCCGAAGAGCTTCCAGGGGGCGTTGACCGCGAGGATGACCCCCCGCGGGTCCAGCACCACCAGGTGGGCGTTGACGGAATCCAGGATGGCCCGGTTGAAGTGCTCCATGGATCGCACCGTTTCAAGTGCGGCGACCCGTTCGGTGATGTCCTGGCAGAACACGAAGCAGCGACCGCCCTCCATGGGCGAGAACGAGGCCACGACCTCCACGGGCCAGATTTCCCCCGACCGGGCGCGGTGCCTCGTCTCGAACCGGACCTGCCCCTCGGCCTGGATGCGCCGGTAGGGCGCGTCGCCCGGGTCCACGGCCAGGTCGGGGACCCGCATGGCCAGCAGCTCCTCCCGGCCGTACCCCGAGCGCTGGACGTAGGCCTGGTTCACCAGGATGATCCGCCATTCGCCGTCGGTGACGAAGCAACCGGCGGGGGTGGTCTCCATGAGCCCGCGGTAGAGCGCGTCCAGGATCTGGCGGGAATTCTCGCTCACCCCCAGGGCACGGTGGGCGGCCATGTCCTCCTCCAGGGCGGCCTGGAGTTCGGCGGTTGCGGCGGCCTCCTTGGCCCGGGAACGCAGCAGGGCCCCCGCGAGGACGCTCACCAGGACCCCGCTGGCCATCAGGAAGGAGAGCTGCGCCAGGTCGAAAAGGCTTGCGACGGCCAGGGAGTGGGTGGGCGGGACCAGGAACACGACGAGAAGCAGGGCCGAAAGCCCCGTGGCCAGGAGCCCCGGTCCCAGGCCGCCCAGGAAGGCGCTGACGATGATGGGCAGCATGAACAGGATCATCAGCGGCCGCTGACCAAACGCGGTGGACCACGCCAGGCGCAGCCCCAGGGGCGCCAGGGTCGACAGGACCGCGAAGAGGTAGGCCCGCCAGCCGCCCAGGTGGCCTCCGGGACCGCCCAGGGGGTCCTGCCGCGCTGCGCTGGGGCCCAGGAGGCTCATGAACATTCCGGAAGCAGAAAGCTGAACTATAGCATCGATCCCGCGCCGCACCCCGGTGCCACCGCACGCCGGAAATAGGCTATGGTCAGGGTGGGAGCCGATCGTGAAACACCCTGCCCTAGCCATTTTCCTGGCCGCCGCCGCCCTGGCCGCGGCCACCCCCCAGCAGCGACTCCGTTCCGCCCTGGAAGCGCGATTCCTGGGTGACCGTACCGGGATCACCGTCGCGGCCGCCCTGGTGGGGGACGTCCCGGCCGAGGCCTTCGTCTCGGCGGACGCCGCGCGCCCCGCCAAGGTGGACGCGCACACCGCCTTCGAGATCGGGGCGGTGGCCGGCACCATGGCCTCCGCCCTGGCGGCGGACCGGATCCTGAAGGGCGAGGCGTCACTGGACGACGCCCTGGCCACGCTGTTGGCCGGCGAAGCCAAGGTGCCCGCCTTCGAGGGCACGCCCATCACCCTCGCCCACGTCCTCTCCCACCGCTCGGGCCTGCCTTCCCTTCCGGCCCGCCTGCGGCCCGAGGACGCCCTGAACCCCTTCGCCTCCCTCACGCCCGCGCAGCTCCTGGGCTCGCTCGAGGACGCCAGGCTCGACGCCGCCCCGGGCACCCGAAGCCGCCCTTCCAGCTTCGCCATGATGCTGCTGTCCTCCGGCCTGGCCCGGCGCGCGGGCATGGACTACGAGGCCCTCCTGGCCCGGGATATCTTCAAGCCCCTGGGCATGGAGGACGCGCGCATCCGGCGCACCGGGCGCAACGAGGCCCAGGGCCACGCTTCCAATGGGCGCCCTGCCGGCCCCTGGGACTTCCCGCCGGACATGGCGGGAGCGGGCGGCGTGCGCGCCTCCCTCGCCGACATGGTCCGCTACGTGGAGGCCGCCCTGGGCCGCCGCGCCTCTTCCATCACCCCCGCCCTGGAGCGCACCCGGGTTCCCTTCGAGGGGACCCTGCCGCCCGTGGCCATGAACTGGATGGTCGTCACCGTGGCCGGGCGGAAGATCCTCCATGCCGAAGGCGCCACCGGCGGGTTCTCCAGCTTCGTGGCCCTGGATCCCGAGAAGCGCCAGGGCGTCGTGCTCCTGGCGGACACGTCCCTCTCGAACCTTGGAGGGCTCGTGCCCATGGGCCTCTCCCTCCTGGACGACACGGTTCCCTCGCCGGGGTTCCCGCGCCGCCCGGTGCCCGCGGGCGAAGGCCTCCTGGAAGGCATGACGGGGCGGTACACCCTTCCCGGCGGCACCCGCCTCGCCATCTGGAGGAAGGACGGCGGCCTCGTGGCACAGATCGAGGACCGGCCGCCCCTGGACCTGGGCTTCGACAGCGCCGGCGATTTCTACGCCCTGGACCTGGACGCGGTGCTTCGCCCGGTGCGGGGCGCGGCCGGATACACCTTCTTCCTCCGCCAGGGCGGGGGCCAGGTCAAGGCCGAGCGGGTCCAGCCCGATCGCATGGACGCGGCCGCGCTCCAGAAGCTGGTGGGCAAGTACCGCGCCTCCGATGACTTCACCGTCAAGGTCATCCGGCGGGAGACCCTGCTCTACGTGCAGGGCACGGACCAGCCCGAGGTGCTGGTCGAGCCCGTGGACAAGGACGTCTTCCAGGCCCCCGGCGCCGGGGCGGAATTCACCTTCACCCGGGACGCCGCGGGCAAGGTCGTCGCCGTCGTCATCAAGCAGAACGGACGCACCGTGAAGGCGGAAAAGCGCTGACGCGGCCGCCCCGCGGACCCGTTCACCCCTCGCGGAACGTGCGCTGGATCCCCGCCCGCAGGGCCTCCAGGTGACCGGAGAGCGCGATGCGGGCCTCCTCCGGAAGCAGGCCGGCCACCTCCCGGCACAGGGCGTCGTGCACGGGGGCCAGGGCCGCCAGGAGATCCTCCCCCGCGGCCGTGAGGCTCACGAGGCAGCCTCGCCGGTCCGCGGGGTCCTCCCGGCGCGTGACCAGACCGGCCCGCACCATGCGGTCCACGAGCCGCGGCACGTCGGCCCTGCAGGTGAGGATGCGCCGCCGGATCTCCCGGATCAGTGAACCCTCCGGGGGCCCGCCCTTCACGATCCGCAGCACGTTGAACTGCTGGTCCGTGATCCCGGCGGGCCGGAACAGGCGCTCGTCGGAGAGCCGGGCGACGACCTCCCGGGTAAGGAGGATGGAGGGCAGGAGCTCCTGCCCGGGCGACATGACCTTCGTTATCTGCAGCTCGTCGCGGATCGGCATGACGGCGGCCTCCCTGGGGGTGGAGTGGTTTTCGAAAAAAGGTGTTGCAACATCAAAAAAGAAGTCTACCATGGCTATATGGTGTTTGAACACCTAATCGGAGAACCCCATGCGAAACCCCGCTTCCACCCTCGCGCTCCCCATCGTCGCCCTGATGCTTTCCGCTCCCTCGGCTGGCCTGATGGCCGCCATTCCCTCCACCGTCGACACCTACAAGATCGATTCCGTGCACTCCAGCGTCGGTTTCCGGGTTCGCCACCTGCTCTCCAAGGTCCAGGGCCGGTTCGGCAAGGCCGAGGGCACCGTCAAGGTCGACACCGCGGACATCACGAAGTCCAGCGTGGACGTGACCATCGACGTGGCCACCGTTTCCACCAACGAGGACAAGCGCGACGCCCACCTCAAGGGCCCCGACTTCTTCGACGCCGCGAAGTTCCCGACCATCACCTTCAAGAGCTCGGCCGTGAAGGAAGTGGCCAAGGGCAAGCTCGAGATCACCGGCACCTTCACCATGAAGGGCGTCTCGAAGACCATCGTGCTCCCCGTCACCAACCTGGGCACGGCCGTGGATCCCTGGAAGAACGTGGTCGCCGCCTTCGAGGGCGCCGTCCGGATCAACCGCATGGACTACGGCGTCTCCTACGGCGCGGGCCTGGTGGGCGACGACGTGGACGTCGAGCTCAACATCGAGGCCAAGAAGGTCAATTAATTTGAGCGAGGGGGGACCGCGCGGCCGCTGCGCGGCCTCTCCGTCCCCCCTCGTGCTCCCCCACGTAGTGGCCAGGCGGAGCCTGGCCACCACGTCCAACCCCTCACAGTCTGCGGTTCACCGGCGCAGCAGGCGGAGCCCGTTGAAGACCACCAGGAGGCTGGCGCCCATGTCCGCGAACACGGCCATCCACATCGTGCCCCTCCCCGCGATGGCCAGGCCCAGGAACAGCGTCTTGATGCCGATGGCGAGGACGATGTTCTGGGCCAGGACCGTACGGGTGTCCCTTGAAAGCCGGATGAACCGGGCGATCTTCCCCAGGTCGTCGTCCATGAGGGCCACGTCGGCGGTCTCGATGGCCGTGTCGGAGCCCGCGGCGCCCATGGCGAAGCCGATGTGGGCCGCCGCCAGCGCCGGGCCGTCGTTGATGCCGTCGCCCACCATGCCCACCTTCCCGGCCCTGGAGCGGATGGCCCGGGCCTTGTCCTCGGGGAGCTGGTCGCCCAGGGCCTCCTCGATGCCCACCTGGGCGGCGATGGACTTCGCGGTGTGGGTGTTGTCGCCCGTGAGCATGAGGGTGCGGATGCCCATGGCGTGGAGCGCGGCCACGGCATCGCGGCTGCCGGGGCGCACCTCGTCGGCCAGGGCGAACAGGGCCAGGACGGCCTTGCCGTCGGTGAGCAGCAGGGTGGTCTTGCCATGCCGCTCCAGAGCCTCCAGCCGCTCCTCCAGGGCCGGGGAGCAGACCCCCAGCTCCTCGATGAGGTGGTGGTTGCCCAGGCTGTAGACCGTGCCGTCGATGGTTCCCTGGACGCCCTGTCCGGGCAGGGCGCGGAAGGACGCCACGTCCGCGGCGGGCGCCCCGGGCCTCACCAGGGCGCGGGAAACGGGGTGGTCCGAGCGGGACGCCAGGCCCGTGGCCAGGCGCCAGGCGGCCTCCCCTTCCAGGGCCAGGGGGACGAAGTCCGTGAGCACAGGCTCGCCCCGGGTGAGGGTGCCGGTCTTGTCGAAGGCGATGCAGGCCAGGTCCCTTCCCTCCTCCAGCCAACGCCCGCCCTTCACCAGGATCCCGTGCCGGGTGGCGGCGGCGAGGCCGCTGACGATGGTGACCGGGGTCGAGATCACCAGGGCGCAGGGGCACGCGATCACCAGCAGCACCAGGGCGCGGTAGACCCACACGGACCAGGCGCCGCCCAGCAGGAGCGGCGGCGCCACGGCCACGGCCAGGGCCACGGCCAGCACCGCGGGGGTGTAGACCTTCGCGAACCGGTCCACGAACCGGTGGGTGGGGGACCGGGATTCCTGGGCCTCCTCCACCGCGTGGATGATGCGGGCCAGGGTGGTGCCGCCGGCTTCGGCGGTGACGGCGAACTCGAACGAGCCCGTCAGGTTGAGGGTGCCGGCGAAGACCGGGTCCCCCTCGCCCTTGTCCACGGGCAGGCTCTCCCCGGTGATGGGCGCCTGGTTCAGGGAGGAGCGGCCCGCGACGATGGTCCCGTCCAGGGGCACGGCCTCCCCCGGGCCGACCCGCACGCGGTCCCCCACCCGCACCGCCCGGGCCTCGGCCTCCACCCAGCCGTCGGGGCCCAGGACCGTGGCGGTGGCCGGGGAAAGCCGCAGGAGGCCGTGGATGGCGTTGCGGGCCCGGTCCAGGCTCAGCGCCTCGATGCGCTCGGCCAGGGCGAACAGCACCATCACCATGGCCGCCTCGGGCCATTCACCCAGGGCCATGGCCCCGGTGACGGCGACGCTCATGAGGGCGTTGATGTTCATGTCGCCGTTCTTGAGGCTGATCCAGCCCTTGCGGTAGGTGCCCAGGCCGCAGGCGGCCACCGCCACCACCGCCAGCGCGGGGGCCGCCCAGGACGGCAGTGCGGCCAGGACCGCCGCCTCGGAGGCCAGGGCGGCGCCGGCGCCCAGCGCCAGGCTCCAGGGCCAGCGGCGGACCGGGGGCGGGCCGGGAGCGTCCAGGGGCTCCGGGGTCATGCCCAGGTCCCGGATCGCGGCTTCGATCTCCGGCAGGCTCCCGGGGGCGTGCACCACGGACAGGACCCGCTCCATGAGATTGAACTCCAGGCCGTGGATGCCCCTGCGGCCCCCCAGCTTTCGCCGGATGAGGGCCTCCTCGGTGGGGCAGTCCATCTGGGCGATGCGCAGGCGGCTGCGCTGGGCGCCGGGGGGCACCGCCCCTGCCCTTTCAGAAGCGGCGTCCGGGGCGGGCGCCTCGCAGTGGCAATGGGAGCATGGGGGATGTTCGTGATCGAAAGCCATGGCCCATTTCAAACCCTGAAGCTACTTTAGGGTCAAGGGATTTCCGGGGAGGGCCGTCCATGACCATCGGCGAATTGGCCCACGCGGCCCAGTGCACCGTCGAGACCATCCGCTACTACGAGAAGGAGGGCCTCCTGCCGGCCCCCGGCCGCACCGGGGCGAACTACCGGCACTATGGCGCCTCCCACCTGGAGCGCCTGCGCTTCGTGCGCCACTGCCGGGCCCTGGACATGGCCCACGCCGAGATCCGTTCCCTCACCGCCCTGCTGGACCAGCCCCAAAGCGACTGCGGGGCCGTCAACGCCATCCTGGACGATCACATCGGCCACGTGCGCGTGCGCATCGAACAGCTGGTGCAACTGGAGGCCCAGCTGAGGAGCCTGCGCGACCGTTGCCGCACGGAACGCACGGTGGAGGACTGCGGCATCCTGCAAGGACTGGCGGAGATGGAGGGGGAAACCCGAACCGGCAAGCCGACGCACCTGGGGTAGGGGTCGGCCGCCGAGAATCAGCGCAGCGTCTTGTCCAGGAAGGTGTAGGCCAGGGCCCAGAAGTGGGCGGTCTGGCGATTGTCCGCGCCGGCGCCGTGCCCGCCCTCGATGTTCTCGAAGTAGCGCACGTTGTAGCCCATGTCCTTCATCTTCGCGAACATCTTCCGGGCGTGGGCGGGGTGCACCCGGTCGTCCCGGGTGGTGGTCATGAAGAAGGTGGCCGGGTACTTCTGGCCGGCCTTCACGTTCTGGTAGGGGGAGAAGGTCTTGAGGTAGGCCCACTCCTCGGGCTTGTCGGGATCGCCGTACTCCTCGATCCAGGAGGCGCCGGCCAGCAGGTGGGAGTACCGCTTCATGTCCAGCAGGGGCACCTGGCACACCACGGCCCCCATGAGCTCGGGATACATGACCAGCATGTTGCCCACCAGGAGCCCGCCGTTGCTGCCGCCCATGATCCCCAGGTGCCGGGGGGAGGTCACCTTCCGGGCCGCCAGGTCCCGGGCCACTGCTGCGAAGTCCTCGTAGGCGCGGGGGCGGTTGGCCTTGAGGGCAGCCTGGTGCCACCGGGGCCCGTACTCGCCGCCGCCGCGGATGTTGGCCAGGGCCAGGACGCCGCCGCGGCTCAGCCAGGCGCGGCCCACGGCACCGGAGTAGTAGGGGACGGAGGAGACCTCGAAGCCGCCGTAGCCGTCCAGGAGGGTCGGATTCGTCCCGTCCACCTTGAGGCCCTTGCGGGCGACCTGGAAGTAGGGGATGCGGGTGCCGTCCTTGGAGGTGGTGAAGTGCTGGGTGACCTGCAGGCCGGAGGCGTCGAAGAAGGCCGGAAGGGCCTTGAGCAGCTCCGGTTCGCGGCCCAGGGTCCCCATGTAGAAGGAATCGGGGGTGAGGAAGTCCCGGGTGACCATGAAGAAGTCGTCCGTGGCGTCCTCGTCCACCGCGGAGACCGACGTGGTGCCCATGGCCGGCGCGCCCTTGAGGGGCTCGGCCTTCCAGGTGCCCGGGGTCAGCACGGAGAGGCGGTTCTTGACGTCATCCATGACGTTGAGCACGAGGAGGTTCCGGGTCCAGGTGAAGTCCTCCAGCGAGGTGGTGGCGGTGGGCTGGAAGAGCACCGCGAAGTCCCGCTTCCCGGCCAGGAAGTCGTCGGCCTTCGCCGCGAGGAGGGACCCTGCGGGGTACGTCTTGCCGGCCACCGTCCACGCGGAGCGGAGTTTGACCGTGAGCCACTCGCGGTGGAAGGAGGGCTCGGCGTCCAGGGGCACTTCCACCTTGCGCCGGGATCCGTCCTTGGCCAGCAGGAACGTCTCGCTGGTGAAGAAGGAGGGCTTGCGGTAGAGGAAGTCGCGCTCGAAGCCGGGGGTGGAGTCGTGGTAGGCCGAGGCTTCCATGTCGGTCTCCAGGCCCTCGAAGACCACCTTGGCCTGGGCCAGGGGCGTACCGCGCTTCCAGACCTTGGCGACCCGGGGATACCCCGAGCTCGTCATGGAGCCCTTGCCGAAGTCGGTGCCCACGAAAAGGGTGTCCTGGTCGATCCAGCTCACCTGGGACTTCGCCAGGGGCAGGGAGAAGCCGCCTTCCACGAAGGTCCGGGTCTCCACGTCGAACTCGCGCACCACCGCCGCGTCGGAGCCGCCGGGGGACAGGGACACCAGGCACCGCCGGAAGCCGGGCCGCAGGAACTGCGCGCCGTGGAACACCCACCCCTGGTTCTCCGCCTTGCCCAGGGCGTCGATGTCCAGCACGGTTTCCCATTCGGGCTCGGCCTTGCGGTACGAAGCCAGGGTGGTGCGCCGCCAGAGGCCACGGGGGTGCGCCGCGTCCCGCCAGAAGTTGTAGTAGTGGGCGCCGGCCTTGGAGATGTAGGGGATCTTCGCCTTGGAGTCCAGGATCGCCAGGAGGTCGCCCTCCAGGGTCTTGTAGGCGGGCGAACCTTCCAGTTCCTTGGCGGTGGCGGCGTTGGCGGCCCGGACCCAGTCCAGGGACTTTTCGCCGGTGACGTCCTCCAGCCAGAGATAGGCGTCCTCGGGGGCGGGGACGGGTGGGGGGGGCTTTCCTGAGGCCATGAGCGAGATCCCTAGAAGGATGGGCATCCATCTTCTTGCCATTTTCGACTCCGGGTCCAGTTACGTCCTGTAACCAGACAACCTTCCCATCGAACGGCCACACCTGTCAAAGGGGATCAGGCCCCTTCGTACAGGCGCTCGATGGCCTCCGCGTAGCGCTCGCTCACCGCCTTGCGCTTGACCTTGAGGCTGGGGGTGAGCAGGCCCGAATCCAGCGTCATCTCTTCGCAGGAAAGGACGATCTTCCGGATGCGCTCGAAGTTGGACAGGTGCTCGTTGATGCGCCCGATGCGGTCCAGGACCTTAGCCACGGCCTCGGGCCGGGCCACCAGCTCGGCGTCGGAGGCGTAGGGGATCCCGGCGCGCTCCGCCCAGCGGCGAAGGCTGGCCATGTTGGCGACGACGATGGCGCTGAGGAAGTTCCGGTGGTCGCCGACGACCACGGCCTGGGCGATGTACTTGTCCTGGGTCAGGAGCCGCTCCAGGGGCTGGGGGGCCACGTTCTTGCCGCCGGAGGTGACCAGGAGCTCCTTCTTGCGGTCGGTGATGCGCAGGCGTCCCTGCTCGTCCATGGCCCCGATGTCGCCGGTGCGGAAATAGCCCTCCTCGTCGAAGGCCTGCCCCGTGGCGAAGGGGTCGTTCCAGTACCCCAGGGTGACGTTGGGTCCCTGGCAGAGGATCTCCCCGTCCCCGCTCAGCTTGAGGAAGGGCTTCCCCTGCCATTCGTCCAGGAGGGGCTTGCCCACGTAGCCGGGCCGGACTTGGTTGACCCGGTTGATGGTCAGGATGGGGCTGGTCTCCGAGAGCCCGTAGCCCTCGAACACCGGCACCCCGGCGGCCCAGAAGAACTCCATGATGGGCGCCCCCAGCGCCGCCCCGCCGGAGGCGGAGATCTCCAGCCGCCCCCCGAGCCGCTCCCGGACCTTGGAGAAGACGGCCTTGTCCGCGGCCCGGTAGAGCGCGCCCAGCAGGACCCCCGGCGCCTTGCCCACGTACCGCAGCGCCGCCATCTTCCGCCCCACCCACATCGCCCAGTGGAAGAGGTAGCGCTTGGCGGGGCCCGCCGCCGCCACCGCCTCCCGGATGCGCGCGTAGACCTTCTCGTAGACCCGCGGCACGGCCAGCAGCACCTGGGGGCGCACTTCCAGGAAGGCCGCGGGCAGGTTCTCCAGGTCCGTCACGTAGTAGATCGCCACCCCCGCGTGGAACATCGTGTAGTGCCCTCCCATCCGCTCGAAGATGTGGGAAAGCGGCAGGAAGCTCATGCACCGCTGCCCCGGGTGGACTTCAAGCACCGCCAGGGCGGCCAGGATGTTGGACACGAGGTTCCCGTGGGTGAGCATGGCACCCTTGGGCTCGCCGGTGGTGCCCGAGGTGTAGATGAGCGTGAGCAGCTGGCCCGGGTCCCTCCGGGAGGCCCATTCCCGCACCTGGGGCCGCTGGTCCTCCCGGAGCCTGCCGGCGGCCTGCAGGTCCCGCCAGGTCAGGATGCGCCGGCCGGGGACCTCGGGAGGCTCGCCGTCCATGAGCACCGCGGCCTGCAGTTCGGGCAGCCGGGGCCAGGCCACCAGGACCTTGTCCAGCTGCGCCCGGGAGGAGCACAGGATCATCCGGGCCCCGCTGTGCCGGATGATGTACTCGGTGGAATTCGGGTTGAGGGTGGGATAGACGGGCGCGGTGACGATGCCGAGGATGGCGCAGGCGTAGTCGGCCATGGCCCACTCGGGCCGGTTCTCGCTGAGGATGGCCACCCGGTCGCCCTCCTGGATCCCCTCGTGGCGAAGGGCCAGGGCCAGCCGCTCCACGATCGTCCGGATCTCGCGGTGGGACAGCGGCACGTAGGTTCCCCCGGCCTTGAAGGCCATGGCGTCGGGCAGGTCATGACCCAGGGCTTCGTAGAAAAGCTCCGCAATGGTCTTGATCACCGGGGTCTCCTTTGAGGTTGGGTCATCCTATATCCAATTCCCGGAGAAAAAAGAAATAATCAAATCTTGCAAGGGGGTCCGGGAGGCGGCAGAATGCTCCATCTTTTCGAGCGCCGCCGCCGTGCTGATGGATTTCCTCGGGATCGTGGGCGGGTCTGGAACCTGAAAAATCGACCAATTCATTCGATATTAATAAATCGATTCCATCCGTTATCACCCGCTCGACCTTCATGACAACTTCGTCTTCTTATAGGAGCGCCCGCACCATGAAATACGAAGGCCAGGCCATCCAGTGTTCCATGCTCGAAGGCGGGATCGTCGAGCTCCGGTTCGATCTGAAGGACGACTCAGTCAACAAGTTCAACAAAGTCACACTCTCCGAATTGACGGACGTCATTGCCCAAATCAAAGCCGACCCCGAGGTCCGAGGTTTTCTTGTGACAAGCGGCAAGGACTGCTTCATCGTCGGGGCGGACGTCACGGAATTTACTGAATATTTCAAGAACCCTGAGGAGCAGCTCACCGAGTGGCTCCTGCAAATCGACAAATTGTTCTCCACAGTGGAGGACTTTCCCTTCCCCTCGGTGGCCGCCATCAACGGCTTCGCCTTCGGCGGGGGACTGGAGTTCTGCCTGGCCACCAGCTATCGGGTCATGGCCTCGGACACCCGCATCGGCGTCCCGGAGACCAAGCTGGGCATCTTCCCGGGCTGGGGCGGGACCGTGCGCCTCTCCCGCCTCACCGGGGCCGACAACGCCATCGAGTGGATCGCCGCCGGGGAGCAGCACGGCGCCGACGAGGCCCTGAAGGTCGGAGCCGTGGACGCCGTGGTGCCCCCCGGGGAGGTGCGGGAGGCCGCCCTGGACCTCCTCGCCCAGGCCATGGCCGGGCGCCGGGACTGGAAGGCCCGCCGGCTGGAGAAGGTCTCGCCCCTCAAGCTGAACCCCACCGAGACCATGATGGTCTTCGAGGGGGCCAAGGCCTTCGTGGCCGCCAAGGCCGGCCCCAACTACCCCTCCCCCGTGGCCGCCATCGAGGCCATGCAGCGGGGCGCCACCCGGGGCCGGGACGACGCGCTGGCCATCGAGGCCGCCGCCTTCGCGCGCATGGCCAAGACGCCCACCGCATACCACCTGGTGACCATCTTCCTGGGCGACCACCACGTGGGCCGGGTGGCCCGGAAGCTGGCCAAGGCCGGCGGGAGGGTGGAATCCGCCGCCGTGCTGGGGGCCGGGATCATGGGCGGGGGCATCGCGCACCAGTCCGCGTCCCGGGGCACGCGCATCCTCATGAAGGACATCGCCGACTCGGCCCTGGACCTGGGCATGGCCGAGGCGGGGAAGCTCCTGCTCAAGCGCGTGGAGCGGGGCAAGCTCACCGCGGCGGCCATGGCGGGCGTCCTCGCCCGCATCCGGCCCACCCTCTCCTACGGCGACTTCAAGGACGTCGACCTGGCCGTGGAGGCGGTGGTGGAGAACGAAAAGGTCAAGCGGGCGGTCCTGGCGGAGGTGGAGGGCCAGGTGCGCGAGGATGCCATCCTGGCCAGCAACACGTCCACCATCTCCATCTCCCGTCTGGCGGAAGGCCTCCGGCGGCCAGGGAACTTCTGCGGCATGCATTTCTTCAACCCGGTCCACAAGATGCCCCTGGTGGAAGTGATCCGGGGCCGGGAATCCAGCGAACGCGCCGTGGCCACCGTCGTGGGCTACGCCCTGGCCATGGGCAAGACGCCCATCGTCGTCAACGATTGCCCCGGATTCCTGGTGAACCGGGTGCTGTTCCCCTACTTCGCCGGGTTCCTCAAGCTCCTGGAGGAGGGCGTGGACTTCCAGCGCATCGACAAGGTCATGGAGAAGTTCGGCTGGCCCATGGGGCCCGCCTACCTCCTGGACGTGGTGGGCATCGACACCGCGCACCACGCCGGCGCCGTCATGGCCCGGGAATTCCCCGACCGCATGGCCCACCCGGGGAGGACGGCCATCGACGCCATGTTCGAGCTGGGGCGCTTCGGCCAGAAGAACGGCAAGGGCTTCTACGCCTACGTGCCGGACAAGAAGGGGGCCCCGAAGAAGGAACCCGACCCCGGGGTGCCCGCGATCCTCGCGCCCCTGGCCCGGGCGGACGCCGCGCCCCTCACGGACGCGGACATCATCGACCGGATGATGCTTCCCATGGTCATCGAGTGCTCGCGCTGCCTGGAGGACGGCATCGTCGCCACGCCGGTGGAGGTGGACATCGGCCTGGTGTACGGCCTGGGCTTCCCCCCCTTCCGGGGCGGGGCCCTGCGCTACGCCGACGCCGTGGGCCTCCGGGCCCTCTGCCAGAAGGCGGAGGCGCTCAAGGGACTCGGCCGGCTCTACGAACCCACGGCCCAGATGCAGAAGCTCGCCGAAGCCGGTCTCGGCTTCCATCAGGAGAACTAGCGATGAAAGACGTCGTCGTCGTCGATGCCGTGCGCTCCCCCATGGGCCGGTCCAAGGGGGGCATGTTCCGCAACGTCCGGGCCGAGAACCTCTCCGCGGCCATGATCACCGCCCTGCTCCGGCGCAACCCCAAGGTGGATCCCGCCGAGGTGGAGGACGTCATCTGGGGCTGCGTGCAGCAGACCCTGGAGCAGGGCTTCAACATCGCCCGGTTCGCGTCCCTCATGACCGCCATTCCCCACACCGCCAGCGCCCAGACCGTGAACCGCCTCTGCGGTTCCTCCATGCAGGCCCTCCATGCCGCCGCCATGGCCATCATGACGGGCAACGGCGAGGTGTTCGTGGTGGGCGGGGTGGAGCACATGGGCCACATCCCCATGAGCCACGGCGTGGACCCCAACCCCGCCCTCAGCAAGCACGCCGCGAAGGCCTCGGGCATGATGGGGCTCACCGCCGAGGTGCTGGCCAAGATGCACGGCATCACCCGCGCCGCCCAGGACCAGTTCGCCCTGCGCTCGCACCAGAAGGCCCACGCCGCCTCCACGGAGGGCCGGTTCGCGGACGAGATCGTCCCGGTGGAGGGCCACGACGAGCGCGGCTTCTCCCGGCTGTGCGACGTGGACGAGGTGATCCGCCCGGATTCCACCCTGGAAGCCCTGGCCGCCCTCAAGCCCGCCTTCGACCCCAGGAACGGCACCGTCACCGCCGGCAACTCCTCGGCCATCTCCGACGGGGCCTCGGCCCTCCTGGTCATGTCCCTGGACCGGGCCCGCGCCCTGGGCCTGACGCCCCTGGCCCGGGTCAAGGCCATGGCCACCGCGGGGGTGGATCCCTCCATCATGGGCTACGGGCCCGTGCCGGCCGTGAAGAAGGCCCTGGCCCGGGCCCAGATGAAACCCGGCGACATCGAACTGTGGGAGCTCAACGAAGCCTTCGCCGCCCAGGCCCTTCCGGTGCTCAAGGACCTGCAGCTGCGGGACCACGTGGAAACGAAGGTCAACCTGAACGGCGGCGCCATCGCCCTGGGCCACCCCCTGGGATGTTCCGGAGCCCGCATCACCACCACCCTCCTCCACCTCATGAAGGCAGGCAACCGTTCGACCGGCGTGGCCACCATGTGCATCGGCCTCGGACAGGGCATCGCCACCGTCTTCGAACGCGTATAGTACCGGGCATTCCAACCCACCAGGTTTCCTCACCGACACGGAGGCACTATGGCTCAGATTCTTGCGGACCGCAGGGACATCGACTTCGTCCTTCACGAGCAGCTGAAGGTCGAGGCGCTCAGCACGCACGACCGCTTCACCGACTTCAGCCGCAAATCCATCGACCTGATCATCAACGAGGCCCGCAACCTGGCCGTGAAGGAGATCCTTCCCACCCAGGTGGACGGGGACCGCATCGGGGCCCGCTTCGACCAGGGCAAGGTCCAGGTGCCGCCGTCCTTCCACAAGGCCTGGAAGGCCCTCCGGGAAGGCGACTGGCTCGCCATGACCGAGGACCCGGACTGGGGCGGCCAGGGCATGCCGCGGGTGGTGGCCACGGCCGCCTCCGACTACCTCATGGGGGCCAATTTCGCCTTCATGATGCACGCGGGGCTCACCCACGGGGCCGGCAAGCTCATCGAGACCTTCGGCACGGACACCCAGAAGCGCCTCTACCTGAAAAAGATCTTCACCGGGGAGTGGACGGGCACCATGCTCCTGACCGAGCCCGAAGCGGGCTCGGACGTGGGCGCCCTCACCACCACCGCCACCCCCAACCCCGACGGCACCTACACCATCACCGGGAACAAGATCTTCATCTCCGGCGGTGAGCACGACCTCACGGCCAACATCATCCACCCCGTGCTGGCCCGCATCGAGGGGGCCCCGGCCGGCACCGCGGGCATCTCGCTCTTCGTGGTGCCCCGGATCCGCGTGAACGACGACGGCAGCCTGGGGGAGCCCAACGACGTCGTCTGCACGGGCATCGAGGAGAAGATGGGCATCCACGGCAACGCCACCTGCTCCATCGCCCTGGGCGGCAAGGGCGGGTGCCGGGGCACGCTCCTGGGCGAGGCCAACAAGGGCATGCGGGCCATGTTCATGATGATGAACGACGCCCGGCTCATGGTGGGCAACCAGGGCCTGGCCTGCGCCAGCCCCTCCTACCTCTATGCCCTGAACTACGCCCGTACCCGCGTCCAGGGCCGCCACCTGCTCAAGATGATGGACAAGAGCGCCCCGCCCGTGCCCATCATCCAGCACCCCGACGTGCGCCGCATGCTCATGCTCATGAAGGTGTACGTGGAGGGCATCCGCAGCCTCTTCTACCACCTCGCCCACTGCTCGGACCGCATCGCGGTGTCCTCGGATTCGGACGAGAAGGCCCGGCTCCAGGGCATCATCGACTTCCTCATTCCCATCGCCAAGGGCTACGTCACCGAGCGGTGCTTCGACGTGTGCAGCCTGGGCGTCCAGGTCTACGGCGGCTACGGCTACATCCGCGAATACCCCATGGAGCAGCTGCTGCGGGATTGCCGGATCACCGCCATCTACGAAGGCACCAACGGCATCCAGGCCATGGACCTGCTGGGCCGCAAGCTGGGCCAGAACCAGGGCCGGCCCATCATGGACCTGTTCGAGGAGATGCGCGGGACCCTGGCCGCGGCCCGGGACGTGGACCGCGCCGCGCCCCTGGCCGAGGCCCTGGAGCCCGCGTTGATCCGCCTGGAGGAGGTGGCCCGCCACATGGGCACCACCGCCCTCTACGGGGATCTGCCCACCGCCGCCGCCCACGCCCACCCCTTCATGGAGGTGTGCGGCGACGTGGTCCTGGGCTGGCAGCTCCTGTGGCGGGCCAAGACCGCCGCCGAGGCCCTGGCCGCCGGCGCCAAGGAGAAGGACGTCGCGTTCTACGAGGGCCAGCTCCGCAGCGCCCAGTTCTTCACCGCGGTGCTCCTGCCCGTGGCCCTGGGCCGCATGGACGCCATCCTCTCCGGCTGCGCCGTGGCGGTGGAGATCCCCGAAGACGCCTTCGGCGGCAAGTGACCATGGTCCCCTTCTCGCCGGCCACCGCAACCCTGGCGGGCCTCCCCGCCCGGATCCCGTTCCTCCTCATCCCCCTGGCGGGCCTGGGGGTCTTCGCCTGGATCATCCGCCGGCGCCTGGAGCCCCTGCTCCGCGCCGCGCCGGATCCCCGGCAAGGCCAGGCGGGGGCT
>MTLE01002207.1_pt1 | contig 17454 bp, 12 predicted proteins | sample 1982461 | NCBI WGS metagenome assembly MTLE01 (sample SAMN05712605, study PRJNA340218) | biofilm metagenome | isolation source: sample SPL anode biofilm adapted to -200 mV | place: USA | collected 2012-02-03
TGCATGGGCAAGATATTCAGGTTTTTTAAATTCCCTTTTGGTTGTTTTCCATAAGTAATCACGGATTTTAGCCTCAAGTTCCGGGAAATGGTGCCATGTATCAAGTATTTCTGTATACAATCCGAATGATGTTATACAAGATGCAACATAATTCTTATAGCCGGCTTCAGTCATAAGGGCGAATTGTCTTGCAACAATAGTCATTACCGTCTCCTGGGGTATGGTATCGCTATGGTAGGCAATTCCACCGCACGTTGTATGATGTTCTGTATCAAAGAAGTCAAGATTTAGCCGATCCCTTACAATTTCAAGAAAAAGCTTTTCCGAAGCCGGAAAAAAATTCTGCCGGATACAGCTTCTTACATAAAAATAGTGATCTTCTGGGATATCCTTCTGATATTCACTCCAAATTTTCTTCTTTCCGTTTATTATCATTACCTATGATGTTCTTTTAATGATGTAGTGAATATGTGATTCAGATACTCCTCTTTGGACATACCCATATCTTTAGCTTTTTCAATTGAATATTTCTCGATTGTATCCATTCTGGCAGTTGCTCCGGTTGCGTCAAATATCTCTTTCAACTCTCTGAGATCCTCATCCGGGATTTTTCTCAAAATACCGGGACCCTCTCCATCCAGATTGGAACCAACCTTTTTGTGAACTGCCTCCAGGTTCTCTTCAATCCATTTTCCGACAGGGCCGTATTCAGGGTGAGCCTTATACTTGAAAGTCCTGGGATACACACAATAGCCGTAGTTCAGAATATTGTTGTTAAGCGCAAGTGTAAGTGCATATTGTTGCCTTCCTTTTTCCGAGTGAATGAAAAGACCAGTATCCATGGACAAGGAGCGGAGAGCCATTATTATCAGTCCGGGAGCATTTTTTCTGGGACATCTTGTTACACAAGACATACACTCTCCACAATACCAGATTGTGTCACCCTTGAGCAACTCTTCAATAGCTTCCTCATTCTTTGATTGGACAGTATCAGTAACAATCCTCGGATCATACTTATAGAACTCAGCAGCAGGACAAATAGCGGTACAAGTACCACAATTAATACAGGCATTCAGACCTTCTTTGAACCTGTAATCCTCATTCAGTCTGTCAAATAGTTTCCCCATCTAATCTCACCTCTTCATTAATTATCATATTATCCAGCATCTTTCCAGAGACTCTGATGAATGTGTGCAGGTCCTCAATAGGTATATCCTTTATTATCATGTTTGTAGCCTCCATGGCTATCTTGGTGACAGGATCCTTTATCTGTAGTCCCGATTCAGTTATGTTGATAAGATTGAGCCTACGGTCCTGTTTGAAGGTAGTCCTCTTAACATAATCCTTTTTCTCCAGAGCATCTATCAACTTGGTTACAGAATTCTTGTCCTTCTTGATCTTATCAGCTATCTCCTGTTGAGATTGGACACCATCATCCCAAAGAGTGTCAAGAACAAGGAACTGTTCCGGGGTAATATCATACCCGTTTCTCTGAAAAATAGTACTTAAATATAATTTAAACCGGCAGTGAACCAGGTTAAGGAAAACTCCAACCTTTTTATTTAGTATCATATACGATAGTATAAGTATTTACTATTGCAAATATAACTGAATTTTCATTAATTTGCTTGTATGGTTACACTAATTATTATATCAATTGTATTTTTGCTGATAATAGCCATCCTACTGGTTATTCTCATTGTCAGAATCGAGAAGGTCATTGCAATACGAAGCAACCTTGAGAGACTGGAGAGTCGCTTTTCAGATGAGATACGGTATCTCAGAGAGGAGCACTCCCGCTCCCTGAAGGAAAACCGGGATGAGCTCAATGATACACTGAAAATGTTTTCTGCTTCAGTTGGGTTGAGTATCAAGAATTTCCAGGAATCTTCGGAAAAAGGGATGAATATGCTCTCAGATATTCAGAAGGATAAGCTGACTCAAATTGAAAACCGCCAGAACGAAATGATCAGGCACACCGAAGAGAAGCTTGAGAAAATCAGGGGAGTAGTTGAGGAAAAGCTTGAAAAGACTCTTAGTGAGAGACTCGGACAAAGTTTTGAAACGGTTGGAAAACAGCTCGTTGAGGTTCAGAAAGGGCTGGGAGAGATGCAGGTTCTTGCTCAGGATGTCGGAGGGCTTAAAAGAGTTCTGAGCAATGTCAAAATGAGAGGTGGAATAGGAGAGGTACAGCTATCAATGCTTTTAGAACAGGTTCTTGCTCCGGATCAATATGAGGCCAATGTCAAGACAAAGCAGGGTAGCAGGGAATTTGTAGAATTTGCAATAAAATTGCCGGGGAAGGATGACACTATAAAGAATATCTGGTTGCCTGTTGATGCCAAATTCCCTAGAGAGGCATACGAACTGCTTCAGGATGCATATGATGCAAATGATCCCGTAAAAATTGAGAGTGAACAGAAGAGTATGGAGAATGCTGTCAAAAAAATGGCTAAGGACATATTTGACAAATATATAGATCCCCCTTACACAACAGATTTTGCTATCATGTTTCTTCCGTTTGAGGGTATTTATGGGGAGATAGTAAGGAAAGCATCATTGCTTGAGGAGATACAGCAGAAATATAAAGTTATAGTAACCGGCCCGACAACTCTTGCAGCCATCCTTAACAGCCTTCAGATGGGATTCAGGACTCTTGCCATTGAAAAGAGGAGTAGTGAGGTCTGGAGAGTTCTTGGTGCTGTAAAGACTGAATTTGAGTCATTTGGTGGGCTTCTTCAGAAAGCCCAGAAAAATATACAAGGTGGCCTTGACGATATAGATAAACTTGTAGGAACAAGGACAAACGTTATCAGAAGGAAGCTAAAAGGAGTTGAAGCCCTCGATGACGAGAGCTCCAGACTCATTCTTGGTGACATAGATAAAGGCACTCCTGAAGAGGAGCAGCTTAGCTAATGCTTTTACGAGATATACTCATCCCAGCTTTTAATGTGTATATCGTTGAGGGACATACTGCAGAATGCATTGATAAATGCCGNNCTAAGTCTTGCATTGGTTAAAAGTGGTATGTTGAAATCGACGGCAGCCCTCCTTATCTTGTAACCATTCTCCAACTCAACCTGTGTAAGGTTTTTAGGGATATTTATCACAAGGTCGATCTGCTTATTCTGAATCATCTTCAAAGCCTGTGGCTCATTTCCATCCTCACTTGGCCACAACACATGCGTTACCTCGACATGGTTATCAACCAAGAACTTATATGTTCCACCTGTTGCGTATAAGTTATAGCCTTTACTTGTCAAAAGTACGGCAGTTGAAAGAAGTTCTGCTTTCTGCTTGGCATCTCCGGAAGAGATCAGGATATTCTTCTTTGGAATTCTATAACCTACTGAAAGCATCGATTTAAGGATTGCCTCATTGGTGTCATCTCCGATACATCCCACTTCACCGGTTGAAGCCATGTCAACTCCCAGGACAGGATCCGCTTTCTGAAGTCTTGAGAATGAGAATTGCGAGGCCTTTATGCCAACGTAATCCAGATCGAATGCGCTCTTATGAGGAGGCTGTACCTCTTCTCCGATCATAATCCTGGTTGCAAGGTCTATGAAGTTGATTTTCAAAACCTTGGAGACAAAAGGGAAGCTTCTTGAAGCTCTCAGATTACACTCAATCACCTTTATATCATTCTCTTTTGCAAGAAACTGTATATTGAAAGGACCAGAGATCTGAAGCTCCTCTGCAATCTTTTTGGCAATTTTCTTGATTCTTCTGAATGTCTCTACATAAAGCTTCTGGGGAGGAAACTGAATTGTAGCGTCACCTGAGTGAACACCGGCAAATTCAATATGTTCCGAAATCGCATAAGCAATCATATTGCCCTTGTCTGCCACTGCATCACACTCAATCTCCTTGGCATTCTGTATAAATTCAGAGACTACTACAGGATGTTTTTTTGACACATTTGCCGCCAGCTGAAGGAACTGTTCCAGTTCATCGTTGTTTGAACAGACATTCATTGCCGCTCCTGAAAGCACATACGAAGGCCTTACCAACACAGGATAGCCCACCTCTTTAACAAATTCCTTCACATCTGCCATTGTTGACAACTCTTTCCACCTTGGTTGGTCAATCTGAAGACGGTCAAGCATTGAAGAGAACTTATGCCTGTCTTCTGCATTGTCAATGCTCTGAGCAGTGGTACCCAAAAGATTGACACCAGATTTGTCAAGCTTGAGGGCAAGGTTATTCGGTATTTGTCCGCCAACAGAGACAATTAAGCCATTTGGGCTCTCAAGCTCGTAGATATCCATTACCCGCTCATATGTAAGCTCATCGAAATAGAGTCTGTCACACATATCATAGTCAGTAGAGACGGTCTCGGGATTATAATTAATCATGACACCTCTCCATCCCCGGTTCCGGATTGTCTGCAAAGCATTCACACTACACCAGTCAAACTCTACAGAGCTGCCTATCCTGTAAGCCCCTGAGCCTAAAACTATAATTGACTTATGGTCGCCCAAATACTTGACATCATTATGAGTCCCATTATAGGTGAGATAGAGGTAATTTGTCTGGGCAGGATACTCTGCAGCAAGTGTATCTATCTGCTTTACAACTGGAGTAATACCGTGTTCTTTTCTGAATTTCCTCACAAGATAGGATGACTCATCCACATCTATTTCATCCTTGAAAACCAGTCTGCCTATCTGGAAATCAGAAAAGCCCTGTCTCTTTGCTAGTTTCAATAAATCCAGCGAGAGTTTTTCCAACTTGTTCACTTTATTTATTTCCAACGAAGTCTGAAAAACATTGAACAATTTGTCAAGGAACCACTTGTCGATCTTTGTATAATCATGTATCTGATCAACCGTGTAGCCTTCCTGAAATGCCTTGGATATTACGAAAATACGGTTATCAGTAGGCTCTCTCAAAGATTTTTCTATGTTTTCTACATTAATCTCCCTGTTGGCAACAAACCCGTGAGCACCTTGTCCAATCATTCTGAGGCCCTTTTGAATCGCCTCCTCAAAGCTCCTGCCAATTGCCATCACCTCCCCGACACTCTTCATACTTGATCCTATCTCCCTCGAAACTCCCTGGAATTTAGAGAGGTCCCATCTTGGAATCTTACAGACAATATAATCCAGAGCGGGTTCAAAAAATGCTGGTGTTGTCTTAGTAACAGAGTTCTTTAATTCGAATAGACCATAACCTAAACCAAGTTTCGCTGCTACAAATGCCAATGGATAACCAGTTGCTTTAGAAGCTAATGCAGATGATCTACTCAACCTTGCATTCACTTCAATCACTCTATAATCCTCTGATTTAGGGTCAAATGCGTATTGAACATTACATTCACCTACGATTCCAATATGTCTTACAATCCTTATTGCCAGTTCCCTCAGAAGATGATACTCGCTGTTAGTCAGGGTCTGAGATGGTGCTACCACAATACTCTCTCCGGTATGGATACCGAGAGGGTCAAAATTCTCCATATTACATACTGTAATACAGTTATCGTATTTATCTCTTACAACTTCATACTCAATCTCTTTCCACCCCTTGAGAGACTTTTCCACAAGCACTTGTGGAGAGTAGGAAAATGCCTTCTTCGCAAGCACTTTCAGTTCCTCTTCATTGTCGCAAAAACCGCTTCCCAGACCTCCTAATGCATATGCAGCCCTAAGAATAACCGGATATCCGAGATTTTTTGCAGCAACTATGGCATCTTCCAGATTCTCGACTGCATGGCTTTTTATTGTTTTAACAGAGATCTGATCAAGCTTTTTGACAAACAGCTCTCTATCTTCAGTATCCATTATTGCCTGAACAGGTGTCCCTAAGACACGTATGCCATATTTTTCGAATATTCCGCTTCTATGTAGCTCCACACCGCAATTAAGAGCGGTCTGTCCTCCAAAAGCGAGTAAAATGCCATCAGGTTTCTCTTTTTTGATAACCTCCTCGACAAAAAAAGGAGTTACCGGAAGAAAATATATTTTGTCTGCTACTCCTTCAGAAGTCTGAACAGTTGCAATATTCGGGTTTATGAGAATAGTCTCTATGCCCTCTTCCTTGAGCGCCTTAAGTGCCTGAGAACCGGAATAGTCAAATTCTCCGGCTTCCCCGATTTTTAGAGCTCCCGATCCAAGAAGAAGTACTTTATTCAGATTTTTGTCCATTTTTAAAGCAGTTTAATAAAGTCATCAAAAAGAAATTCAGTATCGGTTGGTCCGCTTGAGGCCTCCGGATGGAACTGACATGAGAAGAAAGGCTTTGATTTATGTTTTATGCCTTCGTTCGAGTTGTCGTTCATATTTATGAAGAGTGGTTCCCAATCTGCTCCTAAAGTGTTGTTGTCGACTGCAAAACCATGATTTTGAGAAGTTATGAAGCATCTGTCACTATTTGCCATCCTTACCGGTTGATTGTGACTTCTGTGCCCGTATTTCATCTTGTATGTCCTGGCCCCTCCGGCTTTTGCCATTAATTGGTTACCCATACATATACCGAAGATAGGTTTGTCCATCCGGTAGGCTTTAGCAATATTCTCTACAGCTGTAGTACAAAAATCCGGATTGCCCGGGCCGTTTGATATGAACAGTCCGTCATATTCAATGGTATGGAAATCAAAATTCCATGGGACTCTGATAACTTCAACTCCTCGTTTTACCAGACATCTGATAATGTTATGCTTGACTCCGCAGTCTACAAGTACAACTCTCTTCTTACCCGAGCCGTAATGCATAACATCTTTGCAACTTACAACGTCAACCTGATTGATCTTGTTAGGATCTGAAAAACCTTCAAGATCTCTTCCTTCCGGGATAATCTTTCCTAAAAGTGAACCCTCTTCTCGGAGAATCTTTGTCAATTCTCGGGTATCTACCCCATAAATGCCGGGAATCTTATACTCTTTAAGCCATTTATCGAGGCTTTTTGCTGCATTCCAGTGACTGAAATTGAAGGAATAATCGGATATTATCAATCCTCGGACATGGATCCTCTCTGATTCAAAAAGTGTGGAAAGGTTGTCTACTATCGTATCCTCAGGTACTCCATAGTTTCCTACCAAAGGATAAGTGACACATAGAATCTGCCCGGAATAGGATGGATCAGTGAGACTCTCTGGATAACCCACCATAGCGGTAGAAAAAACGACCTCACCATCAATGGCTTGGTCGTTTCCAAATGAGTAACCCTTAAATTCCACCCCAGATTCGAGGAGCAATGTTGCCGGTTTGTTGTCGCTCATTACTTTTTCTGATTAAAATTATTAAAATCGGGCAAAGGTAATGAAAAAATAGAGTTATGTAAAACTGAACTACATGCTCCTTGCAAAAATTGTCCACAGTTCGGCCTTAAGCTCTGTCCATCTTCTCATTGCCGATGCTGCAAAATTGTTTGTATAGTCTGTCAGGAGTTTTCTGGCCTCCTCTTTTTTACCCTCCTTGATAAGCTGAACAGCCAGATTTTCAATATGAGAAGCGTCTCTGAAATGCATATTCTCAAACATCATTACCTGAGGTTCGATTATTTTTCTGGTCTTGTCCCAATTGATTGTTGCAATCCTGTTTGTCTCCCTGAATGCCCAGATCGCGGCATCCTCTCTATATCTACTTTGTCCGCATATGGCATAACTCTTAGGTAAATTCTTAACCCCTGCATAAATCGGGACTTTAGGACTCTGGGCCGGATTGTCAAAAGAGAAGTAAGCCACACCTCCAACTTCATCAGGCAACCAATCTCTGAGCTGAATTACATGTGAATATGAGCATTGTATCACTGCAATAGTCCTGTTTCTCTCTGTAACTCCAGGCTTTAATGAATTAAGGAGAGCCCTCATATCGTTAGTCATAAAAGTTGATATAGGTCTTACTGTATCTTTGTATTCACCCCTGACGGCATCCCTTCTTGTCACAACGACAGAGAGATTTGCAACCTGATCGAATCTTGTCCCGTCGTATGTCTGACGATATAAAGCCAGTACATCTCTCACATCAACCTTCTTATCCGGTTTTACAGAAAATGGCAGCTCATCAGCTTCGTATTTAAGATTAAGAGATGGAGCCAAAGCATTAAAAACAAAGTACTCTCTTACTGAGAAAGGCTTCTTGCCATTGTTTATTTTCCAAAATACAAACTCCTCTTTTCCGTCCCATAGCCCCAGCTTTTTCACTCTCTCCTTAATATCAGAACTATAGAGGAAATTCTTCGGGTCGTTGAAGTCTACTTTTGCAATTCTTGGAATGTTGGCAGATATACCTACATGATCATCCGGGATTCGCTGCGCAACCCATATAGCAGAAGGCTTACCGGGTCCCGAGCCGAATATCTCCATTTGCCAGACCTCTTTTTTATCAGCTATGGTAATACATTCGCCCCAATCAGCATAACCATACTGCTCAGCAAGTTTACCCACCAGCTTGATAGCATCTACTGCATTGTCACACCTCTGAAGAGCAATCCTTTCCAACTCCTCTATCAGAAAAAGTCCGTTTTCGTTTAGTAAAAGTTCTCTTCCTTCAATAGTAGTTTCACCTATTGCCAGCTGTTTTTCATTCAAACAGGGATATGCTGTGTTCAGATAAGCATAAGTGCTTTCTACAGCCGGAATCCTACCTTTTTCAACCACCTTTCTCATATCCCACGGTTCTTCATTATGTAAGACGCCCCAAAAAACAGGCTCTGTATCTCCTGCTTTATATGTTTTTGAAGGAGTCATCTCGACCCAGGTTCTGTAATTTGCATCACATGTATGCGCTGTCATAACGGAACCATCTGTACTTGCACCCTTGGCAACCATGATAGATGTGCAGCTCTCTTTATATAAATTTGTCTGAGCGGAAGCGACAAAAAAAGTCATTGAGAGCAGACACGAGAATAGTGTTTTTTTCATTTTTATTATTCAGATTTGTTTAGTATTATTATACCTTGATTCACAAAAATAGGAAAAATCACTATACCTTTACTTTCATGAAAAGATTAATATTAACATATCTCATCTTATTTATCTTCTTTCCTGCATTTGGAAAAGATATCTCTTTCTATGTGATTAACCTCAAAGGGGAGGTGGGGCCAGGTCTGTTCAGAATAGTGAATAAAGGCATCACTGAGGCTGAAAAACAAAAATCAGACTATATTATCTTTGACATCAACACATACGGAGGTGCCGTCGATGCAGCTGACAGCATAAGGACATCCATATTGAAAACTCCAATCACAACAGTGGCCTTCATAAATCACCAGGCAGTCTCTGCAGGGGCATTGATATCTATTGCATGTGACAGTATTTATATGAGTAGCGGGAGTACTTTCGGGGCATCAACTGTAGTAAACCAGACCGGAGAGGTTATGCCGGACAAATATCAGGCATTTATGAGAGCTATGATGCGTGCGACAGCCCAGGTAAACGGGAGAGACCCATCCATAGCAGAATCAATGGTTACAGATAGTATAAAAGTATTGAGCCTGACTCCGGAAGAGGCTATCAGTATTGGATATTGTGAAGGTAAGGCTGAGAGTATAAATGAGGTGGAGAAGATTGTAGCCAAAGAGTCAACCTTCATTACATCACAACAGGAGGTATCATTCCTTGACAAGCTGATCTCCTTTCTGATCACTCCATATCTGCAAGGCATTTTCCTGATGTTTATAATAGGGGGTATCTACTTTGAGATGCAGAGCCCCGGACTGGGAATGCCATCAGTGATAGCAATTTTGGGAGCTCTTCTGTACTTCTTGCCTCTCTATATTGAGGGTCTTGCTGAAAATTGGGAGATAATAGTCTTTGCCATAGGCATAGTACTGATTATAATTGAGATATTCATAATTCCAGGGTTTGGAATAGCCGGTGTAACAGGATTGATACTCACTGTAACAGGATTGGTATTTGCAATGATAGACAATGACTTATTCTATTACCACGGCAAATTTAACTTTGTGCCCGTTATCAAGCCATTAGCAATAGTCCTTCTCAGTTCCTTCCTGTCATTAATCTTATCAATTCTGCTGGCAAGCCGCTTCTCCAGGGGAAACAGCTTTATTAAACTTGCATTACATACTGAACTTCGGGACAAAGAGGGTTTTGTCGGTGTAAAAAGAGTAGAAAAACTAGAAGGAGAGGAGGGAGTCGTCAGAAGTAAAATGTATCCATCCGGCAAAGTAGAGGTTAATGGTATATGGTATGAGGCTACAATGGAAAATGGAACAGCTCTGCCGGGCGATAGAGTTAAAATTGTCAGATCCGAGGGAGGAAGACTTTATTGCGAGCATCTTTCTCAATAAGCTCCAGCAGCATATCTATTGCCCTATCCTCAGGGACGGACCTGTAAACAGGCTCTTTTCCCCTGTAAATAGAGACCTTATTCTTGCCCTCTCCTACATATCCATAGTCAGCATCGGACATCTCTCCCGGGCCGTTTACTATGCACCCCATGACCGCTATATTATAGCCGGCAAGATGAGACGTTCTTCTCTTAACCTCGTTAAAGACACTCTCTAGATTGAAGAGCGTTCTTCCGCAACCAGGACATGCAATATACTCCGGTGATGAAAACTTTCTGCGGGATGCTTGTAAAAGAGTGTCCCTGAATCTGTTTAAATCATCCATTGAGAAATTATCCCGGCAATTGAGATTAATGCTGACATCATCAATTATCTTGTCAAGGAGCGGTGGCCCCAGTTCACAAGAGGCAGTCAGAATGAATTGATCCCAATTGTTACAATCAAATGTGGTATTGCACAGAAGAGTTTCATTTTCAAGTTTGGTTATCAATGAATTACTAAAATAATTCTTCTGTCTTTGATAAAAGTAATCGGCTATAAAACTGGCTACAGGTATCTCATTTGCAGGATCTTCAGTGAGAGAAACCCTTATAGTATCTCCAATCCCTTCAGAGAGAAGAGCAGATATCCCCACAGCAGATTTCACCCTGCCGGCCTCGCCGTTTCCTGCCTCTGTAACACCAAGATGTAAAGGATAAATCACTCCGCTTGTTGTCATCTCTTTATAAAGCAGCCTGTATGCTTCAACCATTACTCTCGTGTTACTTGATTTGAGCGATAATACAATCTGATCGAAATTGTTCTCACGGGACATCTCTATCCATTCCAATGCAGCATTTACCATGCCCAAAGGGGTGTCTCCATACTTCTCCACAATGCGCTCTCCGAGAGATCCGTGATTGATACCGATTCTCAACGCAGTTCCCTCCTCCTTACAAACCTCAATCAGTTCAGAAAACTTCTTGGCTGCTATATCAAAATCGTTGGCAAAGTTGCCAGGATTTATCCTCACTTTATCTGCAACTCTTGCCGCAGCTATTGCCACAGCTGCAGAGAAATGGACGTCTGCAACAAGTGGAACATATATTTCACTAGCTATGAGCCTTGATTTGATTTCTTTTAGAGCCTCAACCTCCTTAATTCCCTGTGTTGTAAGTCTGATTATCTCAGCCCCTTTCTCATATAGCCTGACACATTGCCTGAACGAGGATTCAATATCCTGAGTGGCAGTATTGCACATAGTCTGCACAATAGGCCTATGATTGTCCCCTATAGTGACATTACCAACCTTTACCTCTATTTTTCTCATTTATTCAGATGTATATACAAAGCTGCACTAAACAGCAGTTGCCGTGGGTAAGCATATTCCAATTCTGTTGTACTTACTCTCCTTGCATCATATAGAGATGATAGAGAATACTGATAGTTGCCCTCTAAATGCAATTCGAATGGCTTGAGGACAAATGCTAGTCCGCCACCGGCAATAAAGCCATAATCGATTTTGTAGTCCGTATCTTCGAAGCCTCCTGTCTTATCACTCCGGTATCCGGCAAAACCGCCTAAATTCGCCAAAAGTCTCATATGCCAGAAGTCAATGTGAAATTGGGATACAAAAGGAACTTCCCATACAGTCATTCTCTTCTCAACTCCGCCTATTGAATAGCCTTGTTCCTGAGAAGAGAGGCCCAGTTGAAAGCCGAAATAAGGCATTGTTTTCCATAAGTCGTGATAAAAAGTATAAACCACAGAGTAGTTGCTGATACTCTTTATATCCTTTACCTCCAGCAGTTCAGGGGTAAAATCGACTCCACTTATATTGTAAGCAGCTTTAAATCCAACCATATGCTCTCTCATCTGAGCTGAAACAACATTGGATATAAATATAAAAACCAAAACTGCTGTTAAAAACTTCCTAATCACTTGAAAATCTCCTTTAAATTAACACTCTGTTCCAACTCCATGCCCTCCTTTAATTCTATAAGACTATTCCCATTGGGCAATTTAACGAGTCTGACCATTTCCGGTTGTTTCCTCTCCAAGAGGTTGCCTGTATCTAATATTCCATTACCATTCAAGTCCTGAGTAATACGAATATTATAAATACCAGGCTGAATGTATGGAAATACAAGGACTGTGTCCTTCAGAATCTTGTATGACCGAAACACTTTGTCCCTTGTCTGATTGGTCAATTCAACCACATGTGATCCATTTGTCCCGGTAATATTAAGAGTAAGTTGTGCCAACTTATCCGTGTTAGGTAAAATTACTGAAAGATTTATTGAATCATTGGTGTATCTGTAGACATCAGTAAATGTCTTTTCAGGTATACGCAGAAAGTAGGTAAAACCGGGGAGTACTTTATTCTTAAACTTCACATAATACCATAAATTTTCCACGCTATCCTTTTGAAAAACAAACTCCTCCTTACCTGTAATGCCTTTTGGGCTTAACGACAGAACTGATATAGAATCAACTTTAATCTTTACCGGCAGTGCGGGGAAAATCAACTTGTACCCAATCTGCTCAATCATAGATGGTTCAGCCTCCACTCTTAGCTCAAGCAAATCTTTCCGTTTCTCTTTTTCATCAGATTTCCTACTCTTCCCAGTAGATAGTTTAACATCCTCAGAAGTTCGCTTTTTAGTGACAGAAATCAACTTTACCGACTCTTTTTCAAGGACAAGTTTGTTTAATGTATCTGTCTTATAGTACTTTATATCAAAATGCATTGTATCCGGAACATTCAAAAGAGTGTCCTTTATCCAAAGAACAAGACTATCTCTTGTAATGTTAAACTGAGAGAGAATCTTTGATGAGTCTATCCCTCTGAAACCCATAGAGTCAATTCTTACTCCCGGAGCCCCGAAAGTGATGTATGCCATCCTTCTCTGTGGTCTTTTACTATCTTTAATATATTGAGTTCCTGATACCTCCTTGAACATATATAATACATTTTCATAAGGTCTGGACAAAGCTTTCAGAGTATCCTTCACCTTAATAAACTCTGTCTCTTTCATTCCCTTGGTTAAAGGCATAGTAGGTGTCTGAAGGGAATCCAGAAATCCGACAAGCTCTGTACCAGGATCATAAAGATTATTATTATTGTCATCCTTGAAAGCAATTACCCTGTATGGTGTATTCTTCATATACCTGGCAACATAATAGCCCCACCTATCGCTTTTTGCCATTACAGATGGGTATGTCTTACTTATGGATGAATCGGCTAAATCTTTATAGTAGCCAACAACTACATTCTCAATAGGAAGCAACGTCTGATAATTCATAACGGTGCCTGCCTGAATCATAGTGTCAATCGTTGCTCCGGTAGAAAAAGGATAGACATAAGGATAAAACGGATTGCCTTCATTATTGTCGGAGATTGAGGTGCTGAAATTGATTGAGTAGGTAACAGCCGAGTCCAACTCTTCAGGAAAGGTGACCACAACACTTTTTCCTTTTGTTTTTGTCTCCAGTGTCTTTTTCTGGGGAGGAGAGAGATATACTAATTTCAAAGCATCTTTTATTACCACATATTCATTAAAGCGAAGCTCAACCTTACCTCCCTTTCTTGGAAAATTGGTTTTATTTGAATCGGGCAATACTTTAAGAAGTACAGGGGCCAGTGTATCTTTTGGCCCACCTGAAGGAGGGGCGGAGGTGTTAGCACATGAATGGGCCGCAGCTATAAAAGCCACCAATAAGATGGATGCCAGTATCTTATTTGTTTTCATTAATAGTAGTATCTTTTATTTCAGTTCTGATTACACTCTCAATACCTTTTACAAGTGAGAGCTCCTTAATGAGTTTGTCAAGGTCCTCTTTGTTATGGACATCAAGATCAATACATCCGTCAAAAATATTGTCGTGAGTATCTATACTAACCTTTCGGATATTGATATTCATCACCTTGGCAATAATCTGAGTCAATTCATTGAGAATCCCTTTTCTGTCAAGACCTTTCATAGTAACTCTGGCCAAAAAGGAGAGATTTGAGTGGAGAGCCCATTTAACCTTAACGATCCTCTCAGCAACACTGGCCGCAAGAGATATCGCCTTAGGGCAACTCTTCTTGTGGACAATAACCTTACCATTTTCATCCTGAAAACCAATAACCTGATCTCCGGGAATCGCACCACAACACGAGGCTATCACATAGGTAAGCGTCTTATCCATAGGATTTTCTTCTAAAAGAAAGTCCTCTTTGGAACTCTTTTTCAATTTAATAAGAGGGCCTTTGGACTCATATTTTACAAGTTTTTCCTTCAGATCGGACAAATCAATCAATGAGGCGCCTATACGTGACACCAGCTCTTCTTTATCCTTCTGTTTGTATATATCCAGCAACTTCTTATAGATGGCGGGATCTGAGGTAACGTTGAGCTCCTTTAACTTTGCAGTCAGTTTTGCCTGACCGTCACGCATCAACGCTTTAACCTCAGCGTTAAGAACATCCATAATATGGAATTTGGCTTTTGGAGTCTTTATAAAATCCAACCACTCTCTGTGAGGTCTCTGAGATTCAGCTGTTATAATCTCAAGTTGATCTCCGTTGCGTAAAACATAAGAGAGCGGAACAAGCTTATAATTTACCTTGGCAGCTATAGCCTTATTTCCCACCTCACTGTGAATTGCATAGGCAAAATCAAGTGCAGTGGAACCCTTTGGCAGAGAAATGTCCTCCCCCTTTGGAGTGAAAGCAAAAATCTCTGTAGCAAACAACTCTTTATGAAAATTATCTAGAAATGTCAGTGCATTTACGTCTGGATTCTCTAGAACCTCACGCACTCTGTTAAGCCAGTTTTCCAGTTCGTTCTCTGTAAGATTGGCCCCCTTATATGCCCAATGGGCTGCAATGCCTCTCTCAGCCACATCGTCCATCCTCTTTGTCCGGATCTGAACCTCAATCCAATTTCCAAGCTTACCTAATACCGTACAGTGCAGAGCCTCGTATCCGTTTACTTTTGGGGTACTTACCCAGTCTCTGATTCTGTCTGTCTTGGACAAGTAGGTCTCAGTAATAAGAGAGTATATATGCCAGCACTGAACCCTCTCAGGCTGATTATCCTTAGGCTCAAATACAATTCTTACGGCAAAAAGGTCATACACCTGATCAAAAGGGATGTTCTTCTCCACCATCTTTCTCCAAATGGAGTAGGGGGTTTTGGTTCTTTTGGAGATTGTAAACTCAATGTTATCCTGACGAAGGCTTTCGGAAATCGGTTCAATAAACTGATCAATAGCACATCCCCTCTCTGCAACGGTTTTCGCAATCTGAGCCTGAATCTCATCATACTCGTTCGGCATTGACTGCATCAGCCAGATATTCTCCATCTCGGATTTGATGCTATATAATCCCAACCGATGAGCCAGAGGAATGAAAATATACATCGTCTCACTGAGTATCTTGTCTTTCTTTAGCTGTGGCATAGACTCGATAGTCCTCATATTGTGAAGTCTGTCAGCAAGTTTAATTAAAATCACCCTGACATCGTCATTCAATGTGAGTAATATCCTTTTAAAATTTTCAGCCTGCCCTGTAGTTGTGCTGTCAAAGGCACTCTTGATTTTAGTCAGGCCGTCTACCAATGACGCGATTTTTGGACCAAAGAGCCTCTCAATATCCTCAATATTGTATTCAGTGTCTTCTACGACATCATGTATAAGGGCACTGACGATAGATTTATATCCGAGACCTATCTCCTGTACTACAATTTTTGCAACACAGATAGGGTGAATGATATAGGGTTCACCGGAACGCCTTCTTACGCCATTATGTGCAGAACGGGCAAAATCAAAAGCTTTAAGGACAATCTCATATTCAGCCTGATCGGCACATCTTTTCAGACTTGCCAACCTTAGTTCTTCAAATTCCCGCTCTATCAGAGCATTGTCTTCCGGAGTAAATATGTCCATTTATTAATATAAAAGATCTCTTTTTCCTCTTTTTATCTGTTCAATCTTTCCTGAAATATCCTCACGCCTTGCAGGATCCTTGATTTTTGCCAGCTCATTGGCAATAAGCCTGTAACCAGCCTCTTTTGTCTCCTCAGATGAATAATCCTCAAGATATTCAGTAAGTGTCAGCATTGCATTTGGCGTGCAGAAATTACCGATAAAACCGGGTATTGCATATTCCATGAAGTGCTCACCAGTTCTTCCAACCCTGTAGCATGATGTACAAAAACTTGGAATAAACTCTCTGTTGAGCAGCCAGCGAATCACAGTATCCAACTCTCTTTGGTCCCCAACTTCAAACTGTTCTCTGTCAAGTTTCTGACCGAGATCTCTCTTCTCCTGATAACCGCCGATTTCAAGTCTTGTACCGGCATCTATCTGAGAAACACCAAACTCAATAACCTCATCTCTGATTTGAGCACTCTCCCTGGCAGTCATAATTAAACCGGTGTAAGGGACTGACAATCTTAAAGTTGCAACAAGGTGTTTGAATTGGTTATCTGTAACCTCGTAAGGCAGTTCCATATCCAGACCAAATGCCGGCTTAATACGAGGAAAACTGATTGTGTGAGGTCCTACACCATATGTCTTCTGCAAGTGTATCGCATGGCTGATTAATCCAAGCACGTCATATCTCCAGTCATACAGCCCGAACAAAGCTCCAATACCCATATCGTCAATTCCTCCTTCAAACGCCCTGTCCATGGCATTCAGACGCCACATATAATCTCCCTTCACGGTATTAACCGGATGGTATTTTGCATATGTCTCTCTATGATATGTCTCCTGGAAAACCTGAAAAGTCCCGATTCCGGACTCCTTAACTGTCCTGAATCCCTCAACACTCATCGGGGCGGCATTTATGTTCACCCTCCTGATTTCACCATTACCCACCTTTACATTATAGCAGGTTCTTACAGTACTTGCTATAAACTCCGGTGTATACTTAGGGTGCTCTCCATACACAAGAATGAGCCTTTTGTGTCCCTCTTTCTCAAGAGAAGCAACTTCAGCAACAAGTTCCTGATCTGAAAGAGTCTTTCTTACAGCATCTTTTAGGGAACTTCTGAAGCCACAATAGGTGCAATTGTTTATACAGTTGTTACCTATATAGAGAGGGGCAAAGAGAACTATACGGTTACCATATATTGATCTCTTCAGATCGCGTGCAGTCTGGTAAAGCTCTTCCAGACCATCCGGGGATTCGATTGCAAGGAGAGCGGCTGTCTCTTCAAGTGTCAGGGCCTG
>MTLE01000693.1_pt1 | contig 17424 bp, 11 predicted proteins | sample 1982461 | NCBI WGS metagenome assembly MTLE01 (sample SAMN05712605, study PRJNA340218) | biofilm metagenome | isolation source: sample SPL anode biofilm adapted to -200 mV | place: USA | collected 2012-02-03
TGATTGGCGAGCGCGTCGATCCAAATGGGCAGCAGGTGGCCCTATAATAATCCACAGGAGGACCTAGGAGAGAATATTATAGAAGCAGCGGATGTTATCCGCTGCCACTATGTGAGCCTATTTTGTATAGGTCAGCGGAATCTTGATTCCACCTATCTTGAACATCCAGCCGCTTTGCTCCAGCAGTTCCTTGGAGACTTCAAACACGGCTACTTCTTCGATGGTAATTCTTGGATTCAGATTGCTCAGGATCTTGGTATCTATATTCCATTCGCCTGCCAGTTGCGTGGTAGCGCCTACATCTGAATCATAGGTTACGCCATCACTCGAGACAAGTCGCATACTATTCGGCAGACTGTATGAACTGACGGGATTCTTGCCCACATTTCTTAGTGACCATTGGACTGCTACAAATACACCGCCCTTGGATGGGGCCTTGTCGCTCCACCAGATATTGCCAGGAATGGTATTGAGCTTGTTGACCCTTGAGACATTGATCTCTATGTCTTCAATTGTGAATGGAGTACCGACACTATAGGTTTTCACCTCGGCCGGTTCGACCGATTGGCTTGAAGCTTTTCCGCCGTTGAGTGCCAGACTAAGGCCAATGATCACAACAATGACAGCTACTACTTTACCAAACCAGCCGCGACCCTGTTTTGCGCCACAACTGGGACAGACCTTGGCACTCTTGGCTATGAGAGTCTTGCAGGTCCTGCATGGTTTCATTCCAGGCATATTGATACTCCTTGATACAATGATTCCTGATCATACGATCAGGAATGGAAACCGATTCTATTCTCGCTCTTGCCTCGCAACCTTGATTCGCCAATGAGTGCATCAATTACGAATGGCACGGTGACTTCATCATCTGCCAGTGTTGTGCAGAGCTTCTTGACAACATTGAAATCCCCCGGAACGTATGGGCCATGTTCGGCAAGCAATCGCAATATCTCAGAATCAAATGACAATGATGGAAAGAATTGCGTCAGTAGCAGTTCGGCGCCTTGCCTCTCAAGGGCCAGGAACTCGGCCTTGATCTGAAAGCGGCGCAGAACGGCCGGGTCCATCGAGTCCAGGAGGTTTGTTGTGCATATCAGTATTCCCCGGTACTCTTCCATGCGAGTCAGGAATTCATCGATCTGGGTAAGCTCCCAGGAATTGCGCGCCCTTCCGCGGTTATATAGAAATGCATCCACCTCATCGATGAGAAGGATGGCTCCTGACTCTTCCGCGTCACCGAACATTGCGGCGATGTTCTTCTCGGCTATGCCGACGTACGGAGATAGGATGTCGGATGATCGTCTGATATCGAGTTCCCTGCCGCTTTCCCGTGCGACAAACTGGGCAAACTCGGTTTTGCCGGTGCCCGGCAGCCCGTGAAACAATATGCGCAGACCGGATTTCTCCTGCTGACTGTCCCTCGCTGTATCCACAGCACTCTCCAGCGCGTGTCGTACGGCGCTGATGATGCGGCTGGGTTGCATTGATAAATTCAGGGCTTCCACATTGTATGTCTGGTTGATCCGATTCAGCCTGGAAGCCTTTCCGCTGACCAGGGTGCTGTTTGCTGAGAACAAGGCACTGACGTAATCAATCATGGTGCCCTCGTCAATCCTGTTCTTGGCAAGCTCGCCGAGTGTTGTGCAGAGATTGGCCACTACGGCACCAGTCAATTTCCTTGATGAAGCCAGCTCCGCGGAATATCCTTTTACGCGATCGCTAATGTCGAAATGTGCCAGCGCCGTCAGTACCCGTTCGGCTATGATGTTTGGCTTTAATTGCCTGAATTCCACCGAGAAGGTAAAACGCCTGCGTGTGGATGGCTGCACTCCCTCTATGGAATTCACTATCCAGATGACAGGGCAGCGTGCATTGTCCATGAACGTATTGATTCGTGCCTTCTCTTCTTTATCGCCCAGCATCAGATCGGCAAACCAAAGCCTGCCTCCATCCAGCATGCCATCGGCTTCATCTACAATGATCACCGAATCGTCCAGAGGTAGAGCAGCCTGTGCCAGAGCCAGGCGGACAAGGTTGCCTGTGCGATCTCCTTCGCTTCTATCGAGTACATATGGAATCTTGCCGCATTCCATGACAAGGGCCTTTGCGAATTCGGTCTTGCCGGTTCCCTCGATCCCGTGCAAGAGCAGTTGCACCGGAGCCTTGCCTCCAAGGAGAATTCTGCAAAGCTCGCGTTCGCTTGCTCGTACCGGGAAGCTCTCCAGCTGGTAGTCGGAATTCCCAGCTGGCTTCAGATACCGTTCGTAAAGACCGTTCGCTCCTGGCGCGGCAAGGTATTCGAATAGTTCATCGGCCAGTGATATGGATACCGAGCCACGTACCGAGACCTCAACTAGATTGTTCGCACGCAGGCGCGATTTCGGTGCAAGGATTTCATTGATTCTTGAATTACTTACCCCGATGCATATACCAAGACCACGAGGCTTCTCATGAGAACTCCATGCTTCGACTACGGATTCAAGTAGATCATTGGTGCCAGCAAGGAAAAGGAACAGGATGGTGTTCAGTTCATCTTCATCCAGCGAGAATGCATTGGCGATGGAACAAAAACGATCAATCTGGGTGATAGTGGCAATGGGCTGTACCGCAGCTCCGCCATGCTTCTCCAATACCCATACAGACTCAGTGCGCAGACCTTTCCTGTCAGCAAAGACCAGTAGTGTGCTTACCATGGTTTTTGGTTCGCTGTCTATTTCAAGGCCATTGCAATACCGTTCACCAGTCTCAACCGCTTCTCTGGGAATGCCACTCTTCCCGGATACCATTCCCAACAGATCCCTGGTTATCAGGCGCAGCTGTTCATCGCCAAGGTACGAGTACACAAGATCCATGAACTCTTCAGTGTAGCGATGTTCCGGCAACAGTCGTTGCATATAGAGTTCGAGGTATGAAGCCAGCGTGGACTCTGTATTGGTCCTGTGACGCAGCTTCTGGTCAGAGTCACTATGGTTTGAGAAGGGATTGTTCCGTCGGCGCATTCTGTGCTCCTCTGCATACCGAAATGGTACCGGGGAGTTCTGACAGAATGCGTCGTATATTCAGCAGCTAGGTATATTGACTAGTGGCCAGGGCCAGTTCGTGCTTTACCATGCCGAGCAACTCCTGGCAGCCCAGGACCTTCACGGAGGAGCCTAGGCTCAATATCCAGCTCTTTAGCTCTACCCGGCCTGAAGCACTGAAGCGCAGTATCGCGCTGCCATCTGCCAGTTCCTCGAGCGTCTGGTTGTCAGCCCAGATCCGTTCCTTGATGTATGGCACCAGAGCAGGAAGAATCAGCAATTCGACATCCAGCGGATCCTCTATGAATATGCCGAAGCTTTCTGCCAGGAGTTTTTCTGGGTTGAATCCAGCAGGTGGCAGAAAATGATCTGGCTTTGCCTCCATTTCCTTGATACGGTCCACAGCCAGCACCCGAATGCTTCCGTCATGCTTCGGGATTGCGGCCAACAGGTACAGCCCGTTGTCGTGCTCCATGAACGTCAAAGGATGTATGTCGTATGTCTTTGTAAGCCCTGTGGACAAGGCGCTGTATGTCACCGCGCAAACCTCTCGCTTCGCTATTGCGTCCAGTATCACGCGTATGATCTTTTCTTTGGACTCATAATCCTTCCGCCTTTTCAGGCTGACATGAAGGTCACCGGCCCGCTCCGCCGAGTGTATCACCCCACGCCGGCCCAGCTTCCACTTGATCCCTTCGATCGCCTGCTTCAGGCTGCCTGCCTCGAGCAGCTTGGTGTTCTGCAGGGCAAGGGACAGTATGAGCCGTTCCTTGCTGTCAAGCTGCACGAGGGCATCCCGTTCATGCGCTCCTACGCTGCCAAGCAACTTCCATCGCTTCTGGTTTGTAGGTCCGTAGACATCAAGCTCGCTATAGATGGCGAGCCCCTTGTCCTCCAGAGAAGAGAGCACCCGGTATACGGTCCGTTCGCTTTCGCATTTCAGCGCGTTCTGCAATTCCTTTATGGTCGCTCCCTGCGAACGCTCGATCAGTTCAAGGGCGGTCAGGTATTTGATTGCAAAATCCTTGCGCATGTTCTATTCTCCACTCGATTCGTTCTTGCATTTTGAGGGCCCGTAGCCATCATGTTGGTTATAGACGCAGTATAGCACCATGTGAAAGAAGAAATAGTCAGCGATGGGGGGGCATGCCATGAAGATCCAGAAATACCTGAAATATCCGTCCGAAGCGGATTCCGAAATGTATTTTAAGTATTGCACCGGGAACATGATCCCATGCATTCAGATAAAAAAAGAACACTCCGGCATGGACTATCTTGATATCGACTGCCTGCCTGTTTTCAATCTGAGCCTCCCCAATTCCATGGATACCGGTGAGTTGGCCGATATATTCATGAAATTCAGCGCGATTGAGAAGCGCACACCCAGTCTTGTTCACGCCTTGATACCGTTATATCGCTTATATTTCAAGCTCTTCAACATACCAGAGAGTTCGTTCAGCTTCTCCGGTGGTGGAAACAACGCGGGTCTGAATGTCCAGAAAGACCATTCCGAGCTGATTGCGGCATATCTGCATGATTATTTTATTGGGATCAGAGATGACTTCTTCAAGAAAGAAGGATTTGATCTGCAGAAGATGATCGTCCCAACGGAGTGGAACCCTTAAGCATGAAATGCCGGGGTACGCTCCTGTATCCCGGTTGTCCTGGCTATTAGGAAGCGAGGCCAACAGAACAGCCTCAGCTTGATCGTAAGAGCAGGAGATCAGACATTTCCAAGCCCGAGAGGACACCCAGGGCCACGCCCGTTCGCCAACAGATGGCGGAAGTATCAATTTTCAAAGAAAGGACTGATCCATCGATTCCGAGCCCCAAGCTTCTGCACCAAGAGGAAGTTCATTGAGTTCGACGCGAGCATCTCTCCAGGATGGGTAATACTTGTCCAGCAAGGACTCAAATTGCGGACTATGGGTCGGTTCGATCAGGTGGATCATCTCGTGCACAATTACGTACTCTAGGAGGTCTTTGTGTTTCTTGACGAGTTCGGTATTCAGGCGGATGTTACCCGCCTTGGGATTGCAGCTTCCCCACTTGGTTTTCATTCTCTGAAGAAAGTAAGCGGATACGGACACCCCTAGCCGTGGTTCCCACGAAGTGATATAACCAGGCACAACTCCGTGCAGTAGTGACTTGCTCCATTCATGCATGATCTTTGCGCGCTTTTCACTACTGGTGCCGGGGCGAACGGTTAATATGATTCCTCGATGCGTCAAATGGACCGACGGCTTTTCAACCGCTTCTTGGACCGTAAGGAGGTAACGCCGTCCCCAAATATAATGGCTCTCTCGTTCAACGTACTGCCTGGGAGTCTCGCGGGATTGAGCGCGGAACTTGTCTTGCTGATTCCGGATCCAGCCAAGTTTCGTCGCTGCGAATGCGTGGGCTACTTCAAGTCGCGTATCGGTTGGAATGACCAGGGTTACCCGACCGTCCGGAGGATACACCGAGAGATGGGAGTGCTTTACTTCCTTTCGGCAGACTGAAATCAAGATGTCGCCAAGCTGGATCGATTCTGTCATCAATACCCCGGCTGATTCTTGATAAGTTCAAAGAGCGCCAAGGTCGCCTCTCGATTCCTGTTCATCAGTGGGAATAGGGCATTCAATACCTGCGCTTCCTTTGCCTGGTCTCCCTTCCATCCTGCCGGAGCGTGTTCACGCATGGCGTGGTCGATCGCAAGGGTTAAACGTACCAGCTCTGCCCGATACTCTGGAGCTTCCTCGGCGGCACTCTCGGCTGTATCGGCATTGCCTAACGCAAGGATGTTCGGAAGATTATTATACACGGCTATTGCCTCATGCTTGCCGCGCAGCTCGACGGGGATATCATCGAGCGGCTGTTTCAACACCAACTGTTTGACCAAATCCTCGGCCTTGCGCAGGAACTCTTCGTAGGCGGCCGCATCCTCGCGGCTCTGCTTGATCAAGTCCTCGAGGAGCAGTGACATGCGCTCGTAGAACTTCGGATCCGTCAACCGTTCGCGAATGATGGTCTTTCGTACATTGTTTATGATTCCCTCCGCTACAGCGTTCCTCGAGAGCTTCCCCTTTTCGTTGAGCTGCCGCGCGATGGCATCATGGATTCCGGTCTTTATTATCAGGTCCGTCAGGGACATCTCGCCAAGCTCCCCCAAGGGCGTGGACGAGTCGGCCTGAACATACGTATTGAGAAGATGACGCATGTCCGCCTCGTAGGGCTTGACATCAAGTTCTTCGCCTGAGTTCTTCTTGACGGCCGATCGTATCTCGGCATAGAACTCCACGTCTTTCTGGATCGAGGACGCTTCGGCCGGAGTGTACCCTGCCTGCGGAAGATCCTGGGCGATGGCGGCAAAGGCCCGGACGAAGACCGCGACCGCCTTATAGAACGATACCCTCAGCGCCTCGGTATCGGCGAGCGCGCCGGGGTTGGCCGCGTTGCCGCAGAAGAAGTGAAGGAACTGCTCCACCTCGCGCGGCGATGGAATCGGCTCGCATAGATAGCGTAGCGATTCGCGGGCTTCGTCGAGATTCTTCCTGCCTTCGTCGAGCCAATTCTTAAGATGGATGTTGTTCTCGGCATCGCTTCCTTCGTCTATGTCCAGTTCGTTGGAACTGTAGACCGCGATCGCCTGCTGCACGTCGCCGAACAACTCCTTGTAGTCAACAATGTGGCCGTAGTCCTTGTCGTCGCCGTCGAGCCGGTTGGTCCGGCAGATGGCCTGGAACAGGTTGTGGTCGCGCAGCTCGTTGTCGAGGTAGATGTAGGTACAGCTCGGCGCGTCGAAGCCGGTCAGAAGCTTGCTGACGACTATCAACAGCTTCATCTTTGACGGCTCTTCGATGAACCGCCGCTTCGTCTCATCCTCGTATTGCTTGGTGGTTTGCCTCTCTCCAAGCACGCCGACGATTCGCTTCTCTTTGTTGCCTATATAGGTGTCGAACTTGTAGCGCTCGTCGCTGTCGAGCGGCTCGCGGGAGACCATATTGTGGTTCGGTTCGTAGGAGGTGATTATTCCGCAGTACGCTCCGAAACCCGTAGTCTGGAAGAGCCTGAAGTAGTGGCAGGCGTCGTAGATCGACGGAGCGACGAGGATCGCTGTGCCGCGGTCGTTGTTGAGCCTGGGCTTGAGGCTGAAGTCCTCGATGATATCGGCGATGATGCGCTGTTTGCGCTCGCGCGAGCTCATTAACTCTTCCATGGTCGCCCAACGCTTGCGGAGGACCGCCTTCTGGAAGTTGTTCAGGCTCCTCGTCTTTTGCTCGAACCAGGCGTCGATCGCCGCCCTCGAAGCCAGCCGTTGCGGGACATCGCGGGCCTCATATTTGAGGTCGAGGATTACACCGTCGGCGACGCCCTCGTGAAACTTGTAAGTGTGGATATACGTGCCGAAAACGTCCCTCGTCATCTGCTTATCTTTGCGAAGGAGCGGGGTGCCGGTGAAACCGATGAAGATCGCGTCCGGAAGCCAGCGCTTCATCTGCTTGTTCATGTCGCCGCCCTGGGTTCGGTGACATTCGTCCACGAAGACGTAGAAGCGCCCGTTGACCGGCGGCGGCGGCCCGTTGAGGTCGGAAGCGTCGAACTTGTGGATGAGCGCGCACAAGAGGCGTTGCGATGGCTTACCGAGTTTTTCCACAAGCTCCGCCCGCGAGGTGATGCGTGGTGAAGCCGAGTCCGTCCCTATCACGCCGGCGTTGCGCATCACGCCCACGATCTGCTTGTCCAGTTCGTCGCGGTCGGTGACGACCAGAATACGGCCGTCGCTGTCGTGCTCGAGGAGCCATTTGGCGATGAGCACCATAAGGATGCTCTTCCCTGAGCCCTGAGTGTGCCAGATGACGCCGCCTTCGCGCCGGGCGATTCGATCGCGCGCGGCCCGGACACCGTAATACTGGTGCGGCCGCGGCACCTTCTTGTGGCCCGCGTCGAAGATTATGAAGTTGCGTAGCAGGTCAAGCAGGCGATGTTTATTGCACAACTGCGAGAGTGGCCGGTCGAGCAAGACGCCCTCCGTCGGCGATGCCATGGGCGTCGCCCCGGTGGCGGCATCTTCCTTCCAGGCCACGAAGAACTGTTCCGGCGTGCCTGTGGTGCCGTAGCGCAGGCCCTGCGAGTCGCTCCCTGCGAGCAGCAGCTGAACAGTGCTGAAGAAATCCTTGTTGAAGATCTCTTCCTGGTTGGTGATGAGCTGGCGCACACCGTCCGAGACTTCCACCGAGCTGCGCTTGAGCTCGATCACCGCCACGGCGAGCCCGTTGAGATAGAGCACAAGATCGGGACGCCGCTCGTAGCCGGCTTTGAGCGTGACTTCCTCGGCCAGGGCGAAGTCATTTCGATCGGGGTGGTCCCAGTCGATAAGGTGCACCGTCTCGTGGGCTTTACCCGCGGCGGTCTGCACCGGTACGCCGTACCGCAGCAGTTGATAGGTGCCCAGATTGGCCTGATAGAGCGTGATGTTCGTCGAGTCGGCCGCGGTTTCGAGCTTCTGTAAAGCGGCTGAGGCTTGGGCCTCGGAGTAGCCCCGCGCCTTCAGATTTTCCCGCAGAACCGCCGGTTCGATGGCCCTGTTGTTTTCACGCTTGCTCCAATCACCAAGGTATCGGTATCCGAGGCAATCGGGCTTTGCGCGGTCGGTGAAGAGGGCGATAACACGGTTCTGCGTCGCACGTTCGGAGCGGGCATGGTCAGGCATTGGTACTACCTCGTTGATTGAACCCTTCTCGCCAGTCTCTCAATCCCTCAATATCAGCGCGAAGTTCTGGCTCGGCGGGCAGGAATATCGGGGTTTCCTGAGATTGACTATGTTCATAGCGTGAGTATTTCGTCATCATGTCATCGATGAATGCGCAGTCCTCGGGAGTAATGAGGGGTAACTTCCCAAGGAGGTTTTCGGTAGTAACGCTCCTCCGATGACGTTTGACAACCCCGCTCAAGAGGTCATCTTCTACCGTTCGTTCCAGAAGCTTGCGGAAGTCGGAACATATGCCCTGGGCATGAAGTCGATAGACATCACCTCCACCCGTCGCTGCTGCGCTAATAGCGGTACCTAGCCGTGTTAGGAGAATGTTGTTGGCTTTCTTCGTGTTGGCATTCCATACTGCTTCATCTACAGGGTGGCCTGATTCGCCACCGAAGGATTCGATGTAGCGTTTCTCCAGATGGGTCTTGCGCCAATCATCGCCGTTCTTCTTTGCAGCGTCTTCCATGGCCCCATACAACGAGAGGCGATGTGTGAAGACAAGCACTTGCCGATCCTTTGCCAATTCCGCTAGGCGCTGGGCCACCTGCCATTCGAAGTCGTGATCAAGAGAAGAGATTGGGTCATCAAAGACGAAAGGCGCGGTATATGGTTTCTCCGCCACGTCCGCAAGGAATGCAGCCAACGAGACGATGCGGCGCTCTCCATCGCTCAGCACTGACTCCGGTACAGTCTGTGTGGAAGTAGCACCCTTTAGGCGAAGTTGGTGTAGCGCTTTGCCATGCGCAGCTCGAGTCTTTACCAATTCCACGCAGATATGCGTTGCTCCAAGTGATTTGAGCTCGGCATTGAAGCGTTCCACATAGGCTCCAGTGATAACCTTCTCCGCAATCTCTCCAGCCTTCAACGAAATGTTACGCGAGTTAGCCAACTGAATCAGGTCTTCAATGGTCTTGACCTTCTTCAGACGGTCGATTTCCTTCTGTATAGCAGCAGACTGCTGGGTGATCCATTTTTGTGCCTTAAGCTCATTCTCTTGGTTCTGTGCCAATGAGCGGTTAAAGGTCTTAGCATCTGCATCATACTGTTGTGCTTCTAGCTCCAAAGCAGCAGATCTAGTCTTCAATGATTTAATAAAGTCACTCGGTAGGACTACCGGATTAACCGTGCATTCATTTTCACCGGACCTCAAGCCATCGCAAGCCTCTGCTACACTCACCCAGAAGGGGTTGAGCTCTTTCAGGCGCGGATCCTGAGCAATACCAGCAGCCTCGGAGTGGGTTCGAATCTCATCTTCGGAGAGGGCGTGGGGAAGGCCTTCTAGCAAGGTTCTGTAATGACTTTCTGCAGCCATCGCTTCGGATTCCACCATACCTTGAACGAAGGTTTCGAAATCACGCAAGCGTTGCTGAGCTTCGATAGACAACTCCTGATGGCACAGCAGGCAACGGGACCCAGGGCTGGTCACCGGGAAATCATGGGCTGGATAAGGGGTTTGGGAGTACCGCCGTGCGGCTTTCCAGAGAGCGTTCCAGGTCTCCGTCCCAATACCATCAAGTTTGGAAGACTCGGCGCAGGCTTTTGCGGCTTCAGTAGCTACATTCCGCTTCCCATCGGCTTCACTACGCGCATCGCGTATAGCCTGGATCGAATCCAATCCAAGGGCCGTATCAGCAGTTTCCAACTCATCTACCAATCGATCCAACTGTGTCTTGGTGGCCCTTCTCTGCTTAGCTGCAAGGTCCGGGTCGGCGGCCTCTAGCCGTTCGGTCAGTTGGTCAAGAGTCGCTTGATTAGTATCCGTCCACATAGTCAAACGCTGGAGATCTGCTACGGACATGTCGTGGGTCAATCCCTGGTAAGCCGTCCCAGGCTTGGTGTCTACATATTCCGCTGGTAGTACCGGGAGTGCGCTTACCAGTGAGGTTTGCTCCGCCTGCAATTTTAATTTTATTAGATTGCATGCCTCTGCCAGCCCCTCGAACAGAGCTACCGTTGGTGGTGTGTAGGATGCTTCCGCTTCTTTACTCAAGTAGAAGGCTGCCGCATCTGCATCGAAGAAGTCTACGGCCTGGAGATCTAGAAGTGCGGCGCTTGTCGGCGACCATGGTACGGCCTGCTCAGCTGCAGCAACTTTATATCGGATCGTACAGGTCCTTTCAGTGGGAGGAGCCTTAAACGCGTGGGGTTTTAGCTCCTTGGCCAAGGGCTTCCCGCAGGCCTTTTTCAGAATCCGTGTGTAGCTGGATTTGCCAGAGCCATTTGGGCCATATACGACAACTAGGTTGCCTGCGCCAAAATCCAACGGCCTTCGGGGGGCCAGATTTTCGATCCCCTTGATATCTCCGAGACTCAGTAGCCGAAGCACTGCTGCACTCTGAGAAGCGCTGCCCAAGCTCTCGAATCCTCGCGATGTAGTGACCTTTTGCCCTTCCTCAGATTTTAGGTGAGCAACCAACTGATCGATGTCGGTCTCGGAGAGTGAGCCCGAATTGAGAAGTCTCTCCGCTGCATCCTGGAGCCAATCCTGTTGTTGGTGCAGCCAGCCGATGATCTCCTGTAAGATGTCGCTCATCGCGTAACTCCTTATTACATCAGTCTTATCTTCCCAGTCAGCAGCTCTTGCATCATGGCCTGCTTGAGATCCCGGGTCTTGTCACGTCGGGCTTCCAGGGCCGCAAGCTCGGCATCCATATCGGAGAGCACGGCAGCTATTGCGGTTTGTTCTGTAGGATCTAGTGGGCATAGAAATTCAAAGTCAGTTAAATTCTCTCTTTTGATATAGGGAATTGATGAGCCAACTTTACCGAGACCCAAAGAATCAGCAAGATGTACGCTTAGTTGTTGCCATAAGTAGCGAACATTTATTTTGATGTTTTGCAGTACATAGGTCCTTTGGTACGCCTCGAACTTACCGTTGTAATAGTGCAGATTTCCTACTTCGCCGTTGCCCGCAATCAAAATGGCTTCAGTATCGAATGAAAAAGAGTCACTATAGGTATGAGTTCTTGAGCATGTAAAAAATGGAAACTGCCCACTGGGGCTTCCTTCGTTAACATCTTTTTTCCCAGTTACAATTTGGCAGACGTCCCCCAATCGATTCACCTCCCACACCCCGTTGAACCCCGGGAGTCGCGTCTTCCCGGTTAGAAGCTGCTGCATGGCGGCTTGTTTGAGGTCGCGCTTCTTGGCGATGAGGCGATCCAGGCCGGAGAGCAGGGCGTCTACGTCGCTCAGGGCTGCGGCGATGGTGCGTTGTTCAGTCTCCGATTTTGGAATTCCTAATGGACAAGCAAGAACCTCATTTCTCCGAAGATTCGTTTGCTTAGTTCCATCGTCAAAAGATAAATAGAATGGGTTTCTATCAAGAATATAAAATAGAAATTTCCCCTCAATATTCCGTGGTGTTAAGATGCAAATGCGTTGATTGACAGTATAGGTGTGATCATTTTCGACAATATAACATTTAGCAATTGCTCTACCATTCGGTACATCACTCATTACCATCAGTACATCACCTTTCGTTGCCGGACAAAAGGAATTATTAGTGTACTTTCGTATTGATCCCTCTGTTGATATGAATTTAGAGTTTACTACAACAAACCTTCCTTCATCGTTGATACTCTGCTCATGCGCTTTTCCATTAGTAAAATTTACAAGTGTTCCTAAGGGTTTAACTACCCAATCCTCCGGTATTATCCCCACATCCGTCATCTTGTATCCGGGCTTCACTTCCATGATGCCCCCATCTTCTTGAGGTGTTCCTCGACCTTGGCGGAGAGGGTCTCCACTTCCTTGGTGAGCAGAGGAAGCGGCGTGGCATAGCGCTCAGCCAGCTGGCGGATCCGTCCCGTGAGTGTTTGCGAGACACGGTCTAGCTCGCCCTGCACGGCGGCCGAGAGGTGAGCCATCCACTTATCGTCCAGCACCAAGGTTTTGATATCCGCCTGGGCGAGCTTGGGGTACTTCTCGTAGGCGAGCGTGTCCAGCGCGGCGTCCAACGCCTTCACCGCTCGCTTGAGGTCGGCTTCGCTCTCGGACAGTTCGAGCCAGCGCTTGAGTATTGTGGCCTCTTCCTTCGCTTCCTTATCGCCCTTGATTTCCTTTACCCGCGCGTTCACCTCGGCCTTGGCGATCTTTTCGAGCGCGCCGAGGTAGCCATCTTCGGCGCCGTGCTCTTCCTCGAGCTCTGCGAGGCTGGCGCTGAGGGCTTCCAGCTCGGCCTCTTTGGCCGCGAGCACGGCCTGTTCCTTGGCGAAGTAGCGCGCCACGATGAGGTCCTTGGGTACGAGGTCGCAGGTCCAGCCCTTGTCCTTCTGTTTGCCCTTCTTGTCGGTTTCCACGACCCGCGCCGTCTTGGCCGCCCAGCCGTCGGCGGCGATCAGGTAGGCGTCGTCCTGCATGGTCTCGTTCCAGTAGTCCATAAGGTGCTGGTACAGGTCGTAGGCGTCGAGGAGGGGCGTTTGCTTGAAGGCGGCCAACAGCTCCTCGGCGATGGATTCGATAAGCGCCTTGGGGTGGCCGTTCTTGCCGAAGTCCGCGATACGCGCAGTCGCAGCCTTGCACCAGGCGGAGAATCGCTTCTTGGCCTTGTCCTGGAAGGCCGTGAACTCGGCATGGCCGAAGATGGCGCTCTTGAGCTCGGCGAGCGGGAGCCTGAGACGCACGTAGCCGGGACGCCGCCCATTTGTGTCGAAGAGCTCGAACAGCTCGGCGCGCAGGCCAGGCAGGACCGTCCAGTAAGCGGCCAGGGGCGACTCGGACGCGTCCAGGTCGCGCTCGGGAATACCGCCGCGGAGGTGCCCGTCGATGTCGTGGAGGTCTTCCAGTTCGCTCGAATCAATGTAGCGCGGCAGGTTCAGGTTGTAGTCGTTCTTCGCGTCTGCTATCTCACTCAGGCTCACCATGCGGGCGTAGCGCGGGCACTCGACCTGACGGTTGAAGGTGTCGACGATGCGGTGGATGTCCTGCTCGCGCAGGCGGTTCTTGGGGCCGTCCTTGCGGAAGCCCTTGGACGCGTCGATCATGAAGACGCCCTTGCGGGCCTGAGCGTTTTCCTTGTCGAGCACGAGAATGCAGGCGGGAATGCCCGTGCCGTAGAAGAGGTTGGCCGGGAGGCCGATAATGCCTTTCAGGTAGCCCGACCGGACCAGGTTCTGGCGGATCGTCGCCTCGGCGCCGCCACGGAACAGCACGCCGTGCGGCAGGATGCAGGCGCCTTTGCCCGCGCTCTTGAGCGAGCGGACAATGTGCAAGAGGAAGGCGTAGTCGCCCTGCTTGGCAGGCGGCACGCCCCAGGCGAAGCGCTGATATGGGTCGGTCTCCGGCGTGAGGCCGACGCTCCAGGTTTTCACCGAGAAGGGTGGATTGGCCACCACGTAGTCGTAGGTGCGGAGCTTTTCGCCGTCCTTGAACTTGGGCGCGGCCAGGGTGTTGCCCTGCTGGATGTTAGCCGTGGGAAAATCGTGCAGGATCATGTTCATGCGGGCAAGGCCGGCCGTGGTCACGTCCATTTCCTGCCCTTCCAGGGTGATGCGCTTGCCCGCCTCGGCTGCTACCTTCAAGAGTAGCGAGCCCGAGCCGCAGGTCGGGTCGTAGCCGGTGGTGGAAGCCTTGGCGTTCGCCGGCGATATGCCTATCACCTTGGCCATGATGCGGCTCACCTCGGCCGGGGTGTAGAACTGGCCTTTGCTCTTGCCGCTCTCGGTGGCGAAGTGCTTCATGAGGTATTCGTAGGCGTCGCCCAGGATGTCGTCGTGTTCGGCTCGGTTCTGCGAAAAGTCGAGCGCGGGGCTCGCGAAGATGTTGATCAGGTTCGTCAGCCGTTCGACCTTGGCTGACCCCTCGCCGAGCTTGTTCGAGTCATTGAAGTCGGGAAAGTCGCTGCGGGCCAGCCGGTCATTTTCCTGTACGAGCGGGGCTATGACCTGGGTGTTAATCTTGTCGCCAATGTCGCTCTTGCCGCGCAGCTTGAGCATGTCGGTGAAGCTCGCGCCCTTGGGGATCGTGACAGGCGGCGTGAAGTCGGAGCTATTCCCATACTTGTCACTGATGTACTTTATGAACAGCATGAAGAGGACATAGTCCTTGTATTGGCTCGCGTCCATACCACCGCGCAGTTCGTCGCACGAAGCCCATATGGATGAATAGAGATCGGATTTCTTGAGTGCCATAAATTATTTCTCCTGAGAATCTGAGGTGCTGGCTTTGCCTGCCTTAACCCATTCATCAATTTCGCTGAGTTTGAATTTCCAGAGGCGCCCGACCTTGTGAGCCGGTAGCGCTTTGTTCTCAATCCACCGATACACCGAGTCCTTGACCACCCCCAGGTGGACAGCGACCTCATCTACTGAAACCCATGGCTCTGCCATCTGCTATTCTCCGCGGATCGGCGGGATACATCCGTGTCCGTTAATCTAAATTCAGTATGCCATAGTAGTTTTGAGTAGGCAAGAGTCGGCTAGAATAAAGGGAATCGGCTTGCTCAACTGGGGGGAGATCGATTCCATGGATATTGGAAATCCAGAAGGAGACACCCTGCTAGACTGCCGCGCCACCTTTGGGTATGCGAGTCGGCATCACCGGGAAGAGAATCTCGAGTTCATCGAATTCGCGCCCCAGCCCGCCTACTCCACCTTCTTCACGGATATCCGGTACAGCTTGAAGGTATTGAACATGTTGGATCCCGAGGCTCCGAGCTTCAGCGCGGTTCCCGGGGCGAAGGCATCGAGCCGCGTCATGACCTTCTGGAAGCCATCCACCGAGAGCGTCGCGATGGATCCTTTCACCACCAGGCTGAGCAGCACTTCCTTGTTGCCGCCTTTGACAAAGCCGCCCCGGTCGCCCTTGCTGGCACCGATGAAGGGCGTGCCCATCGTGTCGAAATCGCCGTAGTCCAGACCGAACCTGACGTTTCCGAGATACACCGAGAAGGTCGTGCCGTTCTGCCAGCGGTCCACCCCGAACAGTATGTCGAGCTGGAAGTTCGCCGGAAATCGCAGGTCCGGTATGGTGATGAAGTTGTTCTTGCTGCCGATGGGACGCATCGGCGCCAGCACGAAACGCGCACCTTCCTTCTTGACCATGAAATCCTGCGCGCCGATCCAGCCGGGAGGGACGGAACCTTCGGAATATCGGGAGAAATCCTCCGAGTATGCATCCCCGGCGGCGGCCACGGCCGCAGGGGCCGCGCTCCCGGACGCCGCCGCTACGCTCCCCGCTGGTCCGGTGCCGATCAGCCTGGCAAGCGTCTCGTCGAGGTCCAGCTCGACGCTGCCGACCGCGACGATCTCGCCAGTCTCGGTACCGATGCACCGGGCGTTGATCTCGGCGCTGTTCGCGAAGACCGTGACCGAGCCCGTGCAGATCACGTCCACGCCGGCTATCCTGCCAATCTCCTTCGCGGTGCTCCCGTCGATGACGCCGGAGACCTGCAGCTGCTGTTCAGACAGGATCTTGTTGAGCTGGTTCCGTTCGATCACCGTGAACTTCCTGGTCAGGAACAGGTTGGTGATCAGTTTCTCCGAGAGGTATTTCCCCAGGTCGTTCACCTGCCCGTCAAGGTCAACGAATTCCATCACGGCGACCTTCTGCCTGGTCTGGCCTCCGAACTGGGACGCGAGCTGCGCCGAGAGGCTGTCGAGCCCCGTTTTCAGGTCCATCCCAAAGGCCGGGGCAGAGCACAGCGCGGCCAGGAACAGGGCGGCCGCCCGCATGGCGGATGCTTTCATTGGATGTACTCCTTCTGGAGCCATCCTAGGGATCTTTGCTTTCCGTGTCAATTTCGCCGGGCGGCTGTCAACCCGAAATGGCAAGGTCCCCATCCAACGTCGTGCCGTTCTGCCACCGTGATTCAAATTTATCTGTAAATATTTACTTATACCCGTTTCAATTCGGTCGATAAGGAGAGTACAGTCCCTCGAGAGATTCGTGTTGTGCACAAGCCCTACCAATGGGCACGAAAACACCGGATTTTCCGGCGCGCATCTCTACTATCCAGTGCGGGATATTCGATACACAGTACACAAACTCAGGTCAAGCACAAAAGGGTATCGTTGTCCCTCGCTTCGAGGGAACACAGATGTTAAAAGTGTCTGCAGTACAGAATCATCTGCCGACCGCCAACAAGCCGTACGTGGTGCACACCGCCCACAAAGAGACAATAGGCTTCGACGGCCTCATAGATCGGATGGCCTCCGGTCGTACCACCATTTCCAAGCCGGACCTGGCAGGAGCCCTCGAGCTTCTGTCCGAGGAATTGCACAAGGCGATCGCCGAAGGCTATATCGTCAAAATGCCCTTTGGCTCGCTCTACCTCTCGGCCTCGGGTACGTTCGATCACCTCGACGAGCCCTTTGCCTATGGGCAGGAAGGTACGGACCACAGACTTCGGCTGCGCTTCCGGGCCAACAGGACGGAAGAGCTCGACATCGTCAGGGACGCCAAGGTCCAGCGCGAGCAGTATATGGACAAGACCGGGCCGGTGGTCTTCTCCGCCACGTCGGTCCAGACCGACGAAGAGCTGGTGGCCACCACGGGTGATTTCTTCCGCATAGAGGGCAACCGCCTCAAGTTCGACAAGACCAACGCCGAGCTGGGGGTCTGGTTCAAGAATGGGCAGGAGCACCGTGCCGCCCTCTATGCCGCCATCAATCCGGGCGCCGTGATCGCACAGGTGCCTACCGACCTGGAGCCGGGCCAGTA
>MTLE01000684.1_pt1 | contig 17420 bp, 17 predicted proteins | sample 1982461 | NCBI WGS metagenome assembly MTLE01 (sample SAMN05712605, study PRJNA340218) | biofilm metagenome | isolation source: sample SPL anode biofilm adapted to -200 mV | place: USA | collected 2012-02-03
CCAGGACCAGCAGCCCAATGAGGAATCAAGGCATGCGCAGACCGCGCTCGCGGCAGTTTCATCATCCATGGCCCGATTCTATCGCGGGACGCGGTACCAGGGCAAGATCACCGGCGGGCGCCGCAGGGATGCGAGCACGCGGCCACAGGGAATTTCCTTGACAGATCGTGTGGTGACATCGGTATATGGAGTATGGATAGGTAGAAAAGTCGACCAAAGGAGCACACACCATGAGCAGCGCGTTCAAGCACCCCTTGCGAGCATTCACTCTGCTTACATTCGTTGTCTTCTGGATCCTCTTTGCCTGTACCGGCCTGCTGGTTGCTCTGCACGCGCCGCAGTTGCTTCAGACAATCATGAAGAATGTATGCGCCTGGTCATCGACCTTCGTACTTCTGTGCTGGTATCCGCGGTTCCGGCCAGCCGAATCCATCTCGTCGCTGCTGCGAAGGCAATTCTCACGGGTCGGTGTTCTTGATTTTGCGGTACCCATGGTCATGCAGATCGCGATCGCCGCACTCTCGCTCTATATCGTCCTTTCGCTGACCGGCGAAGCTCTGGCGAACCTCAGGTTTGTCCAGGCTGCCGGGATTGTTCCCCTGATCATTACAAACATCACGTCGGGCCCGATGGGAGAGGAACTGGGCTGGCGCGGATATGCCTTGGACGAGCTGCAGAAGACGCATACGCTGTTCGTCTCGTCCATCCTGGTAGGCGTTCTATGGGGGCTCTGGCATTTCCCGCTATGGCTTGTCAGCGGCTATCAGGGACTTGACCTCATCGCATACTCCGGTTCCTTTCTGCTGGGAATCATCAGCTTCTCCGTATTCATTTCATTCTTCTACAGTAGATCCAGGAATATCCTGGTAGCCGTCTGGATTCATTTCCTGTTCAACGTGCTGCTACAGCTGGCCCTGCTGTCGGACATACGATTACTGCTGCTGACCGTATCGGTGCTCTATCTGCTCGTAGGCGCGGTGCTTGTGCTCTCGCACAGGGAACTGTTCTTTGATAGGGGGCGCTCATCTGCCGGCTCGCCGCTGGCCTCACGGACGTGATGGCTTCCCGGTAGTTTCACGAAGCTTGTTACGGACCAGCCACTCATACCGCGGGCGGTATGAGTGGCTGGTTTCACCACCTGTTCGAAGTATAGGAGAGCCAGTCGTACCAAGCTTCGTGAAACTAGTTGAGCGAATCGACCCTTTCCAGGTTCGACTCAACGGCTTTCCAATCGACGACGTTCCAGAATGCCGCGATGTAGTCCGTACGCCGGTTCTGGTACTTCAGGTAATATGCATGTTCCCATACATCAAGCCCGAGTATTGGAACCAGACCGCGAGACAGCGGCGAATCCTGGTTCGGCAGGCTCTGTATGCTCAGCTTCTTGCCCGGGCCGACACAGAGCCAGGCCCAGCCGCTGCCAAACAGAGCCGCCGCCGCCGATCCGAACCGTTCCTTGAAGACCGCGATGGAACCGAACTCGCCTTCCATCGCGCGAGCAAGCGCGCCTTGAGGATCACCTCCCCCCGAAGCCGAAAGCGTCCGCCAGAACAGGCTGTGGTTGTAGTGCCCGCCGCCATGGTTCCTCACCGCGCCGCGAACCGTTTCGGGCACCGAGTCGAGCGATGTCAGCAGTTCCTCCAGGGTCTTGCTCTGCAAGGCCGGTACCTGTTCCAGCGCGGCGTTCAGCTTGGCCACATAGGCACCATGATGCTTGTCATGGTGTATCTCCATGGTCCTGGCATCGATATATGGTTCAAGAGCGTCGTATGGATACGGCAATGGATCAAGAGCAAAAGGCATAAAACCTCCCTGCACGCTCAGGCGTGCCTTGTAAATACAGTACTAAAATAGTCAGGTATACGGCAATACTGATCATGCGATCGTTACATGAACTATCAAGAATAGGGAGCCTCCGGACCTGAATGGATAGCATGGGCTCTCATCACCATCGCCACAATGGGCCAGCCCGTGCCACGAAACGCTGGTGAATTGCTGTCACCATGCGCCTGGCTTCCTGATACCGAACCCTGGACCGTCCATATTCATTACTTGTTTGCTATGCTATGAACGAATCTGGCGGTATCTTCAACATTCGTGGAGGAACGATGCAGAAGATAGTCCCGCATTTGTGGTATGACAGGGCGGCAGGCGAAGCCGCTGAGCTGTATCTGTCTCTCTTTCCGGGCTCATCGATGCTCTCCAGCTCGACTATGGGAGACACGCCCTCCGGCACGGTCGAGATTCTCAGAATCAACCTGGCGGGTCTCGAGATGATGCTGATGTCCGCCGGACCCTATTTCAGGTTCAATCCATCCATATCATTCCTTGCGGCCTGCGACACCGCGGCGGAGGTCGACCGGCTGTATGCTGGCCTCTCCGACGGCAATGATCTGATGCCCTTGGGTGATTACCCGTTCAGCGGCCGCTATGCCTGGGTCACCGACCGCTTCGGGCTGTCGTGGCAGATCATGCTCACCGACCGCATCCCGCACGCGCAACGGATCACTCCCACCCTGATGTTCACCGGTGCACAAGTTGGCAAGGCCGAGGAGGCGATCAACACCTATGCGGCGCTGCTGCCCAACTCCTCCGTCGGTCCGACGATGCGCTGGGCGGAGGGCGAGGGCCCCGACAGGGTCGGAACCGTCAAGCACGGCTCGTTCACGCTCGGCGGTCAGGCGTTCGCGGCGATGGACAGCGCCTACGAGCACGGCTTCACCTTCAATGAGGCCGTGTCACTGATGGTGAAGTGCGACGACCAGGCCGAGCTCGACCGCTACTGGAACGCTCTTTCGGCAGATCCGGGAGCGGAGCAGTGCGGCTGGCTGAAGGACCGCTATGGCGTGTCCTGGCAGATAGTACCTGCCGTGATGGACGACATGATGGCCCACGGCAGCCCCGAGGCCGTGTCCAGAGTGACGCAGGCGTTCCTGGTGATGAAGAAATTCGACATCGGCGCGCTCGAACGCGCGTACAGGGGATGACGAGTCTCTGTTGAATGGAGGTATCCATGCTCGATTTCCATGTATCCTGGTTGCCGCTGGTGACTCTGTCAGTCGGCAATTTCGTGCTGAGCTGGCTGTGGTACTCGCCGTTGTTATTCGCCAAGCCATGGATGAAGGCCCTGGGCGCCGATCCGCAGCGCCAGATGAGCGAGGTGGAGAGGCGGCGGATGCCTTTCCTGTTTGGCAGTGGGCTCGCCGCATCGGCTCTTGTCGTCTATGGCATGATGGTGCTGGTCAATAGCGTCGGGGCCTCGGGCTTCGCGCAGGGTGCCGCCGTAGGCCTCGTCGTGTGGGCGGGTTTCGCGCTGACGCACAGCATGAACACCCTATGGGAGGGCCGCAAGGCCATCGTGCTGGTGATAAACAACGGCTTGTTCCTCCTTACCTACGCGATCTATGGAGGAATACTGGCAATCTGGAAGTAGGAGTGGAAGCTCATCTCCGTAGCTCCGACGCTGATTGCTGACGACACCGTGAAAAGTGCCTGTTCAGAGACTCGCCGGCCAAAGCGATGGCGATGCTCTGGGCTTGGGGTCGCTCGAGCGCACGGCAAGGCAGTCGCCGCGACCCATGCTGGCTGCCGAAAGGCAACCATGCCTCGCCGCCATGATCAGTCTTCCAGCAGCAGGCTCCCGCTTCCAAGGCTCGCGGCCTTGGTCCCAAAGAACTCGCCCATCGGGCTGCCGGCGGAGGCCCACGAGAACAGCAGCAGCGCCTCGCGCACCTGGGCCATGCCTGTCGCAAGGTTCTTCGTGCTCGTATCGAAGGCCTTGAAGTACACGGCGCTCGAGCGGCCATCCTTCAGCGTGCCGACTCCGGTGCCGGCGTCGTGCAGTGTCTTCAGTTCCGCGAGGCGGTAATACGGGCGTTCGAGCGCGAACAAGGACTTGAGGCAGTCGAACAGCACGCCGGAGACGGCTTTCTTCTCGGCTATCCAGTCGGTGAAGCGCGGCTCATTGCCGGCGGCCTTGGCCGAACGCCAGGCGTCGAGCGTGGCCTTTTGCCCCCGCAGCTTGACCAGCGCCGCGCTGAAAGCCGGAGTCCCCGCATCCAGAGCGGTCGCGTAGGCCGAGGTATATGCCAGGGCGTGGGTGGCAAACGACGCGTAGGCGTCGGCCCGCCAGGTTCCGCGGTAGGCGCCGAGCTGGGCCGGTTCGACAGCGACGGTGTCGAGCGCACCTGACTCCGTCTTCTCGACGGCGGCGCCGGGTTTGGCCGTCGTGGTCGCTCCGTCGGCGCTGACGGCTACGGCTCCCGATTCGCAGGTGACGAGGAGTGAACCGTCCGGCACCGTATCGACGATGAACACTGTGCCACGTACGCCGAGCACGGCCTGGTCGGTGCCCACCTTGAACGAGCCGTTGGCCAGCTTGTCGACCTTGATGGCGACGGCGCCCGACAGGAGCTGCAGCACGGTCTTTCGCTGGGCGTCGCTGAGCTCCTTCGTGTCGAAATAGAAGGCGGTGTTCTCCGCCAGTTTGACCGAGGCTCCACCAGCGCTGCCCGCGCCCAGGTCGACCTCGGCACGGCTCTTGGGGCCGGTTATCAGTACGTCGTAGGCATTGACGACCGTGCCGATATCGGCCTTCTGGGGGCTGCCGCCGGCCCGGTGCACAGTCACCGTGCCCTCGGCGAAGACGATCTCGCCCAGGGCGCGCGCCGGTACTGCGGGTGGGGTGCCGCCGGCGGAAGCAGGGCTTGCGGTGCCGCCGGCCGCCGGAGCCGGCGTTGTGGGCGTCGCGGAAGGCGCGGCGGCTGGCTCCGTGGACGGTGCCGCTGCGGACGGCGCCGCTGCGGACGGCGCCGCCGTGGGCGCTGCCGGTGCGGCCCCCGAATCGGGCTGCGTACCCGCCGCCGCGGTCGGAGTGCCGGAAACGGGAGCCGCCGGCGACGATCCGCCGCCGCACGATGTGACCAGTCCGGCCGTTGCCAGTATCAGCACAAGCGCTATCGAAGCCGTCACCCGCATGGTTCGTTTCATCATCGTCCTCATTCCCTGTATTCCTTGATGGTCTCGGCCATCCTGCGCAGTTCGTCGGAGACCAGGGCGTTGAAGCTGCCTGGCGGAAAACGGCCCTTTGCATCCTGCTCGCCGGGAACCCGGTCGGTCAGCACCTCGATGCCCTCGTCGATGGTCGACACCGCGTAGATGGCAAAGGTGCCGGCGGCTATCGCCTCGAGCACGGCATGTGACAGCGTCAGGTTGACTATGTTCTGTCGTGGCACCATCACGCCCTGCCTGCCGGTCAGTCCGGCGCGCTGGCACACGCTGAAGAAGCCTTCGACCTTTTCCGCGACGCCGCCGACCGGCTGGATCTGCCCCATCTGGTTCAGCGAGCCGGTCACGGCAATGTCCTGCCTGAGCGGCACGCCGGCTATTGCCGAAAGCAGGGCGTACACGGCGGTAGAGGAGGCGGAGTCGCCTTCTATCGCGGTATAGGATTGCTCGAAACAGATGCTGGCCGAGACGGACAGCGGGAACTCCCGCGCGTACCTGCTGCGCAGGAAGCCTTCCACGATCAGGACAGCCTTGTCGTAAATTTCGCCGGACAGGCCGGATTCACCCTCGATATTGATGACGCCGGACTCTCCGGGCGAAACCTGGGCGGATATGACCATCGGCAGGCCAAAGGCGTAGTAGCCACGGTCATGGACCGCGAGCCCGTTCACCCGTCCGATCCGCTCGCCATCCGCCTCCAGAATTATCTCGCCGGACACGATCATTTCGGCGAATTTCTCCTCGGGCAGGTCGGCGAGCCACGACCGGATGCGCTCGGCCTCGATGACCGATTCGTCGTCGATATGATCCTTGCCTGCCAGGGCGGCGCGATAGTCGGCCTCGCGTATCAGGTCGGCTATCCTTGAAAACCTGGTGGACAGGCGGTCGCGATAGCCGGACAGCCTGATGCCATAGGCCGCTATCGCGGCGAGTCCCGCCAGGGAAGGTTCCAGCAGGCCATCTTCCAGGCAAATCTTCCGCGCGAACGCTATGTACTCGCGCAGGGCATCGTCGTTGCACGGCATCGTCGAGTCGAACTCGGCGCAAATCTTGAACAGCTTCTGAAAGTCGGCGTCGGCGTTGTACAGTGCGTCGTAGGTCATCTCGCCGCCTATCAGTACGATCTTCACGTCGACCTCGAGTGCCTCCGGCTTCATTGCCAGAATCTGGCCCATCGGGCCGGTCTGAGGCTGAATTTCGATATGGCCGGACCTCATCACGCGCTTGATCGCCGACCACGCCTCTTCGTCAGCGAGCAGATCCTCCGCCTGCATGACCAGAAAGCCGCCGGCCGCCTTGATGAGTGAGCCGGTTCTGATCCTGAGGTAGGCGCTTCTGCCTTCGAGCTGGCCATCGGGGCCATGCTCGACGCTGCCAAAGAGGTTGGAATAGGTGGGGTTCGCCTCGAAGACGACGGGCAGGGCCGTCGCGTCGCCTCGATTGCTCAGGACGTTGACGCCATAGCGGGCCAATGGCGCGCGCTGCTTGCGTTCCTGCGCGCGATCCTGGGCTGTGTTCTGGAACAGATACAGGTGCGCCATCGCGTCGCGCTCAAGGTCGCGTATCCACTCGCGGGTATGCTCGTCGTCGTAGCGGGCCGCCAGTATCGATGCCTCGGCGCTGACAAGCGGCTGCAAGGCCTGGGTCCGGAGCTGGTTCAGCGTGTCTTCGAGGCTGGCCCTTCCCTTGCGTAGGTCTATGAACAGCAGCCGCATCTGATCCATGTGGCTGAAGTACCGCTCGCGCAGCGACGTGAACTCGGCCTGCGGCATCGAGCCCGACTCCGCCGCCAGCTGGAATTCGTCGAATGGAACGGGCTCGCCGTTCTTGAGCGGCAGTATGTCGGTCGACGATTGGCCTTCGTCGCCCTGGACCTGCACCACGCGGAATCCATCCTTGGCGAGTTCAGCTTCGAACGCCGCGAGGCGCTCGTTCTCGGTCCGCTGCCAGTCCGCTTCGAGTTCTTCCTGCCGTTTCCGGCCTTCGCCACTCTCGGTGTGCAGGGCCACGAGCTTCTTGATGTTCTCGACGAAGGTATGGACATCCTTCTTGAAGGCGACCGCCTCGCCCGCCTTGAAGTACAGCGCGCGCGGCGCGAGCGGCGCCTTGAAGCCATACACGTAGGCGTAATCGCGCAGGTCAAGCCTGCGCGGGCGGCAGGAGGAGAGGGCCTTCATCACGGCCGTCCGTCGGCCCGTCCCCGGCACGCCGGTCACGAAGATGTTATAGCCCTTGGCGCGTATCGCCGTTCCTATCGCCAGCGCCTCAAGCGCCCGCGGCTGTCCTATGACCGCATCGCCCCAGGCCCCGCCACTCAATCGCTCTATGTCCAGCTTCGCTATGGCATAATCCAGGCCATCCTGGTGGAGCTTGAATCGATCGGCACGCATGGTTCCTCCGTGACTACAGCCGCGACGTGACTACTGTCACGACTATTCCGCGTGTTTCAGCAACATCGAGACGGGCACGATATCGTAGCCCTCGGCCATCAGCGCGTTGATGAGCAATGGCAGCTCATTGTAGAAGTAGTCATCCCTGCCCCCGTCCGGCACGCCGATGCGAATCGGGACGATGGAGCCCGGCTTGACCGCGGCCGCCGTCCTTTCGACAATGGTATGGGCGCCCGCGTACAGACCCTGTGTCAGGGATCCCTGGAATCTGCCCACCCAGTCGAGCGGGTCCACATCGCGCCCGATATAGGCATAGTTCATTTCGGCGGCCGCTTCCAGCAGCGTGCTGTTGGTCGCGTAGTTCGGCGCGTGCCAGAGCAGCGACAGTTCCGAGCCGGTGGCGGCGAAATATTCGTCCTCGGTGCGCGCCAGCCCCCGCTTCAGGAACTCCGCATCGGCGCGGTACCTGGCATCGGTCGCGTCGAATACGCTGAAGAACATGTTGCCGACCTCGTGGCCGCTCTCGGCTATCAGCCGGGTCGCGCCGGGGTTGCGTCGTATGAACTCGCCGTTCACAAAGAACGTCGCGCGGATGCCGAACTCCCTCAGCGTGTCAAGGACGCCGACCAGCCCTTCGGCACCGTCGTAGGCGTTGAACACGAGCGAAACCTCGCGGCGCCTGATTCTTGAGCCATGGTCGAACACGAGCGGGTCTCGCGGGTCGTCGCGGTCGGGGAACGGATCGTAGGCCCGCGCGACGGCCGGCAGGAGGCTCCTGGTTCCAAGTCCCTTCGCCGACCTGACCATGATCGTGTTTCGATAGGAGCCCGCGGCTATGTCATCGAGATAGACCCGATAGTTGGAGGAGCTGGTCGACGCGGGCAGCACGTCGAAGGCGGGCGCCTTGGCCCAGCTCGGGGCCGCCGCGTCTGTCGTGTACGATGCGCCTCCCGCTTCGACCACCACCGCCCCGGCCGTGGCCGACGACCAGCCGTACCTGCCAGGCTGGCCGAGAGCCACGAGCGAGCGGGCTCCGTCGGCCAGTCCGACCAGTTCGATGGCTCCCGATGAGGCGAGCACGAGCCTGTCCTGCGAGACCCACACCGCGTGCAGGGCTCCTGGAGATGGCAGCTCCCGTTCCACGGCCCAGTTCGAGTACCGACGCACGACGACACCGCTGGAGGTGACGATGGCGACGCGGCTTTCGTCGGGTGACAGCGACAGGCTCGTGGCTCCCTTGACGTCGAGCGACTGGAAGCCGGCGGAGAGCCCGTCGGCGCCCTGCGCTGGCGCCTTGACGCGATAGGCGCCGCTCACGCGCTTGCCGTCCTTCAGCGAGGCGGTGAATACCGTCACCTCGTCATTCGAAGGCCAGAGCACCTTGTCCACGATGGTATTGCCCTGCAGGAACAGGTACGGCATGGCGCTGACGGCCGCCTGGCGCCCAAAATCATCGGGATCGAGCTGATACAGGAAGATGTTGCGCCCATCCTTGCAGAGCAGTACCTTGGAGCCATCGGGCGATATCCAGAACGAATCGAAGTTGGGGTCGTACGGGAAGGGCGCCTTGCCAACCAGTACGCCCGGCTGCACGATGCCCGAATATATCGCCTGCGTGAAGAATTCCTGTGGCATGATGCGGTACATCGATCGATCGCGAAGCAGGTACAGGCTGCCATTGGCGCTCCATCGAGCCTGCGATACGCGGCCGGAGCCGACCGTGCGCCAGCTCTCGTCCGGTATGCGGCCGCTCCGCGCCTGCTCGGCAGAGAAGTAGTACAGCTCGTTCGACTTGCCATAGATGAAATACCGGGAATCGGGCGACCATGATGCCGGGAAGCTGTCGGCCGAGTACTCGATGCTTCGCGCCACGGTCGTCTCGGTCTTGCTGGTAAAGTCGAAGAGTATCAGATCGCCGCGGGCCGGGCTCGAAGGCGACAGGTAGAGCAGCATGGTGCCATCGGGCGATGGCCGCGACTCTATGAGGCGTCCCTGCTGTACGGTCGAACCGCGGGCGAACGAAGGTATGCCGGCCAGCGGCGCCAGGCCCGTAAAGCCGCGTTCCGTCATGAACACGCCAAACCGGTTGCGTATCTGGAGGCGCCGCCCATCGTCGACGACGGCTATCGATTCGGGATAGAAAGTCAGCTGGACCAGTTCGCCTGTCTTCGCGTCGGCGGAGAAGAGCGTATCATAGCCCGGTTCTCCGGGCACCTCGACGCGGGCGCTGAAGAGTATTCTGTCGTTGGCGGACACATCGGGGCTGACAAATTCGATATCGGCCATCACGTTCGCGGCGAGCGCGACGGCCAGCGTGCATAGAATCGAAATCCGTAAGCGTAGGTTGGTCATTAGATACCCCTTCGATCCATTTTCGGCCATTTTTGCCGAACGCGATAGGGGCCGCGAGCCGATACCTAGCGAAGTGGAAAGAACTGGTCGCAGCGACCGTTGCCCCGGGTCTTCTGGTGGGTTACGCGGCAGATGCCCTCAATGCCCGCATCGACCTTGATCTGCTTCTTGTCCGGATAGAATGTCCGCTGGCCATCCCACTGTATGCAGGCGTAGCAGTGCTTGCTTCCACTTTCCTTCAGTTCCTGCGACATTTTTTTCTCCTTTCGGATGCCCTGACGGCAGCACGGCATCGACTGGAGTCTATCATAGGTTTGCCGGATTGGCGACCAAAGCCTCGTTGGCGATGCTAGAACGCGTAGGTGTCGATCAGTTCCGCTACGGCGCCCCTGTCGTGCGGCAATGACGAGACATGGCGGGCGGCGGCGATCACCTCCGGCCTGGCGTCGGCGGGGGCGCACCCGAGTCCAGCCCAGCGCACCATGCCGATATCGTTGCCCGAATCGCCGATCGCCATGACATGCTGCCTGGGGATGCCGCGTGTCCCGGCCACCCAGGCGAGCGCTTCGCCCTTGTCGGCCCCGGGCGGCAGTATCTCGATGAAGTACGGCTTTGATATCAGAATCTCGGCGATGCCGGCCAGGCTCTTCCGCAGCAGCGGGGCGAACCTGGCCACCTGTTCCGGCGTGCCGGCCGACAGCAGCTTGCTCCTGGGTTCTGACGCTATCTCCTCGGGGCTGTCGGCGATGCGGGATGCGAGGCCGGTAATCTGGCAGTCGCGATCGGTCCAGTCATTGCGCCGTGAAGCGATGATGCCATCGTCATCGTAGGCCTGGACGGGCAGGCCATAGCCTTCCAGTTCGCGTATCGCCGCCAGACAGGCCTCTCGCGCAAGCGTCATCCGGCGGATGATGGCTCCGGAGTCGACGTCCCTGACTTCCGAGCCGTTGACGCATATCATGGGCAGCCCGCGGCCGCGCAGGCCGAGTTCTTCGGCAAAACCGGCCATCGATTCAATGGTGCGGCCGGAAGCGAGTATCACATCGATACCCATCGCCAGGGCATGGCGGACAGACAGCAGGTTCGCCGGGTGTATGGTCAGTTCGGGTGTCAGAAGGGTGTCATCGAGGTCTATCGCTATCAGCTGTACGGGCATGGCCATTTGTATACCATGCCGGATATCCGGGGCACAATTCCCATACGGTTCCTGCCGCCGGTACCGGCTTGTTCGCCGCGTCGGTTTCGGGCTACCCTGCGGACATGAGCGACGAAACCGAGGCGAATGGCCGCCTCGTCCGCGAAAGCGGCAAGCTTTCGATGTTGACGATGATATCCCGCGTACTCGGCCTGATACGCGACAGGACGCGCGGCGCCCTGATGGGCACCGGGCCGCTCGCCGATGCCTTTACCGTCGCCTTCAGCGTGCCCAACCTGTTCCGCAGGCTGTTTGCGGAAGGCTCGATGGCTGTCGCTTTCATTCCGACGGTCAAGATGTACCTGTCCGAGGGCGATCGCGACAAGACCGAGGATTTCCTGTCTGCCACATTCACGGCGCTCTCCATCGTCGTCGGCGTCGTCGTTGCCGCCGGCATCGCGGCGACACCCCTGCTCGTTACCTTGTTCGCGTCGGAGCCGGTGGAAACCGCGCTCCTGATGCGGGTCATGTTCCCGTTTCTGGCTCTCGTGTCCATCGCGGCCTTCTTTCAGGGGATTCTGAACGCGCTGGGGTCGTTCGGGCCGTCGGGCTTTGCACCGATATGGTTCAACCTGAGCTTCATTCTGGTGCCGATGGCGATAGGTGGGTTCTCGGCCAACCCCGCGCGCGCCATGGCCGTGGGCGTGCTGGTAGGAGGTTTCCTCCAGGCCATCAGCCAGCTGCCATACGTGGTACGGCTGGGTGCCCGCTTCCGGTTCGTATCGCCGCGCAAGGCGTTCTCCAATCCGGGCATGCGCAGGGTCATGTCACTGATAGCGCCGACGATACTCGGCATGGCCGCCTACGAGGTCAATGGCCTCGTATCGACATCGCTGGCGACCCATGCCGGCATCGGAGCGGCCACCGCCCTGACCTTCTCGCTCCGGCTCCAGGAGCTGGTGCTGGGTGTCTTTGTCGTCTCCGTCGGCACGGTGCTGCTGCCTGACCTCTCGGCGCTCGCTGCCACCAGCCAGTGGAAGCCCTATCGGGAGCGCCTGACCCGCGCGCTTGAAGTCATAGCCCTGATAACCGTACCAGTCGCCGTCTTTTCGATATCGGAGCGTATCGACATCGTCGCCGTCCTCTTCAAGACGATGGAATTCGACGATGCCTCGGTCGCGCTTACCGCAAGCGTGTTTTTCTTCCATATGATAGGCTTGCCGTTCATCGGAGCCAACAGGATACTGGCCCCTGCCTTCTACGCGCGCAGTGACACCAGAACGCCGGCATGGGCCGGCATCGCCGCCGTCATCATCAACATTACGGCGGTATTCGCGCTGCAGCCGCTGATGGGAGCCCCGGGCATAGCCCTTGCGCTGTCGCTGGCAAGTGCGGTCAATACGGGCATTCTTGTCGCCATGCTGGCCAGGGTGGGCATCGATGGTCTGGGCAGGGCTCTGGGCTCCGTCGCGCTGTATGTGGGCCGGCTGCTCGTCTATTCCGCCATCGCCACCGCTCCGGTGCTGCTGCTGCGCGGGCCGCTTCGCGGCATCTTTGGCGGATTCCACTCGGGGCTGGTGCGCTATGGAGTGCCGTTCGCGCTGTCCGCCATCGTATTTGGCGCTCTGGGGGCGGGTTTGCTTGCCATCACCAGGGATCCCGCGGCCGCGTTCCTCGTCTCGTCCTTCAGGCGGCCTAGCAAGAGCCGTTCCAACTAACGGTCTGGGCTTCAATTGCTATTGACAAAGGTGACGCTCGTTGGTATTGTACCGGCGCTTGTAAAGCCCTTGTAGCTCAGTTGGCAGAGCACATCCATGGTAAGGATGAGGTCATCGGTTCGATTCCGATCGAGGGCTCTGTGTTCATCCGGAGATGAACCGGGCCATCAAGTCGGGGTCGCTCCGCGACTGCCGATCGAGGGCTCTGAATCGACGATGTGGAGGCTGTTCGGCGCTGTCGGCGTTAGGTGCCGTGACTGGCCGTTCGGGGCTCCTTTTTTTTCGGTGTCGCGTCACGAGGCGCGCGCCAATCTTCCTGGAAGGATCGGATTATGGCTGGAAAGAAGCAGACTACAGAGATTATTGCCCTTGCCTGCAGTGAATGCAAGCGCCGCAATTATACGACCACGAAGAACAGGAAGACGAAGCAGGAAAAGCTGGAGCTGATGAAGTACTGCAAGTGGGACCACAAGCATACCCTGCACAAGGAAACGAAGGTAAAGTGATCTCTGGGTCGCGTATCGCGTGATGACAGAGCGTGCCGTGCCCGCTGGCATGGCGCGCCGCGAACCGATCAGGTTCACCGAGCCTGGTCGGTTCGCGTTTAGGCCAGTAGCTCTAATGGTAGAGCGCCGGTCTCCAAAACCGGATGTTGAGGGTTCGAGTCCTTCCTGGCCTGTATGATGGTGGCGACCGGCGCCCGGTCGCATATGAAGTCGTGTCGAATGATGCGATGACGAGGATGCCGCCCTCAAGGAGCCTGCATGAACAAGGTAATCCAGTTTTTCAAAGATAGTTATGGTGAGCTGAAGAAGGTCATCTGGCCTTCCCGTGACAGTGTCATAGCCTCTACCAAGGTGGTGTTGTTCTCGACAATCGCCGTGGCATTATTCCTGGGTGTTGTGGACTTTCTGCTGGTCCGCGGCATCGACCTGTTCTTTTGAGACGGTCGTAGCGAATGGCCAAATCCTGGTACGTCCTGCACGTCTACTCCGGCTATGAGGCAAAGATAGAGCGGACCATCCGCATGCTGCTTGCCAACGGCGATCTTGACCCCGCCATTGTGACGGATATCAAGATACCGAGCGAAGAAGTCGTCGATGTCAAGGATGGCAAGCGCAGGACATCATCGCGCAAGATGCTGCCCGGCTATATTCTGGTAGAAATGGATCTTCCCGAGGACAGCTGGAAGGCCAGTTGCTCCACCATCAGGAAGATCACCGGCGTTACCGGTTTTGTCGGCGCGACGATGCACCACAAGCCGGCCCCCATATCCGGTGATGAGGCCCGTCACATTCTGCAGCGCGCGGGCGAGATCAAGGGTGACAGGCCGGCGAAGTCCAGGCAGAATTTCTCCGTGGGCGAGCAGGTCAAGATCATAGAGGGTCCGTTCGATTCGTTTACCGGCACCATCGAAGAGGTCAGCAACGACAAGAGCAAGTTGCGGGTCATGGTCGGCATATTCGGCCGGGCGACCCCGGTGGAAGTCGACATGCTTCAGGTAGAGAAGCTGTAGTCGACGCGTTCTTTTACTATCCGCAAGTTGGGAGCCTGCTGTAATGGCAGGCGCTAACCCTGGCAACAATCCCCTCGTGGGATGGACCAGGGCCCGCACGCCGCATTGGGCGGCACGGGATACCACGAAAGGAGTCAATCATGGCCAAGAAAGTGGTCACCGCAATCATCAAGTTGCAGTGCCCGGCAGGAAAAGCGACACCAGCGCCGCCCGTGGGTCCGGCACTCGGTCCGCACGGCGTCAGCGCGCCGCAGTTCTGCCAGCAGTTCAACGATCGCACCAAGTCGATGGAAGCTGGGCTTACCATACCGTGTGTCATCACGGTATACAAGGACAAGTCCTTCACCTTCATCACCAAGACCCCGCCCGCATCGGTGCTGATCAAGAAGTCGATCGGTCTGGAGAAGGGTTCGGCCCTCTCCACCAAGCAGAAGGTTGGCAAGATTTCCCACGCCAAGCTGACCGAAATCGCCAAGCTCAAGCTCAAGGATTTGTCGGCCAACGATATCGAGGCCGCCGAACGCATCATAGCTGGTACCGCCCGCGCCATGGGCGTCGAAGTGGAGTGGTAAGCGATGAAGCACGGTAAGAAATACAGAGAAGTAGCCAAGAAGGTAGACGCCGAGAAGTCCTACGAGATTCCGGAAGCCTGCGCGCTGCTCAAGGAACTCAAGGTCGCCAAGTTCGATGAGACCGTCGAGGTGCATGTCCGGCTCAACCTCAAGAAGAGCCAGTCGGTCCGTGACACGGTCGTGCTGCCGCACCAGTTCCGCGCCGAGAAGAAGGTGCTGGTCTTCTGCAAGCCCGAGAAGGAGCAGGAGGCTCTTGATGCCGGAGCGGCCTTCGCAGGCAGCGATGCCCTCATCGAGAAGATCAAGGGCGGCTGGCTGGACTTCGACATCGCCGTTGCCACGCCGGACATGATGAAGGACGTAGGCAAGCTGGGTATGGTGCTTGGTCGCAAGGGCCTTATGCCAAACCCCAAGACCGGTACCGTGACCTTCGACGTCAAGGCCGCCATCAGCGAGCTCAAGAAGGGCCGTACCGAGTTCCGTTCGGACAAGTCCAACATCATCCATCTGGCCGTCGGCAGGATATCGATGGAGTCCAATCAGATCGCCGCCAACCTGGAAACGCTCCTTGGTGAGATCAACCGCAAGCGCCCCTCGGATGTCAAAGGTGAATTCGTGCAGTCAGTCTATCTGGCCGGAACGATGACCCCGAGCGTCAGGGTGGCGATGGCGAAGGTAGAGAGGTAAGATATGGCCTTACGAGCAAAGAAGACACAGCCGGCCAAGACCGAAGCGATCGCGGCCGTCGGCGCCAAGATTGCCGCCTCGAGCGACTTCATCTTTACCGATTATCGCGGCCTTACCGTCGAGCAGATCACCGCCCTGCGTGACCAGCTCCGCGCCAAGAACGCCGAGTACCACATCGTCAAGAACAACTTCGCGCGGATAGCCTTCGAGCAGAAGCAGTACCCTGATGTCAGCTCGCTTCTTGTCGGGCCGACAGCGGTCGCGTTTACCCAGGCCGATTCGAACGAAGTTGCCAAGATCCTTTTGGAGTTTGGCAAGGAAGCCCCGGTCAAGCTCAAGGGTGGCCTCGTGGACCGGACATTCTACGATCCCAAGCAGATGGAGGCGTTCTCCAAGCTGCCTGGCCGCAACCAGCTGATTTCCATGTTGATGAGCGCGATGAACGCTCCGCTCCAGAACCTGGTCTACGCGCTCAATGGTGTGCCGACCAAGCTCGTGCGCACACTCCAGGCCGTCGCCGACCAGAAGAGTGCCCAGTAAGTCATTCGCGGCGTTCAGGCTTCGGTAGCTGCCGTACCTGTTCGCCTTGATAGTCCTCCCTGTAAGGGAGGGGCCATCCATAGGATGGCGCCATCCATAGGATGGCAATCGTTTGTAGCCATAAGGAGAAGATAATATGGCAGCGCTTACCACCGATCAGATCCTGGACGCCATTGCCGGGATGACCGTCCTCGAAGTTTCAGCCCTCGTCAAGGCCATGGAAGAGAAGTTCGGCGTTACCGCCGCGGCTCCTGTCGCGATGGTAGCTGGCGGAGCGGCCGCAGCGGCCCCCGTCGAAGAGCAGACCGAGTTCACCGTGATCCTGAAGGGCAATGTTCCCGCCGACAAGAAGATTTCCATCATCAAGGAAGTCCGCACCATCACCGGTCTGGGCCTCAAGGAAGCGAAGGATCTCGTCGAAGCCGGCGACAAGCCTCTCAAGGAGGGCGTGTCCAAGGATGAAGCCGAAAAGATCAAGAAAGCGATCGCCGATGCCGGCGGTGCCGTCGAGATTAAGTAAGGACCTTGAAGCAAGCGTCGAATCAACGCTACTCCCGCCGCGGCATCGTGTCGCGGTTTGAGGTACCGGGCGCCCTGTGCGTCCGGTACCTTTTCGCGCCTGTATGCAGACGCAGCCGGCTTTGCGATCGATCGCCCGCGGCTCAGGTCCGTTCGTGGCGTTTACCATAGATTCAGTTCAAAACGTGCATAGTAACTACGAGAGGGGGTAACGATGGCCTACACCGAGAACAAGATCTCCCGTACCTACATCGGCAAGGACTACAGGGAGGCGATAGAGCTCCCTGATTTGATAGACATTCAGCTGTCCAGCTACGAGCGTTTTCTGCAACGCGACAAGGTGGTCAAGGGACAACTGCCGGACGAGCAGGGCCTCGAAGAGGTTTTCAGGAATACATTCCCGATAGAGAGCCCCAATGGTGACATGCTCCTTGAGTATGAGCACTATACGCTTGACCATGACGCGATGAAGTACTCCGAGTACGAGTGCAAGCAGAAAGGCCTTACCTACGCGGTCCCCCTCAAGGCTCGAATAAACCTCGTATTCCAGAAGACGGGAGAAATTCGCCAGAAGGACATCTATCTGGGCGACATCCCGCTGATGACCGATCGCGGAACCTTCATCATCAACGGCGCCGAGCGCGTCGTGGTTTCGCAGATTCACCGTTCGCCGGGCGTCATCTTCTGCCATGAGAAAGGCATATACAGCGCTCGAATCATACCGTATCGCGGTTCATGGCTCGAGTTTGAGATTGATCAGAAAAAGGAACTGATATACGCCAAGATCGACCGCAAGAAGCGGATTCTTGGATCGATGTTCCTGCGCGCCATTGGCCTCGAGACCCGTGAGGACATCATCACGGCGTTCTACAAGACCAAGACGCTGACGATTTCCGCATCGCGCGAGGATCGTGACGGCGCCGTCAACCATGTGCTTGCCCGCTCCATTTCCGTGGAGCAGGAAGGCGAGATGAAGCGGCTCTA
>MTLE01001343.1_pt1 | contig 17410 bp, 13 predicted proteins | sample 1982461 | NCBI WGS metagenome assembly MTLE01 (sample SAMN05712605, study PRJNA340218) | biofilm metagenome | isolation source: sample SPL anode biofilm adapted to -200 mV | place: USA | collected 2012-02-03
GCCAAGGACACCATCACAGCCATCGCCCCCCAGTACAAACCCTGGTTCAACCCGCTCATGGAGCCCCCCAGCGGCGAGATCGGCTCCCTGCTCTTCGCCCTCCAGGCCGCCCTGGGAGCCGGATTCATCGGCTACTGGCTGGGGAGTTCGGCCACCCGAACCAAACTGCGCCGGAGCAAGAGCGAGGCCTGAGGCTGTTTTACATATCCCCCTCCGGGGGGAGTTTCATACCGGATCACGGCGCCCGCAAGGGCTTGATAGGGAAGAGGGGTGAGCTCCGAAGAGCGATTCCCCCGCGGACCCGCCGCTGTAAGCGATGACGAAGGGCACACCGCCACTGGTTTTTGACTGGGAAGGCGCCCGGAGGATGACTCGCGAGCCAGAAGACCTGCCTGATCCCGACACTCGATATTCCCGACGGTAAAGGGAGAGTGAAACCACTGATGAGACTTTGAATACGGAAAGTCCGCATACCCCATGGTATGCGGACTTTTTTTGTGGCCAGGCGCCCACCCGCCCTGGCAGCCGCGCACAGCGCGCCAACTCAAACAGATATTTTCCGGAGGATATCCCGTGGCCCTGCTTCTCAACGCCGGCATCGTCGTCAAACTGGTCCTGATCCTGCTTTTGTTCTTCTCGGTGGTTTCCTGGAGCATCATCCTCTTCAAGCTGTTCCAGGTACATCGCGCCAACAACAGTTCCGAACATTTCATGGACCTGTTCTGGAAATCGTCCCGCTTCGAGGCCATCGCCTCCCAGGTGGACCGTTTCACAGGCTGCCCCCTCTCCGTTCTGTTCAACGAGGCCTACGCCGAGCTCAACAAGCTGATGGACAAGGGGGCCACAAGCAGCGGCGGTGGCTTGAGCACCGACCTGGGCGGCATCGAGAACGTCTCCCGAGCCCTGCGCCGGGCCACCAACTCGGAGCTGACCCGCCTGGAGCGCTACCTGACCTTCCTGGCCACTACCGGCTCCACCTCCCCCTTTATCGGCCTGTTCGGCACGGTGTGGGGCATCATGACCGCCTTCGAGGGGATCGGCAGGACCGGCTCCGCCTCCCTGGCTGTCGTTGCCCCGGGCATCGCCGAAGCGCTCATCGCCACCGCCATCGGCCTGGTTGCCGCCATTCCGGCGGTCATGGCCTACAACCATTTCCAGCACAAGATCCGCGTCCTGACCAATGAGATGGACAGCTTCTCCACCGAGTTCCTCAACATCGTGCAGCGCACCGTGGCGGGGAGATAGCCATGGCCATGGGAGGACAGGGAAACAATCGCGCTGCCATGGCCGACATCAACGTCACACCGCTGGTGGATGTCATGCTGGTGCTTTTGGTGATCTTCATGGTCACCGCGCCCATGATGCAGCAGGGGGTGCAGGTGAACCTGCCCAAGGCGGACACCAAAGCCATGGCCCAGGCCGAGGAGACGGTGATTGTCACGGTGGATGGAAAGGGCAGAATTTTCATCAACAAGGACGAAGTGCCGGCCGGGGACCTACGTCCGCGCCTGACTGACCTGTTCGCCAACCGTGAGAAGAAGGAGATCTTCCTCAAGGCCGATGCCGGCGTCCCCTACGGCGAGGTGGTCAGGACCATGGCCGACATCAAGGGGGCCGGCATCGAGCGCCTGGGCATGGTGACGGAGCCGGCGAAGCCGTAACGCGGGACAGCACGATTCAATCTTATTGAGGGAGGATGCATGCAGCAGGAAAATTTCATACGCGCGATTGCCTGCGGTGTGGCGCTGGCGGTTGCTCCGTCTGTCGCAACGGCCCAGGAACGGGAAACGGAACAGATGGATACGGTCATCGTGACCGCCACCAGAACCGAGAAGGGGCTGGACTCCGCGCCCGGCAGCGCTTCCGTGGTCACGAAGCAGGAAATCGAAAAAAAAGAAGTCCTTACCTTTGACGACGCCTTAAAGGGAACGTCCGGTGTCATGCTTTCGCGTTCAAAAGGCCCCATGGATACGATAGCGAACATTACCCTGCGCGGCGTTCCCGGACAGAACAGGACGCTGATCATGGTGGACGGCATCACCCTGAACAGCCCCTTCGCCGGATCGATCCAGTCAAACAGCATTGCCCCCGGCACCATCGAGAGGATAGAGATTGTCAAGGGGGCAACATCCAGCCTCTACGGCGGCAACGCCATGGGCGGCGTCGTCAATGTGATCACCAAAATGCCGACCAAGCGCGAGTTCACCCTCAAGACCGGCTTCGGTTCCGCCCTGGAGGGGGATGCTCCGGAAAACACCCGGCGTGTGGCGGTCTCCTACGGTGATGTGATTAAAGACAAATTCCATATCTACCTTTACAACGATTACACCGGAACGGACGGTTACGTAACCGATCTGGTGACCGGCACTCCCGGCAGCGGCACCACCGGGGCGCGACCGACGCTGACCAGTGACGAAAAGGCCACCTTTCTGCTGGGCCACAAGGGCGAGAACGAGGCCTGGCAAAACAATCTTACCGTCAAGGCCGGGTATGATTTCAATTCCAGCACGAAACTGCTCTTCACCTTCCTCAAGTCCTATGGAGAGTTTTCCTACAACGATCCCGAGACCTATATGACCGACTCCTCGGGAACCCCTTACTGGAGCTCTTCCGGCTCGGAGTATTCCTTCCTGGGGACCTACGGCGCCAACAACCAGAACATCTACGCTCTTTCCCTGGAAACGGAGATAGCCTCCGCCAAGATCAAGGCCGGGATCAGCTACCTGGATCAGGACACCAGCTGGTATGCCACCGCCAGCAGCACGACCAAATCCCCGGTAGCCACCCGCTCCGACGGTCCGGGCAAACTCACCAGCACCCCGGCCTCGGCCCTGAGCGCCGACCTGCAGGTAACCTTCCCACTCCTATCCTGGAACATCTTCACCGTCGGAGGCGCCTTCCGCCAGTCGGAGATCAACGGCAAGGACTATGCGCTTTCCGACTGGACGAATGAGCACAGCAAGGGGCAGCTTGTCGGGGAAGCCAGGGGAACGGACCGGATCTATGCGCTGTTCATGCAGGACGAAATTTCAATCCTGGATAATCTGACGCTCTACGCCGGGTTCCGCCAGGACTGGTGGGAAACCAGCGACGGCCATGTCCTGGCCTCCAACGCGTCCAACGTCGTCACGGTCGGTCCCACGTCATTCGGCTCCCGCAGCGAAAGCGCCTTCAGCCCCAAGGGGGCCATCGTCTACACGCCCTTTGAAGGCACCACCCTGAAGGTTTCCGGCGGCAAGGCTTTCCGCGCCCCCAGCAACTACGAGCTCTACCGCACCACCATGATGGGAAGCTCCACCACCTACCAGTGCAACCCGGACTTAAAGCCGGAGCGAAGCGTCAGCTGGGACGGCGGCGTAAGCCAGGATCTGTGGCAAGGCGCAACGGTCAAGGCCACCTATTTTGAGAACTACATCAAGGACATGATCTACAGCACCACCACCGGCAGCATCCGGGAAAAGAAAAACGCCGGCAGAGGCGAAAGCAAGGGGGTGGAGGTTGAGGTGGAACAAAAATTCGGAAAACTGCTGCGTCTGTTCGCCAACTACACCTACACCAACGCCAAGATAACCAAGAACAGCGCCGTCCCGGCCACGGAGGGGAAACGCATGACCGATATCCCCCGCAACATGTACAACGCCGGCGCCGACCTGGAGTACGGGCCCGCAGGCGCGTCGGTCATCGCCCGCTACGTGGGAAAACGGTACGGCAACGACACCAACAACGACACTGCCAGGAATGTGAAGGGGGTCTACGACTCCTACATCACCACGGACGTCAAACTGCGCTACAAACTGACGTCCTGGGCAACGGCATCCTTTTCGGTCAACAACATCTTCGATGAGAAATACTTCTCATCCACAAAATCTCCGGGGCGATCATGTTACGGCGAAGTGACGTTACAGTACTGATCCGGCCAGACCAGTCCTGGCCGGTCTGGTCATCGCTCGTGCTGCACGGGGCGCTGTTCGCCTTCTGCTGCACCCTTCCCTATGCACCAAAGGTGCATGACTGCATCATGGTGGACCTGCAGATGCCCAGCTTCGCCACCCTCGCCCCCATGGGGGGGCGTCCGGCCCCCGGCCCGAAGAGCGCGGCGACGCGGAAAGCGGCTGCTCCGGGCCCGGCGGCGCACCAGGAACCGTCCCCCCTGGCAACGCCCCTTCCCCGGCCCCAGGCCATAGCCACGCCCGTACAGAAACAAGCCGCCGCGCAGCCACCTCCCCCCTCCCCGGCAAACCAGGGAACGGCAACGGAAGGGACTGCCAGGGGGCAGCAGACCGGCGCCGCACCCTCCCACGGGGGAGGCGGCGCCGGCGGCACGGCCCAGGGGAGCGGCGGCTCATCCAGCGGTAGCTCCGGTTCCGGTTCCGGCGGATCGGGCGGTCCGGGCAAACCCTTCGAGGGAGAATTCGGCGCCCAGGGAGGGCCGACATACCTGAGCCGTGTGCTGCCGGTCTATCCCCGTTTCGCCCGCCGACTCGGCAAAGAGGGAACGGTTCTGCTCCGCCTGACCCTGGACGAGAGCGGAACCCTCAAGGGGGTGGAACTACTGGAAAAGGCGGGGCACGGCTTTGACGAAGCCGCGCTGACGGCGGTAAAGGCATCCCGCTTCAGGCCTGCCCTGCGCCACGGCAGACCGGTCCCCTGCCGGGCGCTTTTGCCGGTCAGGTTCGAACTGCGGGACTGATGTAACGGGGGATGCGGCGGTCGGCACGTACCGTACGCAGGGAATACCCCATTCCTCTCCCGTCCGGGGGGGTGGGAGGGGAATCTTTTTACAGCGAATCCAATGTGAACAAGAAAGGAATGCCATGAACCTGAACATCATCCTCTGGATCGGCGGCATGCTCTTCAGCCTGGGGATCTTCGCCCTCAAGGTCGGCTTAGGCCTTGGCTACGGCAGGGTCGGAAGGCGGGGGATCGCCCTGACCCTGGGGGGCTATATGGGGCTGTTCATGCTGATCGCCGTCGCGGCGGAACGGCTGATGCGGATCCTTCAGCCGATCCTGGCCAAGGGCCCCTGGCTGCACACCCTGCTGGCGACCGGCATGATCGCCTGGGGCATGGTGGTCCTCTTCGGCAAACGCCATGAACACCAGGCCGCCGATTGCTGCGAACGTCCCCCTAGGGCGCGTCTGCTGATGCTGGTCCCCTGCCCGGTCTGCCTGACCGCCATGACCTTCTCCATCTGGGCCGCACTGAACGCGATCAAGCTGCCGCCGCTGGTGACCGGGCTCTGCCTGGGGAGCGCCTTCGCCCTCATGGCGCTCGCCGTGGCGCTCATCGCCCGGCCGCGTTCCGCAGGGGCATCGGAGACATCCCTGGGCATGGCCATGATCGTGGTCGGCCTCTACTTCATCGCCTCGCTGTTCCTCCCGGCCAAGATCGAGGCGGCCCGGGGGATGTACAGTTCGTTCATCAGCGAAAACCGCATTGCCCAGAGTACCGATGCCACAGGCGTTATGATCTTCATCCTGCTCCTGGCCCTGGCCGGCTACCTGGCGGGCAGGGGCGGGAAGACCAACAGGGCGTAATACCTGCCGTAGAGATGCACCGCCAGCACGTCACCAACAGTTGATGCCAATGTTCCCCCCTTTGAAAAGGGGGGCTGGGGGAGATTCAGCGGCGTTGGCGTCAAAAGCAAATCCCCCTAAGTACCCATTTTAAAAGGGGGACTTAGCACTGCACCGCTACTGGCTGAAGATCAACTTTAATCGAGAAACGGAATAACAAAGAGGAGTCGTACATGAATATTCTTGCAGGACTGGAAAGTTTTCTCTTCATCATCTCGTCGGTGCTGCTCTTTCCGGTGGTCGCCGCTTTGGTGCTGATCACCTGCTGGGTGGTGGTCTTCTTCGGCTGGTTTCTGCGGGAATACCTGGACCGGAGACAGGGACGCTTCGTCTCCCTGGAGCGCTACCGCACGGCCCTGGCAAAGGAACTGGAGGCCACCACCGACAGGAGCAACCTGGACATCGCCCTGGAGCGCCTGCTGCAGGCTGCCGAACTGGGGCTGATCAAGTCCCTGGACAAAATCCGCTTCGTCATCCGGGTCGGCCCGGCCCTGGGGCTGATGGGAACCCTGATCCCCATGGGCATCTCGCTCTCCGCCATGGCCCAGGGGGACATGCCCAAGATGGCAGGGAGCATGGTGACCGCGTTCACCACGGTCGTTGTCGGCCTGGCCAGCAGCGTGGTGGCCTATGTCATGTCCCTGGTCAAGGAAAAGTGGGTGCGGGCCGACATGCGCGAGATGGAGTTCATGACCGAAGGGATGCTGCGCTCGGCAGGCCAGCACCGGGAGATCCCCAGGGAGGAAGCAGCGGATGAGCTTTCTTAAGCGCCGGGGACGTTTCGACAGATACGACGAGCCGTTGGAGGACCCCATCTCCGGCGTGGCCAACCTGTTCGACGTGAGCGTGGTCTTCATCGTCAGCATGATGATCGCCCTGTTCATGGCCTACAACATGCTGGACATGATGGACCCCAAGTCGGAGATGACCATCATGAAGAAGAGCGCCGACGGCAAAGTGGAGATCGTCACCAAGAAGGGGAAGGAGATCAAGGTGCAGAAAGTCACCGACAAGCGGCTCTCCGGCCAGGGCGAGCGCCTGGGCACGGCCTACAAACTGAAGGACGGCAAGGTGATCTATGTTCCCGAGTAGGCTTTCTCCCCGTTTCCTGTTCTCTGCCGTTCTCGCTGTCTTCATATCGTCACTGCTTATCCTTACCGCATCTTCCGATGCAACGCCTTCGAAAACCGGCGTGCACCTGATGATGGGGGACTTCAACTCCAAAACCAGCATCGAAGCGGTCAAGACCATTCGCGCCCGCTTTCCCCAGCAGAGCCTCGGCCTGGATTTCCGGATCATTACCGGCAAGAGGGGGGAAAAACTGGACCGGAGCCTGGCCCGCCAGTGGGACCCCGCCACGGCGTCCGGCATCGGCATCATCCACATCATGGACCGCCGCCTGGTGGAAGGGCTGAAGCCGCACCTCAAGGATCTGATCGCCCAGGGGGTGCGCGTCTATGCGGTGGGAGGCAACTACGGCAAGGAAGACCAGCAGTTGGGGCTGATCAACGACGAGAAGGTGAACGCCTACTACCGTGAGAACGGCGTGGAAAACATGACCCAGCTGCTGCTGTTCCTGCTCAAACGGGATTGCGGCCAGAGCGTGGAGTACCACGAGCCGTACCGGGTTCCCCAGCAGGGATATTATCTGCGGGATGGCCATCGGGTCGTGGGCAGTTTTGAGGAGTACCGGCGCCTGTACCGCTCCCGGCCCGGTCCCTGGGTCGGCATCCCCTTCTTCAAGACGCATCTCGATTCCGGCGAGATGCAGTTGGTGGACGCCATTGTGGATCGGCTGGAGGCCCGGGGAATGAACGCCATCCCGATTTTCGGCTTTCCCTCGGAAGTGGCCGTGGAGCGGTTTCTGATGGACAGGGAGGGCAAGAGCCGGGTCCAGGCGGTGATCGGCGTTTCCCTCAAGGTGGGCATGTCGCCCCAGCGCGCCATCCCGATCCTTTCCAGGCTGGGAGTGCCGGTGATCGACGCCATCACCCTCATGTCCCAGTCACGGGAGGAGTGGGAGAAATCCCCGGTCGGCCTGGACATTTTCGAGCGTTCTTCCAGCGTGGGACTGCCGGAGCTGGCCGGTATCATCCAGCCCACGGTGGTGGCCTCCCGGGAAAAGGTGGTTGATCAGGAGAGCGGCCTGGAATACGTGACCACCACGCCGATCCCGGAGCGCATCGAGCGGCTGGTGGACCGGGTCAAGGCCTGGATCAACCTCCAGACAAAGAACAACAGGGACAAGAAGATCACCCTGATCTATTACAGCTACCCGCCGGGGAAGCAGGGGATCGGCGCCGCCTACCTGAACGTGCTGCCGGACAGCCTGTATGAGATCCTCAACCGGATGAAGGCCGAGGGGTACGACACCGGTCGGGATGAGCTGACAAAGAAGCGCATCTACGACGATGTCATCGGATACGGCCGCAACGTGGCCAACTGGGCCCCGGCCGAGATGGACCGCCTGGCCCGCAGCGGCCGGGCATTGCTGCTGCCGGTGGAAACCTACAGAAAGTGGTTCCGCGAGCTTCCCCCCGCCTTCAGGAAGTCGGTCACCAGGGACTGGGGTGAACCGGAAAAGAACAACGGCATGATGACCTGGCGCGACGAAACGGGGAAGGGGTTCCTCATCCTTCCCGGGGTGCGCTACGGCAACGTGCTGCTCATGCCCCAGCCGGCCAAGGGGTGGGCGCAGAACATCGTCAAGGCCTACCATGACCCCAACATCGCGCCCCACCACCAGTACCTGGCCTACTATCTCTGGCTGAAGAATGGTTTCAAGGCCGATGCCCTGGCCCACATCGGCACCCACGGCACCCACGAGTGGATGGGTGGCAAGGAGATCGGCTTCACCCGGGAAGACCCCGCGGAGGTACTGATCCAGGACCTGCCCAACATCTACCCCTATATCGTGGATGACGTGGGGGAAGGTATCCAGGCCAAGCGCCGCGGCATGGCGGTGGTGATCGACTACATGACCCCTCCCTTCGACAAGGCCGGCATGAACCGCGACCTGAAAGAACTGGCGGCCCTGATCAGCGACTACAACAACGCCCGGGAGAAATCTCCCCAATTGGCGGCCTCCAAGCTGGAGGAGGTCAACCGCATCGCCGGGAAGAGCGGCATGCTGACCGACCTGAAACTGAAGGCCATCGCCACCCATGACGACGTGGAAGAGCTTGAGCACCACATAAAGGATATCGCCGAGACCACCACCCCCTTCGGCCTGCACACCTTCGGAAAATCGCCCGAGGAGAGGTACATCCGCAGCACGGCCGAGGCGATCATCTCCATTGAGAAGGGGCTCGGCCCCGCTGCACGGGCAAAGAGAATCGCGGCGCTGGAGGACGCCATCCGTCGCAGTGGCCCGCGGGAGCTGGACTCGTTCATCAATGCCTTAAACGGCAGGTACATCCCGGCCGGCACCGGCAACGACCCGATCCGCAACCCGGATTCCCTCCCCACCGGCAAGAACTTCTACTCCTTCGACCCGGCCCGGGTCCCCTCCCCCGCGACCTACGCCACCGGCGTCAAACTGGCGGGGGAGCTGATCGAGAACTACCGCACGCGCCACGGTGTCTACCCGGACAAGCTCTCCTATGTTCTCTGGGCCACGGAGTGTATCCGCCATGAGGGGGTGATGGAGTCCCAGGTCATGTACCTTATGGGGGTGCGTCCGGTGTGGGACGAGCGGGGCAGGGTCCAGGGGGTGGAGGCCATCCCCCGCGCCGAGCTGGGCAGGCCGCGCATCGACGTGACCATGACCCCCTCGGGGCTGTACCGCGACCTGTTTTCGGGGCTGATGGACCTGCTGGACAAAGCGGTCTCCGTTGCCAGGGACCAGAAGGAACAGGATAACGTCGTCCGCGCCAACACCCTCACCACCCAGAAGATGCTGATGAAAAAAGGGGTGCCGGAGGAGACCGCCCGCCGCATGGCTTCGGTGCGCATCTTCACCGAACCCTCCGGGGCCTACGGCAACGGCCTGGAAAACGCCATCGTGGCCTCCAACACCTGGGACAACGAGAAGAAGGTCATCGACGTCTATTTCCGGCGGGTCGGCTACCTGTACGGCCAGGGGTTCTGGAGCGAAGGGGGTACACAGGGGGGTGAGGAGCTGGGCCAGGTGCTGCTGAAAAACGCCCTTTCAGGAAGCAAGATTGCCATTCACAGCCGCTCCACCAACACCATCGGCGTGTTGGATACGGACGACTTCTACCAGTACCTGGGCGGCCTGGCCATGGCCATCCGCGCCGTGGACGGAAAAACGCCGGAGGTGTTCGTCAGCAACATGACCAACCCCACACAGGCCCACCAGGAGACCCTGGAGAAAAACATGGGGCGGGAGATGCGGGCCCGCTACCTTAACCCGGAGTGGATCAAGGCCATGATGAAGGAGGGCTACGCCGGCGCGCGCTTCATCGACAAAGTCACCGAGCACCTGTGGGGGTGGCAGGTGACGGTGCCCGAGGCGGTGGACAAGGCCAAGTGGCAGGAGATGTATGAAACCTACGTCCAGGACAAGAACGGCCTGGGGATGAAGGAGATGTTCCGGAAGTCAAACAACATGTGGGCCTACCAATCCGTGGTGGCGCGCATGCTGGAGACCGCCCGCAAGGAGTACTGGAAACCGGACCGGAAGGTGATCGAGAAGCTGGCCGAGGAGTACGCCAAAACCGCTGCAGAGGTGGGCATGGCCTGCTGCGACCACACCTGCAACAATCCGCATCTGACGAAATTCACCTCATCGACCCTGCTGTCCGTGCCGGGGCTCGCCCCCCTGAACAGCGGCTTCGTCCGGGCGCTGAACGACATGAAGCAGGTGGGCTCCAACCCGGCCGCGGCCCGGCCGGCACAGGCCCGCCAGGGGCGCGCAGCAGGAGCGAAAACATCCGCCAAGGGCGCCTCCGGCCGCGCGCCGGACGGCAGCGGCAAGGGGGCCACGGGAACCCAGGTTGCAGGCTTCGAGGTGGAAGAGGTAAAGAGCGGCGCGGCAGCCGGCGGCGCCTCGTCCGCCCCCATCCCCTGGATGTTCATGGTCGGTTTCGCCATCTTCATCACCCTGGCGGCCTGGGGCTTCCGGAAGGGAGGAGCGTAAAAGACATGTGAGGAGTGAGGAGGTGAAACCTCGAACCTTGAAACTTGAACCAGATATTTTGAACCGATTTTCACGCCCGAATCAAGGGAAGCGGGTGAAAGACCCGCGCCGCCCCGCGGCCGTAAAGGGAACGAACGCCGAATTCCGGTTTCAGATCAGAGATGATATCAAGGCGGCGAGAAAGAAGGCGACGGAGGCGTACGGATAGTACGTTGAGGAGCCTTCCACGAGCCAACGAAGAGAGCGCTTTGATGTGGAAGCGGAATAACAGCCACTGTCATGCGGAGCATGATGGGAAGGCCGGCAAGTAGGTCGCCCTGAGCCGGAAGACCTGTTTCGGAGCCATCTTCATTTCCCGAGGGAGGAAAACAAATGAAGCACCCGTTCGTCATTCTGTCACTCTGCAATGCCCTGGTCATGCCGCACATAATCGATTCCACTGCCCATGCGGACCAGAATGAAACAACCGCGCAACCAGATCAGCAGTCCACCGAAACAAAGAGTGCCGACACCACCCTTGACCGCATGGTCGTCACCGCCACCAGAATCCAGGAATCCACCCTGGACATCCCCGCATCAGTTCAGGTCATCACCCAGGAGGAGATCAGAACATCATCGGCACGGGACGCGGGCGAGCTGATGGCCGAGGCAGGCATCGGCCACGTGCATAAGTACAACGGTGCCCAGACAGGCAACGTAGAGATCAGGGGGCTTTCCACCGACCTGTTCACCGAGAGCAGCAGCAGGGTGCTGCTGCTGGTGAACGGCAACCGGGCCGGCACCACCAACATGGCCAAGATTCCGGCCGGCGAGATCGAGCGCATCGAGATCGTAAAAGGTCCCGGCTCCGTACTGTACGGTTCCCAGGCCATGGGGGGTGTGATCAACATCATTACCAAACGCGGTACCGAGGAGGGAGTTCACGGCTCCATAGGCGCAGAGGGCGGCTCCTGGGGGTACTGGAAAAGCGGCGGCGATATACATGGCAAGAAATACGGCATCGACTATTTCATCTCCGGCGCAGCGTCGGCCAGCGACGACTACCGCACACCAAAGGGTTCCTACGACAACAACGCCTACGAGAGCGAAGAGCTTTCCACCCGGCTCGGCTACAGTTTCCTGAACGACCACCGGGTTTCGGTCGGTTTCCAGCGCTGGGTCGGCAGGGACCTGGGCTCTCCCGGCGCGGTCTACGCCAAGGATCCGGACGACTACTCCAAAAAGGCCCGTAACGCCTTCGATTTTGAATACACAAACAAAACCGCGACGCTCAAATACTACATCAACAACAACAAGGACGACTCCTACAGCACCGGCGGCATGGGCATGCCCGGTCCGGGCAACGCGGACCGGTTCACCTCCAACAACCGCTCCCAGGGGGTCAGCATCCAGAACGTCTTCCCCATGGGCGTACACCGCATCATCATCGGCGGACAGTGGGACCGCAACTCCGTGGACACCTCCAGCAGCAGCGGCGCCCCCTACTATCCCGATTCACGTTACGACAACTACGCCGCCTTCGCCGAGGGGAGGCTCAGCCTGCTGAAGGAAAAACTGCTGCTCACCGCCGGCGTGCGCTACGACTACTTCGACAACAACACCCTGTCAACCAAGGGGCTCACCAGTACCCCCGTCTCCCGTAGCATGGATCATGTCACCGGCCGGGGCGGCATAGTCTACAAGATCACCTACAGCCTCAGCCTGAAGGCTGCCATCGGAACGGCCTTCAGGGCACCCTCCCCCCGAGAACTGGCCAGCGACTACACCCTCTACGGCTATCGTACCCTGGGTAACCGCGACCTGGGACCGGAGAAGAGCACCACCTACGAGGGAGGGGTGGAGTACGCCAAAGACCATCTCAAGGGGGGCTTCACCTTCTTTCACACCAGCTTCTCCCACAAGATCGCCAGCTACTACGACAGCGCCCTGGGAGCGACCAGCTACAAAAACCTCTCCAGCGCCACGATCCAGGGGATCGAGATGAACGCGGCCTATGACGTCGGCCTGGCCGCCGGCCTGGACATTTCCGTCCAACCGTTTGCAAACGTCACCTACAAGACCAGATACGACGGTGAAAGCAAAGACAGCGCTAGCCACGGACACCTGCTGAACGTCCCCGAATGGACCGGCGCCTTCGGCGTCAAAGCCGGCCAGGAGAAATGGGACGCAAAACTGATCATCAACTATTCGGGCAACGAGTACATCACGGACTACTCCGCCTCCTATCCCTATCCGGTGGTCAACAAGGGGGGCTTCATGACAATGGACATCAAGGGGGCCATCCGTCCGCTGAAGAACCTGGAACTGACCCTCGCCGTGGAGAACCTGCTGGACAGATACTACGAGTACATCAACGGCTATCCCATGCGGGGAAGAACCTTTGTGGGAGGGGCCAGGTGGATTTTCTAAAACGGCCGTTTACAACGCAACGGGACAACAAAACCCATCCTCTTACCATCCCACCCCTCCCCGTGAAGGGGAGGGAGCTGAGCCCGCGGGAAACAGAACAAAGAACAGCGTTGAACGGAAAGGATACAACCATGCGTATGTTTGTCATACCCCTCATTACCCTGCTGACCATCCCCACCCTGCTCTTCGCCGCCGACCTGAAACTACCCGACAACCTGAAGGCCGAGGCGATGATCATCAGGGGTGAACGGGAGCAGATGTGGGAGAAGACCCTGGTGGTCAGGTTCCCGGAGCGCCGCCGCACCCTCTCCACCTACGATGGCCTGGTGGATGCCCTGGCTGCCATGAACCACTCGGCCAACCCGCTCCTCTGGGCCAGGGTCAACGACCGTTTCATGGGCAAGGCCGGCAGGGGGGGAAAGAGCTACACCGAATTCATCCATGAAAGGACCGCCCGGAGCCTGAAGCTGAACACGAACGACATCACCAAGATGGCCACGGCGGCGGACCTGGACAACCTGGCAATGGTGACGAAGGAGTTCGGGCCGCTGACCGTCACCGTGCTGGTCACCGCCGGCGCCAGGGGCAACGCCGTCAGGACCGGCGTGGATCAGGGCAACAACATCGAGGGGCAGGAGCCCCACGGCACCATCAACGTCATGCTGCTGACCAATGCCCGCCTGACCGACGGCGCCATGGCACGGGCAATTGTCACCGTAACCGAGGCCAAGACTGCGGCGCTGCAGGACCTGAACGTGCCCAGCAGCTATACGAAGAATGTCCAGGCCACCGGCACCGGCACGGACAGCGTAATCGTCGTCTCCGGCACCACCGGCCCCCGGGCAAGCTATGCCGGCGGCCACAGCAAACTGGGCGAACTGATCGGCACGGCGACCCATGAGGCGGTGATCGAGGCCCTGGGCAAACAGAACGGATTCAGGCTTCCCACCGCGCACATCGCCCAGACGAAAACGCCATGATGCGCTGTCTCTTCCTGCTCATATTCACCACTCTGTTTCTGGGCCAGGGGATGATCGGCGACGCGGCGGGTGCACCCGACCCGGAGCGCATCCGCATCGCCCTGCTTCACCTGGATGCCCGACCAGGGGAAGTCGGGCGTAATCGCCGGAGCATCGAAAACGCCATCGCACAGGCTGTCGCGGAGAAAGCCGACTGGGTGCTGACCCCGGAATTGGCCGAAACCGGCTACGGCTTCGCCGCGCGCATCGGCACCGGCTGGATCGAGAGCTTCCCCGATCAATGGATCCGCTCCCTTGCCGCCGGGGCTCGCCGCAACGGGGTGGCGCTCTTCATCGGCATCGCCGAGAAGGACGGCACCACGGGAAACCTGCACAACAGCGTGGCGGTCATCGACAGGGACGGCGTGATCCAGGGCACCTACCGCAAGCACCGGGTGGTGAACGGCCCGGCAGAGAATTGGGCCACCAAGGGAATCGAGAACAACCTGTTCACCGTCGACGGCATCCCGATCGGTTTTCTGATCTGCGCCGATGCCTACAAGGACGAGATCAGCAGCCGCCACAAACAGATGGGCGCTCGGATTCTGCTCTCCCCCGCCAACTGGCCCCCGGCCGGAGAGATGGGACCCAAGGGATACTGGGAGGAGCGCTCCCGGGAGACCGGCCTGCCGCTGATCGTCAACAACCGCACCGGCGTGGAGCCTGGCATCGATTTCAGCGCCGGGGAAAGCGCGGCCATTGCCCAGGGCAAACGCCTGTTCACCCTGGTATCACCTCATCCGCGGCTGGTGCTGCTGGATTGGAACCGCGCCACCGGAACCATCACCCCGGCGGGAGAAATCAGCCTGAAACCTTGAACCCGAAAGCAGCAAATCCATCTCACGCAACGACGCGAAGACGCAAAGAAACATGGCAATTGCAGAGCAACCATGCTTCACCGGACAGGTTATTCGGCTGTAGTGAAGATCGTTCCATCTTTCTTCGCGTACTTCGCGTGAATGGCCGTTTTTTCCAGGTAAAAACCAACCAAAGGAACCTCCCATGCATATCCGTCTGATCCCCGGCATCTCCCTGCTGACCCTGTCGCTGCTGAGCGGCACATCCCTGGGCGCGGAAACAGCCAAAGAAGAACCCTACAGCCTGGGCGAAGTTGTCGTCACCTCGGAACGACTGAAAGAGTACATCACAAACCATCCGCTTGATGTGACGACGGTGGAGCGCGGGGAGATTGTCAAGCGCAACCTGGGGAGCGTGGAGGAGATCCTCAAGACCATGCCAGGGGTGGAGGTCTATTCCAGCGCCGGGGTCGGCTCGCGCATCTCCATCAGAGGTTCGGGCCGCTCCGGCAGCGTGATGGTTCTCCTGAACGGCAGGCCGCTCAACTCAAACCAGTACGGCAGCCAGGACTTGAGCGCCATCCCGGTGGACAGCATCCAGTCGGTTTCGGTCTTCAAGCCGCCGGTTCCGGTCTGGCTCGGTCCGGGGGGGAGCGACGGCGCCATCAACATCATCACCCGAACGCCGAAACAGGGGGGGGGCAAGGAGAAACAGCGCAGTTCGCTTAAGGGGGGTGGAGGCTCCTACGGTCTGGTGGAGGGAAGTGTAAGCCACCAACTGCCGGTTTCCGACAGTATCGTCCTGCTCGCAGCCACCGGAAACCACCGTGACGGCAAACGCACCAACAGCGACCGCAACGACGGCGCCTTCAACCTGAACTGGAATCGCCAGGGAGACGAGGGGCGTCGCTACGAGTTCAACGGCCGCTACTACCAGGCCGAATTCGGCTCGCCCGGACCGGTGGACAACGAGACCCCCGACGCCCGCCAGGAGTACCGCAAGGGTTCCCTGGACGCGCGCTACTCCGGCCTGCTGGGGCAATCGGGAACCGTCAGCGCCACCGCCTACGGCGACATGATCTATCTGAAAGACACTGCCCAGTCCGGCTCCCGCTACACCCTGAACGACAACAAGGCCGGCCTCAAGCTGGACACCACCTGGTCGGATGAATCGGAAAACTGGGACCTGCGTCTGGGCGGGATGACCGAGTGGAACGGCTATGACCATACCCTGAGCGGAGAGCACGAGCGTTTCAGGAACGGCCTCAGCGTGCAGTACGACCGCAGATTCGGCCCATTGACAACCACCTTCGGCCTGCGGGGGGACCTGACCAACGACTTCGGCGCTAACCCGGGGGGAACCATCGGGCTGGGCTGGGGCATTGCGGACAAGACGCTGCTCAAGCTGCGGGCCGGCTACACGGTGAACATCCCCCTGTTCGGACAGCTCTACCAGACCAGCCACGGCTCCATCGACCAGACACGGGGCAATCCGGACCTGAAAAAGGAGCGGGTCTGGTCCTATGAAATAGGGCTGGAACACACCTTCGCCAAGGACCGGTTGCTGCAGCTGACCCTGTTCAGGAGCGACACCGTCGACCTGATCAGTTCCCGCCGGGGGAGCGATATGATCTATCGGCCGGTGAACATACGGGGCGCCGAACGCCAAGGGGGAGAGATCATGGCCAAGTACGCCTGGGACAACGGCCCGACCCTGGAAGCCAGCCTGACCATCCAGGACTCGGCGGTCAAGAGCACCGGCAAGAAGCTCCCCTACACGCCCGGCCTGAAGATGAAATACACGCTCTCCTACACCCTCCCCCGCCTGGCCACCAGACTGGAGACCACGCTGCGCTACGAAGGGAGCCGTTACAGCCAGGCGGAGAACAAGAGCTACCAGCGGATGGACGACGCCGTTCTGGTGGACCTGAAGGCGACCCAGCCGTTCAAGATCGGAAAAATAGCCACAGAAATCTATCTGAGGGTTGATAATCTCTTCGATACGGCGTATGAAACTCATCTGGGGCATCCCGATGACGGCATCCGCGCCGCCGCCGGTATACAGATGAGATTCTAGGGAGGGCTTGTGTGATGAATGATCAGACGACGCAGAATCAGGACGTGTTTCCCCAGGTGCGCATCAAATCTCCGGTGATGGAGGCCTGGCTCAACTCCCTGGCGGATATCGCCGTATCGCTCCGTTTGCAGAAGCAGCTGAAGATCGTCGACATGGAACAGGACCATGCCTTTGTGGAAGAATCGGGCAACCTGACCATGGCCACCACCGTCGACGGAGAGCCGGTGCGCATGGTCGTTCCCGAGAGCATGTGGAGCTTCTGCGGCCACTAGCCTCCCTCTCCGCGAGCGGTCACGGCCGTTGCGGAATGAGCCGGGAAACGACTTGACAGCCGGAGCCGTATTGGATAGTCTGCGAGGCACATATCCGCTCAACGGCGGAACACTCATACCGGATCAGGGCGCCCGACAGGGCTTGATAGGGAAGAGGGG
>MTLE01002342.1_pt1 | contig 17399 bp, 10 predicted proteins | sample 1982461 | NCBI WGS metagenome assembly MTLE01 (sample SAMN05712605, study PRJNA340218) | biofilm metagenome | isolation source: sample SPL anode biofilm adapted to -200 mV | place: USA | collected 2012-02-03
CGTAACCGGACAGTAGTGATATTTAATAATAAGCAAAATCGGTTAATCTGCATAACAATAAGTGATTGATATTTGATGGTTTAATGTTTTAAAACCAATTTTGGCGTAGGTTTTCCCAAGAAATGTGAGTGCAGAGGCTGTTCATTTATACTATATTGTTTTACGCAAGCCAGGGGGGATTCAAAGGGAGGGTGTCGTATGCCACTTTGGGACCTACCTGGCACAATGGAAAATTAGAAGGAGCCTCATGATAAAGCCCATGCAAGCCCTCGTGAGCCGGCCTTGGCTGGCTATTCTCACTATCACGTTCTGCGCATCACAATCGGTGACGGCCGCTACGGATCCGCCGTCTGGGCCAGGAGGTATCCAACCGTTGCCCGTAATACTGGCTGTGACTAACGATGTTTCCACCAACGTCTCCTCAGTGACTTTGGAATGGAGCGGCTATGCGGCGCCGTACACGGTGGAGATGAACACCTTTGACGGTAACTCACCCTGGGTGACGGTGGCTTCGAACGTCAACACCCATAGCTTCACCGCATCCGGCGCTTTCGAAAAGGCCTTCTTCCGGGTTTCGGGCCAATCTCCGAATTATGCGGGGGCGGACACTTGCTTTATCTGCCATGAAGTATGGGATGAATGGGTTGAGACCAAACACGCCAAAGCATTCAGCTTGCTGCAAGCCACCCATACGGACGCCAACGAGCATTGTGTGGGCTGCCATACCGTGGGTTTTGGCACCCCGACGGGATTCACGCTCGACACGAACAGCCTGAATTACGCCCAGTTCATGAACGTGCAATGCGAGAATTGCCACGGTCCATCGGGCAACCATGCCTCCACTGCCTGGCTGGGTGAAACCCCGGTGCGTTCGCTTTCGGCGAATATTTGCGGCGGCTGCCATTCGGGGCCGCACCATCCCAATTTTGAGGAATGGCTAACTTCGGGCCATGCCCGTGTCGAGCCAGATGTCGCCGCCAGCATGCTGAGCGGAGGCGCCGCGCGCATGAATGCCTGCGGACCTTGCCACTCGGGTTCCGTGCGCATGGCATTAATGGCGAACATCGCTACCGGATCAACGAATCTGCCCAGCGCCACGGATGCCTCCACCGTTGGCATTACTTGCGTAGTCTGCCATGATCCGCACTCGGTAGGTAGAGACGTAGCTCAGTTGCGCAATCCCACTTACTCGACGAATTCCTATTCTTATAGCACGTCCACGAGCACCAGCTTTGCCAAACAATACGATGCCAACATCAATCTTTGCGGCCAATGCCACAACATGCGGGGTGCCACGTGGAAAGACACCAGTCGGCCACCGCATCATTCGCCCCAATACAACGTCCTGATTGGCAAGGGAGGGTATGAGACCGGCACACCGCTGGAATCGCCTCATGGCATGCTAATCACCAATCAGTGCGTCCATTGCCATATGAGCCAGCTGGATTCCCCGGAGCCCACAGTGGAAAATCCCAGCTACCATGGCCACACTTTCAAGCCGCTGCTCACCGAGGTTTCGTGCAAGCCTTGCCATCAACGCACGCCCGAATCGATGGAGAAAGTGATTGTCCGCACCCAGACGGAAATCACCAATCTGATCACGAACGTGAAGGGGTTGCTGGATAATTGGGCGACCAATAAAGCGCCCGACACGTTGCGCACCAATTATGGAGCTTTGGCCTGGGAATACTCGAACCCGGGCGCACTATCCAATCCTGGCGGCATTTCCGGGGTGACGGGGCCGGCCGCCACCAATCAGGTTCTGATACCGGACGCCATCAAGCAAGCCCGCTTCAACCTGTACTTGATCCAGTACGACGCCAGTTTGGGCGTGCATAACGCCGATTATGCCCGGTACTTGCTGCAAGTGGCGGCGGACAATGTGAAAGGCTTGCTGCAATAAGCGCTAGCCAAGGGCAGGTGGTGATTTTGCCTGGGCGGGAAATCCTCGCCCGGGCTCTGCCCGAAAATAACGGCTGATTAAGGTTGGCAGGGAATCCATGAGGGAAAACCAATCCAAAGTAGACGGGCGCCGGCGCTGGTTGCTGCGAGTGGCGGTGGCTTTGGCGCCGCTGGCTCTGGCGATCGGCTTAGTTTCCTGTGCCACCGGCAGCAAACTAACCTTGGTGGTGCCGCCCGATATTCCCGGAGCCCATTTTGTGGGTTCCGAAACGTGCGCCATGTGCCACGAGAACATCACGCGGGATTTCAAAACCGCGAGTCATTCGCGGATCATGGCCCAGGGAACCAACGCGATCAACATGGGTTGCGAGTCCTGCCATGGGCCGGGAAGTTTGCATGCGGATTCGGCGGGCGATCGCAAAACCGGCGCCAATTTCGGCCCGGGGCGGCCGCACGTAATGTCCGGTTCGCAACGCCAGACGATCATCAACCCCCGGCGTTCTTCCGAGCATTGTTACGGCTGCCATTTGGATAAGCGGGGCCAGTTTGCCTTGCCTTACCATCATCCGGTGCCCGAAGGCCGCATGAGTTGTGGGGATTGCCACAATCCGCACAAAGGGCCCGCCACGCGCGGCGGGGCGGCGCAAATGGCCTCGGAGAATGAGGTGTGCGCCAAATGCCACACGGTTCAGCGCGGGCCATTCGTGTTCGAGCATGAGGCCACGCGGGAAGGTTGCACCACGTGCCATTCCCCTCATGGCTCGGTAAACGCGATGATGCTCACCGCGCGCGACGCGAGCCTCTGCGTGAAATGCCATTTCCAACAACCCACGGGTGCGGGGCGCCTGGCCATTGGGGGCATTGACCATACGTCCTTTTTAAGCCGGGGCACTTGCTGGAGCGCGGGGTGCCACGAAGCGGTGCACGGCTCCCAAGTCAGCACGTCTTTGCGGTTTTAATGGTCATGGGCCGGGCGCAGGGGCGCCCCATTTTAATGCATATGCGCAAGGTTAAACAGCGGGCAAGGCAACGCCGGGGCATCCGGCGGTTGCCCGGATATCTAGCGCTTTGTGCCGCGCTGGCGGCAAACGTGGCTTGGGCCGCGGAGGAATCGGGCGCGGCGGATAAGGAGAAAACTTCCCCGGCCGCGTCGGAAAAATCCAGTTCCGAAGCCGCCCCCAAGCCCTCTCCAGATTCTAGCGCCGACTCCGGCAAAGAATCCGCGGAAAAACCCGCCGCGGAATCCGAGGCCAATAAAGCGGGAGCGGAGAAGGCCCCTGAAAAAGAGGATTCATCCGCCAAAGAAACCACAACTGAAGAACCCGCGGAACCCCCGCATTATAGCAATTGGTTCGACGTTTCGGTGGGTGGCATCGTGGTGGACGGCGATGCGCCGCGCTTTCAGCACCAGCAGCAATTTGGCAAGGGCGCCTTTGGCGGGGTGGAAGATTTCCACTATGAGCGGCGCATCGGCAAGAAAAACACCATTCAGGTCGATGGCAGCGGCCTCTACGACCAGGATCATTATAAAATGACCCTGGAGTATGTGCGCCAAAACACCGGGTTCTTGCGCGGCGGTTTTAGCAAAGACCGGGTTTGGTACGATGGCTACGGCGGGTTTTTCCCGCAGAACCAGCAATGGTTCGAGTTGTATGATAACGACCTCGCCATGGACCGCGGCAGATTCTGGATTGAAGGCGGCCTGCTGCTGCCCAAGTGGCCGGAGTTCCGGGTGAAATACGAGCATGATTACCGGGATGGCACCAAAGATTCCACCATTTGGGGGGATAGCAATTTGACGGGCGGCTTTGGGACGCGCAATTTTGTGCCTTCCTTCTGGGGGGTGGATGAAAAGCGGGATCGCCTCGGGATCTCGGCCAATCACACGGTGGGCAAAACGGATTTCGAGCTGGGGGTCAACCTGGAGCGCGACAACAACAAAGACACCCTCTACGTGCGGCGCCAGCCGGGGGAAGGCGCAGTTTACGACCGGGCGGTCACGCAGAAAAACGGCGTCGACTCCGGCATTCTGAGCACTCACGCCTCCAGCATCACCCGGTTTAACGCCAATACCATGCTGACGATGGGTTACTCCTTCACGGCATTGGATAGCGATCTTTCCGGACAGAGGGTGTATAGCGGAANNNATGATGGGGTGTACGATCCCATTTACCAACGGCGCCCCACCGACATCGGTTACGTGGGACTCAATGGCGGGTCGGACTTGAAACAGCATGTTTTCGCGTTGAACGTCATGTTCAGCCCGATCACCAATCTTTTTATTACCCCCTCCATTCGCGTGGAAAAGCGCGATATGACGAGTTTTTCGAGCTTTCTCGCCACCGGGCCGGGAGGGCAAGAACAGCCCGCCTGGGGCAACAGCGAGGATGGGTTGATCGACGTTTCCGAGCGGTTGGAAGCCCGTTACACCGGGGTGACCAATTGGGTGTTTTACGCGCGGGGCGATTGGAATCAAGGCCAGGGCAACCTGAAAGAAGCGCTAGCCAATGCCGCGCCGTCGCCGCTGGTGCCACCCTTCAATCAGGATACGGATTACAACCGCTATGGGCAAAAGTACACGGCGGGCGCCAATTGGTATCCCCTGCGCCGCTTAAATATCGATTGGCAATATTATCACAAAATTAGCGATAACTCTTATGACTCGGTGGCGGATAGCGCCGCCAACAATTCCTCGGACCGTTACCCCGCCTATTTGATCGGCCAAGATTTCACGACCGATGATGTCAATGTGCGGGCTACGATCCGCGCGCGCGATAATTTGACCTTTGTCAGCCGGTACGATTTTCAATACTCCACGGTCGATACCCAGCCGGATTTGCAGGCTTCAGTTCAAAGCGCGCAAATGATTAGCCACGTGTTCAGCCAAAGCATCACTTGGATGCCGGTGACCCGCCTGTATTTGCAGCCGAGCGTGAATTATGTGATCGATCGCACGGAGACCCCGGCGGCCGATTTGGGGGGCGGCGCGGCGGGGGTGGCTTCCAATTCCAAGAATGACTATTGGACGGGGAGTTTCATGGCGGGCTATGCCTTGGATGCCAAAACGGATTTATACGCCCACTACTTTTTCTACTACAGCGACAATTATTACAATGATTCCGCCACGACGATGCCTTACGCCGCTTCGGCGACCGAACATGGGGTGACGGTATCCTTGATCCACCGGTTTAGCGAACGGCTGCGCGGCATCGTCAAATATGGTTATTTCCAAACTCGCGATACCCCCTCCGGCGGGCACGCGGATTTTGACGCCCACCTGATTTATTCGAGCCTGCAGTACCGGTTTTAGAACAACTCGATATTATCGCCCAAGTCATCCTTTTTCTTTTCCTCCGCCGGAGGCTCGGCGGGCGCGGGGGCTGAATCCGCAGGAGTTGGGTTAGATGACTCTAGGGCTACTCCAGCGGGGGCCAAAGGAGCTTGCTGAGGCAATGACTGGCTGGGCGAGGCTTCGAGCGGGGTGGAGCCGGTGATTTCGGCGATGGCGGCAGCGGCAACTATCCCAGGAGCAGCCGCTGTGGCCACTGTACTGGCTGAGTTATGGATGTTGCGCTCATGATCCATCGTGTAATTATCCTTAAGCCGGTCCAATTGACGCGCCACTTCCTCCGAATTGGTTCCGCTTCCTCCGGCATGGGCCACCCAGGCGGATAACGCTTCCCAGAACGGCAGGGCTGCCGATCGCGTTTCCGCGACTGCCGCGGGGAAGCGGTTTTCGCGCATCGCGTTTTCGATGGCTTCGGCCAGCCTTTTCTGCTTGGCGGCAATGGGGCTGATGAGCTCGGGCAATTCCATCTGCAGGGCATGCAGATTGGTTTCACACGGTTTGGCCGCCTGCGCCAGGCTATGCTGCCGTTCATCGGCGGTTTCTTGAAAGCTTGCAAGTTCCCGCTGCAATTGCCGGATTAAAGCCGACATTTCGTCGATGCGTATGGCGAGTTGCTCGGCGGTGCGCAAGGTTTGATCGGACACTTTGCGGGTTTGCTCAGCCAGCACTTCCAGCACGGCGCCGCCTTCCACGCGAGCCGCCTGGATTTGCGCGTTAAGGGCGCTGCGGCGCACGCCTTGGGCCAGGGAGGAGATCTTGGCGGTGGTCGCTTCGAAGGTTATTTCCAGCGGCGCGATAGCGGCCCGAATCTCCTCGGTCTTGCGCCCCGTCACTTTCATCATCATCATCATGTCGCGCAAGCTCTCGATGGATTGCTGAATGATGCCCGAATCCAAAGCCAGCTGGGCGGTGCGCACGGCGCCTTCGGCGAGCTTGCCGGCGGCATGCTGAAGCCCGCGCATGCCATCGGTGATTTGCGCGGCGGCGCGCTCGTTGTCTTCGCACACCGCCTTGATTTGCCGGGATTGGATCCCCGCCGCCTCGCCGGCGAACTGGCGCAGGTCGCTGGCTTCGGCGGGAGTAAGCCGGCGATTCTGGGCCTGGTTCAAGTGGGCGCTGATTTCGTCGGCCGCTTGGGTCACATGCTGGATTTTTTGGCGCGTGATATCCTGGCACTGAAGCGCCATAATGACCCGGTTTATTTCGGCGGAGATTCCCCGGTCCCCTTGGGTGACGTCACGCACGGCTAGGCAGGCCTCATTCATCGCCTCGCTGAGCGAGCGCAAGTGGCCCCGGCTGATATCAAGGGTTTTTTGGATTTCAATCCGGTACCGGGCGATGTTCGCCGCCAGATCTTCGCCAAGCGAGCCGCATGCGCCGCGGCTGCGCCATAGGCCGATAAATTGCTGATCGACCGCGGAGCGGATTTGATCCAGCAAAACATCCATTTCATCGGCCAGCGCGTAGTAAGGCTGGCGGACCTCTTCCGCAAATTCGCTGGCTTGCACCCGGAACTGCACCACGATGGGCGGCAGCAGGGAGAGCGCCCTTTGCAGCTGGTTTTGCTGGTGGATGGCCGAGTTCATTTTGGCGGTCAAATCACGGAAAACCTGGAAAACCCGCTCGTATTGCTGATAACCCTCGGCTACGAATTGCTCGGCTTGCTGTAATAATTGGGAGGATTGGCGCAGGGGGGAATCTTCCGCCTGGCCGGAGGTTAGGGCGAAAATGCGGTGGTATTTTTGTTCAATGAAAACGGCCTCCTGGTCCATCGCTTGCAGGGCGGCGCCTAATTTCAAAAATTCGGCTTCCAAACGATCGGAAAACACCAAGAGCAGTTTTTTTTGATCTTCCAGGCAGTGGGCAAGCTGTCTGGCTTGGGCCCGCCCGAGCCGATGGCTAGTCAAATTAGGGGGCAACCGGCAGCCTTTGTGTGGCGGGCGGCGGCTTGGCCACAAGGACGCCAAACGCTTGCCCCAGGCGCTTTGCTTGGCCGCGTTAAATCTCGCGGCCGCGGTCAGCCACCCCTTCACCGCCGTCTGCGTCGCGCGGTGCAGCCAGGATTTCCATGCGGGCGTTGGCACTATGAGTTGTGGATTAACAGGTTGATTGGGCGGCCTCAAATTTCTGACTCCCCGGGCAGATGCGATCGCCAACAGCTTTCCGTGATGGCAAAAACCTGCCTTCCTTTTGCCTTCCCAAAATCAGTGTATGCAAATAACCCTGGCACCAGCCAGCAGCCCTCCCGGTACTGCAGTAACTGGACTGCCAAGCGGGCAAAGGATTCAATGCAAGGTTGATCTTAACTCGTTAGCCTGGAGAACTCAACCTTTTTGAGCAAGGCGGCAAGTGGCTTTTTTTCAGGGAAAACCCGAAGGGGAGAATAATCTTTTCGCATGATTGACGGTTCGATGGATTATGTTAGATTATGCTCACAAAATATGAGTTCGAGTAAATTAGACCGTTCTGGCGTGTTTGGCCCGCTTAAGGTCCAAACCGGTCAATTCCAGCTAACCCTTGCTCCGGACTCAGTTCGCGTCAGCAAGAGTGGCATTGAATTTAAAAGTCTTAAGTCCTTCCCGCTGTGGAAGGAAATGACGGTGGAAATGGTGTCGCCGCAAGAGTCAAAAAAGGTGCATTTTACCGGTGTCGTGGTGGCTTGCCAGGGGAATAAACATGCCGGCTACATCGTGTCGATGCTCATCACAAATGTGACTCGGCAGGATCAGGTCCGCCTAGGGCACTTGGCCATGGACAGATTGGCATAAAATGTGCTCTTTTTTGGCGCACAATGGAAATTTTTAAACGTATTTTGCAGACCGCCGTCGAGAATGGCGCTTCCGACGTGCATATTAAGATTGGGGCGCCGGTCGTTTTCCGCATTAACCGGCAGTTGATTGCCATTGAAAGTCCGCTGCCAACTGAGGAATGGGTTAACAACAGCATCAAGAATATCATCCCGGCGCACGCGGCGAAAATCCTTGAGACGGAACGGGAAGTGGATTTTTCGGTGCATATGGATGGCATTGGCCGTTTCCGCACCAATGTGTTCCAACAGCGAGGCCAGTTCTGTCTGGCCATGCGCTACGTCAAAACCAACATTCCGAAATTTTCCGAACTGGGCTTGATCGATATCGTGCGGCGCATTGCGGAATCCCCACGCGGCATTGTGCTGGTGGCAGGGTCGACGGGTTGCGGCAAATCCACCACCCTGGCGGCCATGCTGGAACATATCAATCAAACCCAGAAAAAGCACGTCATCACGCTGGAAGATCCCATTGAATACGTTTTCCCGGACAAAGAATCCGTCATTGAACAACGGGAAGTGGGTCTGGATTCCATTTCTTTCCACAACGGCCTCAAGAACGTGCTGCGCCAGGACCCCGATATTATTATGATTGGGGAAATGCGTGACGATATCAGCTTTTCGGCGGCTATGAGCGCGGCGGACACGGGCCACTTGGTGCTATCCACTTTGCATACCACTACTGCGGCGCAATCGATTACGCGTATTTTGGACTTCTTTAAGGCGGAAGAGCGCGAACAAATTCGCCGTCAGTTGGCGGGTACCTTGCAAGCCGTGATCTGCCAGCGCATGGTGGGCACTATTGCGGGTGCGATGACCCCGGCGCTGGAAATCATGATTAACACCCCAACGGTTCGCAAACTAATCGAAGAGAATCGGTTGGATAAATTGCCTGCGGCCATTGAAACCGGGGTGGAAGATGGCATGCAGAACTTCAATCAAGCGCTCTTCCAATTGGTGCAGGACAAAAAAGTCAGCAAAGAAGAGGCATTGGCCAAGGCGACAAACCCGCAAGCTTTGGAAATGAATTTCAAGGGAATATTCCTTGACGAAGGCCGCCGAATCTTGAGCTAATCTCTCGCATGAGACCCGTGCTTGCCTGGTTTTGCCTGCTCTTAACTCTGGTTTATAACGCTGGGGCGGAGACTTTTGAGTTTCCGGTTCCTAGCGGAAAACAATTGATTGTCGATGCTTCCCCAGCCTCAGGGGCAACAAATCAGATACTCACCGCGGAGGTCACCGGATTAGGCGCGAATCGCATTACTCACGTCAGTGTATCCCTCACCATGGTTCCGAGTGGGGGCAATATGTTCAACGGTGATTATTACGTGTTTCTTTTTCACAACACTAGCTCTGCCATCCTGCTTAATCGGGTCGGCCGGACCGCCACCAACGGCTTGTTTTCTTTGGGCTACTCCGATTCTGGATTCGATATTGTATTCGACGATGACGCAACCAACGGGGACGTCCATCTTTACCAACAAATATTTATTCCCGAGTATCCAAGTCCCTTAACCGGCACCTGGCAGCCTGACGGGCGGGATTCGGATCCGTTAGGGATGTTGGATACAGATCCTCGCACCCGGATGCTGAGCCAATTTATCGGTGATACCGCAGATGGCATTTGGGCGTTGTACCTCATGGATTGCTCCTCTGACGGCGCCTCCAAAATCACCCGCTGGGGGCTAACGATCGAAACGGAGCCCGCTCCGCCCGAGGAATACACACTCACCACTTCCGTGTTGGGAGGGGGCAGCATAACAGTTACGCCTGATCTGACCAACTATGTGGCTGGCACTAACATTGAGGTTCTAGCGGTGCCGCTGGCGGGTTATGCCTTTGCCGGTTGGGAAGGCGATCTGCAAAGCACGAACAATCCCGAACAATTGGTGGTGAGCACCAATTTGGCGCTTACGGCCCGATTCATCCCGGTCCCTATCGTTCTGGCTGAGATCGTGGTTGAGGAGGAAATGCTATTTGAACTTCACGTGGCCACTAACGTGGTGACCAATTTAGTTTACCAACTTTTGGAGGGGCCCGAAGGCGCCACCTTGGATCCAGCCACAGGACTGCTCAGTTGGACTCCGACAGAAATCCAAGGTCCCAGCACAAACGTCCTCCGGTTTGCCGTGGCGGATGCTTTGGATCCCGGGTTAGCTACTACCAATGAACTCACACTGCTGGTCAATGAAGCCAACTTGCCGCCCCTATTGCTCCCCATTTCCAATTTGGTGGTGAACGCTGAGGAGCCAGTATCGGTATTTCCCTCAGCGTCCGATCCCGATAGTCCCACCAATCAATTATTCTTTGAATTGTTAACCCTCTTGCCAGGGGTGGATTTCAATACCAACTCGGGTGCCCTGGCATGGACTCCGGCAAACCCAATCACCAACACCGATTACACCGTGAGTCTAGCGGTGCGCGATGATGGTGTGCCTTCCTTAAGCGCGACACAGACTTTCCTCATTCAAGTCATCGCCAAACCCGTGCCTCCGCCCACGCTCAAGGTGGCGCGGACTAACGGTGTGCCTGAACTTTGGGTGGCCGCCACTGCCGGATACGACTACGTGGTCGAATCATCGACGAATCTGGTCATCTGGGAAGATGCCTTCCTGACCAATGCGGCGCCCGAAATTTGGTCTTTCGCCACCACCAACATCGCCTCCAAAATATTTTATCGGGTGCGCGTGCAACGCTGATTTTCAAAAAAGCAGTTGAAGCTCCGCGCTTGATGGCCGAGCTTCTGGCTGGAGGTTCTCCCTAGTGGAATCAAAAACCCATTAGGGTTAATTCCGCATGGACATTTCGTATGGCCTCACGTAGTTATCCTGGGAATTGAAACGCAATATGGCAGCGAAACATTTATTTGGCACCGACGGCGTGCGGGGCACGGCGAACATTGAGCCTGTCACCGCGGAAACCGCCTTGAAATTGGGGCGCGCCGCCGCGCATGTTTTCAAAAACTTGGAAGACCAGTCGCGTGGCCGCGGCCGTCACCGCATCGTTATCGGCAAGGACACCCGCCTCTCCGGTTACATGCTGGAAAACGCCATTTCCTCGGGCATTCTGTCCATGGGCGTTGATGTGCTTTTCATTGGGCCGTTGCCTACTCCCGGTGTGGCCTACGTGACCCGGAGTTTGCGCGCCGACGCCGGCATCGTGATCACCGCTTCGCACAATCCTTATGCCGACAACGGCATCAAATTTTTCCGGGCAGACGGTTACAAGCTCGATCAAGATGTCGAAGACCGCATTGAAAGTTTGGTATTCAATGGCGAGATCGAATCCATCCGGCCCATCGCCGGCGAGATTGGCAAAGCGGTGCGCATCGAAGACGCCTTGGGCCGCTACATCGAATTTTCCAAAGCGTCCTTCCCGCGCGGCCAGACCTTGGAAGGGATGCGCATTGTGGTGGATGCCGCCAATGGCGCCGCTTACAAATCAACTCCCAGCGTCTTGCATGAACTGGGCGCGGATGTATTCCTGTTCAATAACGCGCCCGATGGCTTGAACATCAATAAAGACTGCGGCTCGTTGTATCCGGAAATGATGTGCCGCAAAGTCTGGGAACATCGCGCGCACATCGGCATCGCGCACGACGGTGACGCGGATCGCGTGTTGCTTTGCGATGAAACCGGCAGCCTGATTGATGGCGACGACATCTTGGCGATTTGCGCTATCGATATGTTGCACCAGGGCACGCTGAATAAGAAAACCCTGGTGTCCACCGTGATGAGCAGCGCTGGATTGGATGTCGCGATCCAAGCCGCCGGCGGCCAGACCATCCGCACTGGCGTCGGTGATAAAAACGTGATCGATGAAATGCTCAAGGGCGATTACAACCTGGGCGGTGAGCAAAGCGGCCATTTGATTTTCCGCGATTACACCACGTCGGGCGATGGCCTGGTGAGCGCCCTGCAGATCATGCGCATCATGAAAGCCCGCAACATGCCGCTTTCGGAATTGCGCAAGTGCTGGACCCGTTTTCCCCAACTGCTTACCAATTTCCGCGTGCGCGAAAAGCCGCCAATCGAGCAACTCGAAGGCGTGGCCGAACTCATCGCCAAGGCCGAAGCGGAAATCAAGCCGGATGGCGGCCGTGTTATGCTGCGTTATTCCGGCACCGAGCCCAAAGCACGCCTCCTGCTTGAAGGCAAAGACCAGGCGGTGCTCGAGCGCTGGTCCAAAAAAATCGGCGAATCGATCAAACGGCAAATCGGCGCTTAATCAACTGCGAGTGAGTTGCAGTCCCGTGCTGGACACGGAGATTTTCACAAATCGGGCGCGCGGGTTGGGTGGATTGGCCTCCAATGCGCGCCGAATTCGGGCCGCTGCCTCGAGGTCCTTGGCGAACATGAGCAAGTAACCGCCGCCGCCCGCGCCGAGCAACTTCAAGGCGTCGGTGTAATCTTCAATGGGTTTGAGCAAAGCCTGGACGGCTGGGGGATTGGTGCCCGCATCCAGTTCTTGATTGAGCCGCCAGCTGTTGCGCACCGCTGCCGCCAAGCTAGAGTAATCCCCGCGTTGCCCGGCATTGGAGGCAATCTCAGCGTTGTGCGCGATCTCATCAATGACCGCCAAGTGCGTGGGGGAATTCAGGAAGATGCCGCGCACGATCTCTTGCAGGATGTTTTTGGCCAGCCGGGTGATGCCCGTGTAATAAAGCAAAATCGTGCGGTTGGCGTAGTCTTCCGACCACAAATGCTCAGGCAGCCACCGCAAAGTGGGCTTTTGATCCAGCCCCGGCCCGGTTTCGATGAGTTTGAATCCGCGGAACAAGCCACCAGCCTGATCTTGCCAGCCCCCACCCGTCGTGAGCATCTGCTCCAAAGCCAAGGTTCGGGCAAACAAATCATGGCGATCCCAGCCCAGGCCGCAGGCGTCGGCCAAAGTGGCCAACAAAGTAGCCGATAAGATGCTGCTCGTGCCTAAGCCCGACCCCTTGGGCACCGCTGATAATAGGGAAATTTCAATGCCCCCGCCAAAATCAGCGAGTTGATCTTCCAACGTGCGGTAACCACCGGCCGCGTGAAACCGAGGTAGAAAACCACACAGGGCAAAGGCTGCTTTCGCCAAGGCAAAGCCATCATCGTGCCGGGCGTAGGAATCGAGTTCTTCGTAGGTGCGGAGGCGCTGCTCCACGCCCAAATCAATGGACCGGATGACTAATTCCTTCTTTTCGGATAGTTTGGCGAAAGCCTGAATGGGCGGCTGCCCATTGAGGTCGACCCCAATGTTCACCACCTTGCCGCCGTGTTCCAAGCAATAGGGTGGGGTGTCGGACCAGCCGCCCGCCAAATCCAGCCGCACGGGGCTGCGCCCCCAAATGATTTGGTCCTCGATCAATTGGGCGCGGGGAGTTACTGGGGCTAGGCGGGCTTCTTGCACGATCATCTCCCGCAAATGGGCGAAAGCGGCTTCTTCTCCATTGCGCCAATCGCGCTGGCCTTGCTCTCGGGCCACGGCCGAGCGAAACATGCGATCGCGCACAATGTGCATCGGTTCGATAGCGGGATCATTTGCCGGCAAAGGCTCGGGCAGTGGGGTTTTGGCGCGGTTAAATTCCGTGGCGGTAGCTTGGAGGTCCAATTTGAAGAAGACGCTCCAGCGATGGTTGCGCAGCAAGGGGGCCAAGCATTGGCTCAGGTTGGCTTGGCGCTGAGCCCGCAAGCGGCCCAAGTTGATTTGCTCGGCGATCGCTTTAGCCGAAAGCCGCTGAGTTCCGAGCCAGGCTTTGGCTAGTGCGGGGTCCACAGACGCGGAAAAGAGCCATTGCACTAAAGGGGCGGACAATTGGCCGGGCAACAGCACGGGAAACAGAGGGGCTTCCTGGATATCTGTTTCCGAATCGAGTCCAGCCTCCTTGAGGTTGATTCCGCGCTGGCTAAACCAATCCAAGGCGGGCTGCCCTAACCATTGGGCTGATTTCAAGGGCCCCGCGAAAGGATCGTCCAAGCCATACGCGCGCACGCAAAAGGCCTCTGGCCCGATGGGGGCAAAATCCAAGCAGACACCCGGCTCCAGTTTCAAATTCCAGTCGTTGGCGGGGATGCCCGTGAATACATGCTCGCGGGCCAACTGCCACGAACGAGGAATGACGCTGTTCTCGATCCACAGGGTGGAACTGGAGGCCAGGCGCGCGGTGTCTTCAAATTGCGCGTTCACGAGGCATTGGTCGGGCCGCCGTTTGGCACCCGTGAGGCCGAGGATCGTGCTATCCAATTCCAGGTTTTGCAGGGTGGAAATCGACTCGATCATCTGGCGGCTGGTGCCAAAATGGTAAAACTCCGCTTGTGGCAGGGCGACGACCGCCGAGGTGAGTTGGGCAATGGACGCCACCGGTTGGGTGGGTTGACGGCCCAAGGCGAGGCCGAATTGGCTGTAAAGCTCGTAAGGGCGCAAAGTGGGGGGCTCTTGGCTATTTGGATTCCAGCCACAATGCTCCGCCAGCACTTGCACGGCGCGCGGGCTCAAGAGCCACATGCCCGTGTCGACTAAGAAGACGTATTCGGAGCTCAATTCGCGGATGCGCTCGGCCGACGGTTTTTGCAGGAAGAACGCCAACTCGGAGGGGCGTTGGCGGGGACAAAAGAACACGCCAAAATGTTGAGCTGTCTCCGGCGAAACCCACATACCCAAGCCGAGAACATCGACGGCCGGGAAAGCGGGCAGGGGACGGGGCAGGCGCAACCAGACATCGCCACTACACACGAGCACGGCGGCTTGGGGGCGGCCTTGGCGCAGCACGCGCTGGTAATCGGGCAGCTGAAGATCCAGCAATGATTGGGTGAGCCGCTGGCCGCGGGCCCAGCGGAACACAGGCAGGGGCATCAAGAGCTTGCCTTCGGCGGCGTAAGCCGGTAGCCGGCGGCTTTGCCCTCCGCCATGAATGATCAATTTACCACTGGCTTGGAGCCAGGTGTGGAATGGAATCGTGGGGGCCTGGTTTTTCCAAGCGGACATGAGCGCGTGCACCGTGCCACCGCCCGAGCCGAGTTTTTGCCCCGGCGGATCGTTGGTGGCATGCCAAAGCGGCGCGGGCCGGTCCTCCAAGGCCGAAAATTCAGCCGCCATGCGCGGCGGCAAAGTCAAAATGTGCTCGATGGCATCGGGTGCGCTTGTCATTGGATGTTTAGGATGGCTGGAATTAACCGGGTGGTCGAGTCTGGAACCCCCGCGTTGTGGGTCATGGCGCCCATAGGGTGGAAATAGGCAGCAAGGCCAGCCGATCTCCAAAGGGCACGAGTTGGTCGCCAAGATACAGAATCACTCCCGTTCGAAGCCGCTCGCCGATTTGTTCCCGCAAATATTTTATTCCGGCAAAATCGGAAGCGGACACTGTGGCGCTGGCTTTTATTTCCAGGGCGGCAACGGAACCGTCCGGCTTTTCCAAAAGGCAGTCCACTTCCACCCCGGCGGTGGTTCGAAAATGAAACATGCGAATTTGCGGATCGGTCCAAGCAATCTGTTTGCGGAGTTCGCCTATCACGAACGACTCCAAAATTCGTCCGAGAAGATTGCGATCGTCCGCCAGCCGCTGCGGGTTGGCCCCCAATAAATGGCAGGCAAGACCAGTATCCATGAGATGTGCCTTTTGGGCTTTGACCAATCGCTGGCCGAAATTGGACGACCAAGCAGGCAGTCGCTGCACGAGGAATACGCACTCCAGCAAGGCAAGGTAACGGTTCAGCGTGCTGTAGGAGAGTCCGGCGTCACGTCCCACATCCGCCAAATTAAGCAATCCCGCCGTGCGCGCCGCCAAGAGTTTCAGCAAATTAGGCAGTTGATGCAAGCTATCCACCCGGGCTAAATCGCGCACATCACGTTGCAGGAGGGTGGATATATACGCTTCGAACCAGGCCGCGCGGCGCTCTTCTTTATCACGGGTTATGGCTTCGGGATATCCGCCGCGAGTTAAAATGAATTCCAAATTATCCCAGGCGGGCAGCATGGGGTAATTGGCCAGGGAAGCGTCGCTGAACAAGCGAGCCACAAATTGTTCCTGATGGCCGGATATTTCACCCATGGAAAAGGGATATAGCGGGATGATCTCCATGCGGCCCACCAGAGATTCCGCCAAATGAGGCAGAGTCATCACATTGGCTGAACCGGTTAGTAGAAAACGGCCGGGCTGGCGCTGGCGATCCACCGCCAACTTGATCGCCGAGAACAGGGCGGGAGCTTTTTGGATTTCATCAATGGCCACAGGTCCCGCTAAATTCCGGATAAATCCCGTGGGATCGGCAGTGGCCAGGGACAGGGTGGCTAGGTCATCCAGTGTGAAATATTGGGCACCCCATTGGCTGGCCAAGGATTCTATCAGGGTCGTTTTTCCAGTTTGCCGCGCGCCATTGAGGAGCACCACTGGGGTATCTTTAACCGCTGCCAACAACTGTTTTTCAATATTTCTCCGAACCATGGTTAAAATATCACCATATAGTGGTTAAAATGCAATAAATAAGTGTGTATGAATATGCTGTCTCAATTGCAATCTAAAAATCAGACCCCTGGAATTGCTTTTCCCCATGGTTCCGTTATACCTGGGGGCAAATTGGGCTTTTGGCTGGATTACCGGGAATCCGTCGGCTCCGGCCTGCCTAGGATGATTTTATGATATTGGTCACCGGCGCGGCCGGATTTATTGGCTCCCATTTGTGTCGGCGCTTGCTGGATGCCCAGCGCGAAGTGGTCGGCCTCGATAACCTCAACAGTTATTACGACGTTTCGCTCAAACAGGCTCGGTTGCGCCGCTTGCAGGGGGATGCGCGATTTTCATTTCACCAACTCGATCTGACGGACCGAGATGGCTTGAACGCCCTGTTTGCACAGCACAAATTCGAGTACGTCGTCAATTTAGCCGCGCAACCTGGGGTACGCTATTCGTTAACCAACCCTCACGCCTATGCGGAGAGCAATCTGATCGGTTTTCTCAACGTGCTGGAAGCTTGCCGACATCATCCGCCCCGGCACCTCGTCTACGCTTCTTCCAGCTCGGTCTATGGTTCCAACCGCCAAGTGCCTTTCGCGGTGTCACATGCGGTGGACCATCCCATCAGCTTGTATGCTGCCACCAAGAAGGCCAACGAATTGATGGCTCACACCTACAGCCACTTATATCAATTGCCAACCACTGGTTTGCGGTTTTTTACGGTGTACGGTCCTTGGGGACGGCCAGATATGGCTCCGTTCCTCTTTACCGAAGCGATTTTAGCGGGAAGCCCCATCAAAGTCTTCAATCACGGCCATATGGAGCGGGATTTTACATACGTTGACGATATCGTTGAAGGTGTGATGATGGTGACGGAGCGGGTTCCCACCGCCAATCCGCAGTGGGATGCCATG
>MTLE01002172.1_pt1 | contig 17384 bp, 15 predicted proteins | sample 1982461 | NCBI WGS metagenome assembly MTLE01 (sample SAMN05712605, study PRJNA340218) | biofilm metagenome | isolation source: sample SPL anode biofilm adapted to -200 mV | place: USA | collected 2012-02-03
TGCGGCTAGGCTGGCCCGCGCGATTGGTTTCGAACAAATTATGGCGCAATTCCAATTGGGCTAATTGCCAGCCGTTGGATCGAATTCCGCTGAGGATTTGGGTCCAATTTCCCACCTGGCCGTCCGCATTGGCAGGCACCCATTGTTCGATGCCATGTGCCAAGTGGGTGGGCGGCTGCCATTGGGGAATTTTTAGCAGCCCCGGAGAGAAGGCGTTCAGGATCTCAAATTTATCTGGGGCCAGGTTTACCGAATCCCAGAGGTTCTCCAAAACGGCGCCGCACTGTTGCGCAAGCAGCTCTGGAGCCCAATAAGTCCGCTCCACCTGCGCCTCTGAGCGCTCTAAAGCCGTCAAAGCCGCCGCCAGTTGGCGCACGGCTTCCGGCGACAAGGAGGAGTTGGCGGCGCTCGATTCGGCCCGTCGTGATTGCCAAAGCTTGATTCCAATTATGGCGCTTAAGAGGAGTGTGGCGATCACCAACGTCCGGCGACTTAAGCGCATAATGGTGCGAGGAGTGGAATTCTTTTGCGGGCTCCCGTTGCGGGTTTATCGGCCGCGCATTTCCCGGTTTAATTGGCTGATTTCTTCTTGGGCTTTCACCGCGGCGGCATCCCCTTTGCTGGCGGCATCGGACATACGATCATAAACGACCGTCAGATTTTCTTCGGCTGCTTTGTGCTGCGCCTCTGTCAGGTTGGGGTTATCGTACAATTTGCGGAAGAAAGTGACGCTGGTGACGTAATCATTCGTGGCGGCGGCGGCGGTAGCGGCTTGCCACATTTTTTGGGTTTCAGCGTCGGCCGAGGCGAAGGCCTTGTTTCCGGAACTGGCCGAGGGGCCTTTGCTGCAACTCACGGCCAGGCTGGCAACCATTGCCACAGCTACTAATATTTCCCGATAGAGTTTCATAAACTGTATTTCCAATATGGTATAGAAAATGGCCTCTAAGGCTTCGCGTTGCTTCAGAGTCCAGCCTACGGTTCTATCCTTGTACGTCAATCCAATCTCTCGTTAGGCCGCAAAAATCTCGCGTTAAAGCTGCTTTAATCGCCAGTATCGAGTGGTGTCACTATAGGCTTTATCCCGAATGACGGATATTCCTTCGCCTTTGATGGTTTCTTCTTCGGTCCACTGCTTGAGGTCCGTGGAGGTTAGCAACACGAAGGTATTGCCGGCGTAGCCGAAGAATTTTAAGCGCGCAAAAGGAGCGGCGGTTGGCGAGTTAATAGCCGAAATGCTCAGGGTTAGGGAGGCACGGCTTAACTGGATGGTTAGTGGGCCACTCGTTTGTCCGCTGGTGATATCAATATTGGCCGCTTTAGCTTGATAGCCTTCGGTGCTGGCACTGACATAAGCTAATCCCGCTGGCACCCCGGAAAGGGTAAACGCTCCGTTCGTATCGGTCTGGCCACTAATATTATATGCAGTGACCGTGACGCCGGTGAGGGATTTGCCAGAGACGGCATCCTTGATAAACCCGGTGACGCTTCCCGTTTGGGCGATGTCTTTGCGGTTTACGAGCAGTTTGATGAAGTCGATGGCATAACCATCACCTGCACCTGTGGTGTTATCATCAAACACTAACTCCAAATGACCGCTTGCCACTGCCGAGTAAAAAGCCGGCTCCAGAGCCATGGTGATGAGTTTGCCCACGGGACCGGTTTGCACGAGGCTGTTGATCACGGCCTCCAGGCTGGCGGAGCGCTGGCCATTTATAGTCACTTGATAGCTGGCGCGCCAAACGGGGGCTTGGAAGTCATCGACAAATATTTGCAGGGTCGCATCTTTCACCTCAAGTCCGCCCAAATCGTAATCAAGGATGAACGGGCGGACACTATTGGCCGGGCGGGATGTGGAGGTAGAGTAACCATCAGCGCCCGCGGGTGGTTTGCCGATATAACTAGTGATAACCATAACGCGATCGGTGGCCTCCACTTCATTGGTGGGAGCGGCCCAGGGGAATCCGTGTCCCGGGGTGGTTTTGCCTGAGAAGGGATCGAACCCAGCAGGCCAGCCAAAACCCAAGTTATTGATCGTGCCCAGGCGCGTCATAAAACCGGCTTCCGGGGTGTTCGCTAGGGATACCTGTTTTGCGGTCCAATCGCCATCCGTCAGGTTAGTCGCCACTTCGGAAGCTTGAAAACGCCAGGTGGCGGCGGAAGCGGTGAAATTATCCCGCGTGGTGGCCCCTACAAAGAAGGCCGCATTGGTGCTGGCGGGGACAACGCAAGTATAGCCAGGACTGATATACTCCGCTACCGCTGCGCTGGTGGAGGCGGTATCTTCTTGCACGTTGCCATCGCTGGTTCTCACTCGCAATAAGCGCACAGTAAGCGGATTGCCGCCCCCGCCGGAAGCCGTGTAAATGAGGAGTTCGGGTTTAGCCGCTGCCGCGTTGGCGATCAACGGTGCCCAAACAGCGGTCGTATTGGAAAACACCAGGGAGGTCGTAGTAGGCACTCTCGTGATGGTGCCATCGCTTAAGGCAATCCTCGCCACGCAATATTCAATTTGAGAATTCTCCAGCCCCCGGTAGCCTAGAAAATATCGGTGGTTATCGCCGGTGGCCTGTTCGTTAATGAGTTGATGGTAGCCGTACACGTACCATCCCGTTTCCTCGGCCAACAACTCGGCGCGTTCTAACGTAAAAGAGCCATCTTCGGGCTGAAACCGCTCGGGAGAAGGAGTGATCGCTTGCCCGGTTGGCCCCATGCCACCAACCACCATGGCTTGGCCGTTATCCAAGGGGATGACCAGCGGCAAAGTGCGCATTTGATTGAGCGGGCCAGTGGCGGTGAAAGTCTTGGTGCCGGGAGACCACAACTCGCCGTAGGTGTGAGCATCATTGTGCGTCCACCACGCGCCTGCCAGCAGGATGCGGCCATCCTTGAGCCGGCCCGCGCCCGAGTCAGCCCGGAAACGCACCAAAGTGCCCGCGTCCACCGGGGTTAAAGTGGCCAGATCGAGCAACTCGGCATTGCTGTAGGCGGGAACTCCCAGATCGCTCGAACCGCCGGCAAGCAACAAATTGCCACTGGCATCGCGCGCCACCGCCGGGCTGTCCACGGGGTGGAGCAAGTTAAAAGTGCCCAGGTTGGTTTTGCCGCTGGCGTCAAACACTTCACCCGTGTTAAGGGAAACAAAGCCATTGCCGTGGCCGCCAACAACGATAATCCTTTCTCCGTTGGCCACCGCGTACGTGGACATGCGGGGCACGGCGCATGCCGGTCCCGGCTCGAGCGTTGCCGCATTCAATCCCATCGCGCAACTTGAGCCGACCGCGATGGCCCACGCTGTATTCCTCATCGTCATAAACTTTCCCCCGTTAGTTAGTTTGGTTGATTCGACACTGCAGGCCCGGCGTACGATCTGCTCTGGTAAATAAGGTATCCCCTAAAATATCCCGCTTTGGCCGAGGTGTTATTAATAGATAACCTAGCTAAACCGCGGGTATTCGTCAAACTTCTGGGCGAATATATTATTACCACTGATCCAGTGGAACTACTGAGGGCGAATTAATTGCGGAGTTTGAGGGTGCCAAAAGGACGGTTACCCGCGTGTCTTTGGCTGCGGGCAGGTGAATAGCCAGTTTGCGGTATTTGGCGTTGTTCGCTTGTTTCTCCGGGTGCGGCGTGTTGGGGAGCGGTTCGGCGGGCATCACCGTGAACCGCGCCTCGGTGGGAGCGAGGATTTGAGCGGTTAAGGTTTTGTTTCCCAGTCGCAAGGTTGCTTTGGTGCCGTCAATTTGGATATCGGCGGCGGTGTGCATGAACCACCACAGATCGGCCCCCTTGGCGGATTGCACTTCGTCCTGCACCAAAATCGCTTTGCGTTGCAACATGGCCAAACCACGCCGGACTTTTTCCGCATGCGGAGCATAGGCCGTCGTGAGATCAGTAATAGCAAAGGCGCGTTCCGGCCGGGATTCAAAACGGGTAATGGGTGCGACCGCGCGCGACGCTTGGTCGGGTCCCATGCCGGGATTCAAAACGAGCGTGTTATGCCCTTCGGCGCGCAAGCGATAGTACGTCCAGCGTTGTTTGCCGAAGTAGCCGGGCAAGTTGTAATCTTCCTTTCCGAAATCCACCGCCCAGCGTTCGCCCAAGGCATCGAGCACGAACGATCCCAAATCCAGATGACTATGGTTCACGGCATTATCGCCGGCTTTCAAGCCTGCATAGAGCGCCTCCGGCTTTAGCCATTCACTGCGGAATACCGCCAGTTCGACTTTGCGGAAGTAACGGTCCAAAGCCAGGTTCGAAAGCGAGCTCGCTCGATGTCCGGCATCCAACCAAATCATATCCAGCGCCGATGGATCGGTGGTTTCATATTCGGATAGGCAGAATTCGGGGCGGTTGAATTTGCGTGCCAGCCAGAAGAGTTGTGGTCCGCTAAAATAGTGGTCGCCTCCATCGGCGTAGTTAAAAGATTTTCCGGAAGGGCCGTTGAGATAAAGCGGGAATGCGCCGGTTTCGGCAAAAGCGGGCAGGGTGGAGAGCCCGAAATCCGTGCCCAGGGCGGTATCCAATGCCGCCAGCATGGCTACATTATAGATGGTGGCGTAATCCCAATATCCCGGGCCTTCGCCCCACGCGCCATCGGGGGCGAATTCCGCCATCGGCAATTGAATGTAGGTGAGCGCGAGGTTCAAAACCTCTCCAGCAATTTCGCGATCCGTGTCTGCGACAGCCAAAGCGCCGATCGCCAGGCCGCCGTTGCAGACTTGGTTCCAATTGTGACGCGACACCGCCCACCAAGCTTTCTTGCGCTGCGCCTCCAGGCCCGGTTGAAGCCCCTTGGCCAGTATCGCCGCGCGCAAAGTTTGGCGCTGTTCCGGCGTCCAAAAATCGTAGAGCCAGTCGTAACCGAGGGCAAACGCGTGCGTCATTTCGGCGGTATCCAGGAAATGCTTGCTATTGTTCCAGTCCGGAAATTGGGCGGCGGCGTTCAACTCTACCCAGGCGCGCTGGGCGAAACGTGCGTCTTGGGTGAGGTGGTATTCCAAGGCCAGCAGGCTGACGCGATCCAGCACTTGCCGGCTCTTGGCCAGCAAGCGCAGCCCATCGGGAATCTCATAGCGCGCCGGGCGCACGGGCACGATGGCATTGGCCTTTTTGAGCATCTGCGTTTGCCACTTCGCCATTAATTCGTTGGTTTTGACCGCCTCCCGCAAACGAGGCCAATCCGCCGCGGAAACGAATAGCCGCGGATGCGACGGGCGTAGCGTGCTTAAGACTGTAGCCGCGTCAGGGAGGGGAAGGGGTGCCGGCTCGGTCGCGGCTTGGACTGGTAATAGTGCTGTCCAAAGACCCAACATTGCCAAGATTATTCGGTGCATAAACTTAATAGACGCGAGGACGGCCGCTGGGATTCATGCGCGAGTTTCACGGGTCATTCATTTCCTCGGGCGATTCGATTTGGACGGCAAAAAAACGCTAATTGCCGGCTTTGGCCTTCAACTGAGTTTCAAAAAATTCGAGTGCCAATCTGCGGGTTTCACCTTCCTCGTGTCCTTCTTGGGGCAAATGGACCCATTGCCAAATTGCGCCCGCGCGCTGATTGAGCGCGAATATTCCGCGAATGCTTAAGGTTCGAAATTCTTCATCCTTGCCACCCGTAAAGAAAATCCCAGGAACGCTGCGGGTAGCGCGCGGCGCAAGGTGGGTAAAGTAATAACCGCCTTTGTTGACCACGAAGGCCATGACTCTTTCAGGTTTCCAGCACGCAAACTCATAATTGAATTCGCCCCCCGCCGAATGCCCCCAAAGCAAAAGGGGCGCCGCCGTGAGTTCGCTATGAGCCGAGGCTTGCGCAAAATGTGCTATCGCTTCCAAGAGCGCTGCGCCGCTGCCTTGGCTGGCTTGGGCGTAATCCTCGATGTTCATGTTTTCGTGCGGATGATCTTTAAAGCAACACCCCACCAATGCCAATTGATGTTGGCGGGCGTAATTTTGCCAAACCACATCTTGCACCAAACCCCGGCCATCGGCATTGGAACCTGGCACCAGCACAAGTATCGCCCGCAAGGTTTTAACTTCCTCCGGGTGCCACATTCGAAACTGGGCGGTAGCAAAATGGGTTCCCGAGGGGATTTCTTTATCGAGCATTAAGTTGGTTTGACCATGGCTGGCGGGGGCCATAAACACGACCAGCACTGCGCAAACGAATATCGAGATTCGTTGCCAACGGTATTTAGCAGGCATGTGCATCGGTAAGATAGAGGTTATTTCTCGGCGGTAAATTGGATGGGTTCCGACCAGTGGCTATACCGTAGTTCCATGTCCTTTACGCGGGATCGCGCGCGGTATACGTGGCCGGGGATAACGACGTTGGCCGGTATTTTCACTCGAACTTCCTGGTAAGTCAGTTCACCGCTTTCCCAAACGGCGGTTATTTCGTAGTGCCCCGGCGCGGTGGGACGGCCGTTAGTTTCTGTGGGCGGCGCAATTTCGGCGAGGCGGAATTGAACGCTGGCAAAAGGCGCAGCCCCGGCATATTGCGAGGCATGAAAGGTCAAGCCCGCCACGGGGAAATTGGTGGGGCCATCATAAAAGAGTTCGGGTGTTACGGGCGCCTGCGAATCATGCGCCAGGGTATCCACCCACTGGCTCCGGTTTTTAATGTAGTTTTTCATCACCTCCAGCACGCCCGGAAAATCATGCGTGCGGGTATACCGGTAAAAGTAGCCTTGTTTGGCGCGCGCGCCGCGTTTCATCATGGGGTGATAATCCCATTTGGCGCGGTCGGCTTGCACTGGCGACGGCGCCCCTTGAGGATCGGCAATGATAGCCGCGCATTCGTCGATCAATCGGCCGGTTTCCTTTTCATTGAAAAGAAGATCGCGCAATTCACGCGCCCGGTTTCGATAGGCGAGTTCAAATTGGGGATAGGCCAGCACGCGCTGGTAGAAAGGCTCATCACCGTTCCCGAGGGCTGTATCGCGCCAGGTTAAATCCAAATCCCAAGGGATGACACTCCACAACCGGGTGGCGGGGTTCCAGTAGTAATAATAGTTTTTGCCGACGCTGATGTCGTAATGGTGCACGCATTCGCACAAGGCGCGATAGGAATAATAACCCGTCAAATTCAAGTGCTTCCGCCACCAACGTTCGGGCAGTTCGTTAGTTTGGTACACTGAGGCAAAATTAATGATGTCGCCCGCGTCATCCGTGGAGCCTTGATAAATCAACGCGCTGCCCGGCCGGATCATTTTGTAAATGTTCCCATCGGGCAAGTTGTGGGCCTGCAAAAACCGGCTATCAACTTCCTCAACCGCCAGGTAAAGCCCCCAATAATCCCCGGCGTATTGGTCGGCTGGGGTTTCCTCCTCGCCGGTGATCATGCGCAATTGAAGCCAATGCGTGCGGGGGGCAGGCACTCCGGCCAGATTGAACAAGCGATAGTTGACCGCTTCAAACATCCCCGCCTCGCCGCGCAGGCCTTCCACTGGCCACTGAATGGGGGCGCGCAAATTCAAGTGACTCCATTTTTTGGGATAAGGCCGCCCGTAATCATCCACTGCCGCCAGGCGATGCCCCTGGCGAAAGCGGAATTTCCACATGTTTTTGCCCATGTGATAGCGCCAGCGTTCGCCCCGGGCGCGAAATTCCACATGATCATAAACCTCGCCCCCCACGACCAAGGTGCAAGTGTATTTATATTCTTTGCCGGTAGTCTGTTCAGCATATGTGATCTTTTCCACCGTGTTGGATTTGGCCAGGATGAGGTAGGTCTGAACCCTTTCCAGGGCTTTCGCGTCGAACAAAACGAGTTCACGCTTGGCGGGGCTAATGCCCGCTGTGGGCGGTTCCGGAGTGGCGTATTCCGGGCAGACCGCCCCTTGCCAGTCCGCCACGCCGTTATACACAAAGTAGGCGTAGTTAGGGGTGGCCACATCCGCTTCCGGCATCGACCGGATTTGCCCGCTGCCGTAATCGGCGATCAACCGATACCGCACCAGTCGCCGATGGATTTGCAGGTGGGCGGGCATCTCGTAATAAAACTCTTTGGCGTTAGGCGGGGTGGGGGAGAGTTTCATGGAGACGCGCGTCCAATTCTGGGCATACTCCGGGTCCTTCAGCTCGCAATATTGGCCGGGGTCGACTAATTGATACTCCAGCGTGACACCGGCTGTATCTTTGGATGTGAGCACGGAAATGCGCACCTTTTCGCTCTCTTTAGGCGCGTGTGGCTGGTGCCTGGGTTCCCACAATTCGGGGCTCGTTTTGGCGGAAGCATTGCCGGTTAATTCAATAAAAATCAGCCCCAGCAAACAGAGGAAACCCGCAACGGCCAGGCGTTGGAGTTGGCGCGGTCTTGCGTTTATGAAATGGCCATTGGACACGGGAATAGTTTAGTTCTTAAAAGGTCGAAAGTGAAGGTCGAACTTGCAAGTTCGCCAGTTTAAAATGATCGCAAAAGTTGCCGTGGTTGGGTTGGTCCAAGATGAAATCCAATAAGGTTCCTGCCAAGCCTAATTGTCCGCAATGCGGTGGTGACAATACGACGCGTCGGGCTCGGGTGCTAGATCGCATTGCCCGGTGGATTGAAATCGCACTTTTTCCCGAAGCTTTGCTATATGAGCCAAAAACCAGTTGGCGATGCAAAACCTGTGGCAAACGGTTCCTGGCATAGACCGGCTATCCCCGGTTGTTGCGCGCTCCGGGACGCCGGTTTTTATTGGCAGGCAACGGAATGTTAAGTATGCCTTATGGTATCGCACCAATGGATCCGCAATCACCAGTGCCGGCCGAAGTTCCGCCACCAGCGCCCGCTCCGGGTGCGGAACGCAAGTATCTCTTTGGTTCCAAAGCTGCCGATATTATTCTCGCGATGATGGGCAGCATTGGCCTGCCATTTTTGCTGAGCATGACTCCGGCGCTTTTAATCGGCGGGCTGTTGGTGGTGACTTTGGTGCTGATTGCGTGGCGGACGAACGATCCACGCACGGCGCTCTTTTTCAAAACTTGGATGATTGTTTGGGGCATTGCCTTAGTTACCGCCCTGGTGGTGATTGGAGCTTGCATCGCCGCTTTTAAGTGGTGACCCAACCCTGGAAAAATTGCGCCCGCATTTCCCATGAACGAATTGGACCCGAAACCCAACGAAAACACCCCGGCTCCGGCCGAGCAAGCGGCCCCGGAGGTGGGGCCGTTTTTGTTAGGCTCCAAATATGAAGACACCGTGGTAGGCATTTTGGTGGGGTTATTTATTCCGCCCGTGCTGGTTATTGCGGGCGGTTTGATTCATCCCTTCCTCGGGTTTGGCGCTTTGGGAGCGGCTTTGATCGCGTTCGTGGCCTGGTATTTTCACAACCCGCGCGTGGCGGTGTTCTTCAAGAGTTGCGTGCTCACTTGGTTGATTGCGTTCCTGGCGATTCCCTTGGTCTTATTGGGCACTTGCATGGGATTAAGCCGGTAAAATTGGGCGCAAATGCCGCGAAATTAGGACGTGGAATTGAATAGCCCCGAGGAATTTGCCCTTGCGGTTGGGCGGTTGGGCGGTAACTTGATGCCGTGTGGATTTTGACGGACCGCCAGTGGTTTGGGTTCGCGGTGCTGGTTTACGCAATCAGCGCCGCCTGTTCGCTATTCATCTGGCGCCAGGGCTTCCGCACCAATAGCCGGGCCAGCTACGGGTTGCTTTTGGTGGGATTTGCGGCCCACAGTTTAGCCATGGGTTTGCGCGGTTTTTCCCTCTCGCGTTGCCCCATCAACAATCTCTTTGAAGCCACCATGTTCATTGGCTGGACGATGGCCGCGGTGTGCCTCGTTATTGGGGCTTGGCCAAGATCGCGCTTTATCACCGCTTTTGCCGCGCCTCTGCTGCTGGCGATTGGGGTGTTTGCCTTGATGCCCGCCTTGGATGTGGCTGGAACCAAGCCCGTGTTAGATTCGGCTTTGCGCAGTTTGCATGCCACGCTCGTTTTGCTGGCCTGCGGATCGTTTGGCCTGGGAGCCGTCTCCGCCCTCATGTATCTCACGCAGAATCACAATTTAAAATATAACAAGGCGATGGCTTTTGCGTCCATGTTGCCGCCGGTGCAACGGCTGGAGCGCATCACTGTGGGGATGTTGCTCACGGCGACGGTTTTATTGGCGGCGGGCTTGGTCACGGGAGTGATGTGGTTGCGTTCCGCGCATGCGGAAATCAAGCAGGGTGATCCTTTCATGGTGTGGTCATTGGTGTTGTGGCTGTTTTACCTTGCGCTTTGCGTGGCCTATTGGCGGCGCTGGTTATACGGGCGCCGGCTAGCTTGGGGCGTGCTGGGTGGATTCCTGTATTTAATGCTGACCTTCTGGGGTTTTTACCTGCTCTCCCCGGTGCATCGCCCGTAACCGACTATGCCCATCGTTGTCATCGGCTTGAGCCACCACACCGCACCGGTCGAAGTGCGGGAACGTTACGCTTTTGCGGAGGCGGTGATCCCGCAAGCGTTGGGGCAAATGGTCGAACGCCAATTGGTCGAAGAAGCCGTCATCCTTTCCACCTGCAACCGCGTGGAGTTGTACGCCGCGACCAAACCCGGGGGCGAGTCCGCCTTAAAATCGTTTTTCTTGCATGAGCGAGTCGCGGCCGATTTACCCCCAAGCGCTTTTTTCACGTTTTCCGAACCCGCCAGCGTGGAGCACCTGTTTCGCGTGGCTTGCGGGCTGGATTCCATGGTGCTCGGGGAAACTGAAATTCTCGGCCAGCTCAAACAAGCGTACGACTTGGCTTTGCGGGAAAAGCGCACGGGTCCCCGCCTTAACAAAGCTTTTCAGAAGGCCTTCAATGTGGCCAAACAAATCCGCACCGAAACGCGCATCCAGCGCGGCAGTGTCTCCGTGGCCAACGTGGCGGTGGACATGGCGGAGAAGGTTTTTGCCACCTTGAAAGGGCGGCAGGTGATGGTGATCGGCGCCGGCGATACCAGCGAGAAGACCGCCAAAGCTTTGCTCAGCCGGGGGGCGTCACATCTGACGGTGGCTAATCGCACGCTCGAAAAAGCCCAGGCGCTGGCGGCTGAATTGGGTGGGGAAGCGATTGCGTTCGACGATTTGCCCCGGGTTTTCGACAAACTCGACATCGTCATCAGCAGCACCTCGGCGCCGAATTACATCCTCGATCGCGCCCGGTTGACACCCCTCCTGGCGCGGCGCAATCACACCCCCTTGCTGCTCATCGATATTGCGGTGCCACGCGACATTGATCCCGAGGTGAATTTGCTCGAAAACGTCTATCTTTATAATATTGATGACCTCCAGGCCATGGCCAACGAATGCTTGCGCTTGCGCCAGGAAGAAGTCGCCCATTGCGAAGCGATAATTCGCGAAAAAGCCAAATCCCTCCTCACCGCGCCGCCGCACACAGCGGGTGGCAATGCCGCCCTAGCGTGCGACGCCCATTAATTTTACCATGCCGAATCCTGAAGCCCCCATCCTGATTGCCACGCGCGGCAGCGCCTTAGCTTTGGCGCAGGCTAACCAAGTCATGGCTCAATGCCAGCAGCTGTTTCCGCGCTGGAAATTCGAAATCCGGATCATCAAAACCACCGGTGACAAATTGCAAACGGCTTCGCTAGCCACGCCGGAAACTTTGCCCAAAGGGTTGTTTACCAAAGAATTGGAAACGGCGCTTTCGGCGAAAGAGGCGGATCTGGCCGTGCATAGCCTCAAAGATTTGCCCACCGATTTGCCGGAAGGCTTGGTCCTGGGGGCCGTGTGCCAGCGAGCCGATGCGCGCGACGTGCTGATTTATCGGGATGCCAAATGGGTGGCGGAGCGTCCGCCCGCCCCGGAAGATCTAGATTGGAGCCCCGGCCAACGCCTAATGCGCGGGTTTCGCCCCGGCCTAAAAATCGCTCAATTGCCGCCCAAAGCGCGGATTGCCACTTCCAGCACCCGCCGCCAAGCGCAGATGCAGGCGTTGCGGCCGGATTTGGAATTCGTACCCATGCGGGGCAACGTGGGCACGCGGTTATCGAAGTTGGCCACCCAAGCGGACGTCGATGCCACTTTGCTCGCTATGGCAGGCTTGAAACGCTTGCGATACCGGTTGTTCCCGGAAAGCCGGTTGCTGGCACCTTCACCGGCGGATCCGGCTGCGACCAAGGAACATCCTCCAGGAATTTTGGCCTCGCCACTGGAACCCGAAGAAATGATCCCGTGTGTGGGCCAGGCGGCGGTGGGGATCGAAATCCGTGCCGGCGATACCCGGATGGAAGAGCTTTGCGCTAAACTCAACCACCCGAACACTTTGCATTGTGTTACCGCCGAACGCGCCTTCTTGCGCGCCATGGGGGGCGGTTGCCAGAGCCCGGTAGCCGCGTACGCCCAACTGCTTGGGCACCAAATACGTTTGCGCGCCGTTTCGTTCCGGGATGGCCCCTCCCGCCGCACCGAGTTATTCGGCTTGCCCGTGGCTGCCGAAGCCCTAGGCGAACAAGCGGCGCGGGCGCTCACAACGGGTTGAAAAGGCCGGTTTTCGGGGAAACATTGGCAGATAAACCATTTGAATTTATTTGCCTCCTATGGTGTATTAGCCGCCTGCGCGTCGGATGCGAGCGGATGAACCGCAAGAGCGGCGTAGCGAGAAAGTTATTTATATGGCGACCATTAACGTCAACAGTCCCATCGTGCTCAAGGCGCGCGAACTCTGCCAAACCTTGCTCGATCAGCCCCAGTTTGCGGATATCCAAAAGCGCATCGCCGCGTTTCAGAAGGATTCCCTGGTGCAGGCTCAATTTAAGCATTTGAGCGAACGCCGCCAGCAGTTGGAGCAGAAGCAGGAGCAGGGCGGCACGATCACCCAGGCGGAAATCGCCGAATTTGAAAAGTTGCGCGACGGTTTCGTCAATCATCCCATCGCCAGCGCCTTTCTCGCCGCGCAAGAGGAAATGCACGAAATGCGCCGCGTGGTGAACGCTTATATCACCAATACCTTTGAATCCGGAAAGCTGGCGGCCCCGGAAGAAATTATCGAAGCCTCCTGCGGCCATCAATGCGGCTGCCACGATCACGAACATTGATCCCCATTTTCTACGGGTCCATAAAACTCAGTTAACCCTCAAAATCGAATGAACAAACTCAAAATCGCGGTGCTCGGCATTTCGCTGGCAACCGCGTCGGTCTGGGCGGCGGATAGCGCCGATAAAGATGGCGCTTCCAAGCTCAAGGAAACCAAGGACAAAGTTGGTTACTGCATTGGCGTGAATATCGGCAGTGGCATGAAGAAACAAAGCTTGGACACCAACACCATCAGTGTTGACGCCTTGGCCCAGGGCATGAAGGACGCTTTGACCGGCGGCAAGCAATTGCTGACGGACGAGGAAATGCAAGAGATCATGATGTCATTCCAAAAGGAAATGATGGCCAAGATCCAAGCCAAGAAATCCGCGGTCGGCGACACTAATAAGAAAGAAGGCGCCGCCTTCTTGGAAGCAAACAAGAAGAAAGAAGGCGTCAAAGTCACCGCCAGTGGATTGCAGTACATTGTGGAAAAGGAAGGCACAGGCAAATCCCCCACCAAGGATGACACCGTGGTGGCCCACTACCGCGGCACGCTCATCGATGGCAAAGAATTCGACAGCTCCTACAAGCGCAACGAACCGCTGAAAATCCCGGTTTCCGGCGTGATCAAGGGCTGGACCGAGGCGTTGCAACTCATGAAAGAGGGCGCCAAATGGAAACTCTTCATTCCCTCTGAATTGGGCTATGGTGAAACTGGAGCCGGTGAAGATATCGGGCCTAACTCGGTGCTGATTTTCGACATTGAGCTCATTTCAATTGGTGGCGATCAAGAAGCTGACAAGAAATAATTTAAGGCTTTCAGCCGCCGGCTAAACCATGGGTTTGGCCGGCGGTTTTTCTTTGGGGCAAAAGCTTTTGGTGTTTTGATTGTATGCCGGGATTCCGCTTCTGGATGCACATAATCAATTTTGCCAAAGGGACGCATCGAGATTGCCTCCATTCTCCAATTTGCTGATGATCTGGGTATGACATGTGCCGCCAAGCAAGGAATGCCGCCGTTGCCACCCGCCAAACGCTGGCTGGTGACCGGCGTGGCCGGGTTCATTGGCTCGCACCTGCTCGAAATGTTGTTGGGTCTCGATCAAGAGGTCATCGGCTTGGATAATTTTTCGACGGGCAAGCCCGCGAATTTGGAAGCAGTCAAAAACCTCGTCACCTCCGCGCAGTGGAATCGATTCCAATTTTTTGAAGGCGATATTACCGACCGCCTGATGTGCGCGCGAGTTTGCGCGGGTGCAAACTATGTGTTGCATCAGGCCGCGCTTGGCTCGGTGCCCCGTTCCTTGCGCGATCCTTTGCGGTATCATCACAATAACGTCACGGGGTTTCTGAATATCCTGATGGCGGCGCGAGAGGCCAAGGTGCAGCGCTTCGTCTTTGCGTCCAGCAGCTCGGTTTATGGTGATCATCCGGATCTACCCAAGATCGAGGAGCAAATCGGCCACCCATTGTCGCCGTACGCGGCGGCCAAAGGCATGTCCGAAATTTACGCCGGAGTTTTCGCCAAGTCGTACGGTTTCCCCTCGATTGGATTGCGTTATTTCAATGTGTTCGGTCCGCGCCAAGACCCGGCCGGCGCTTACGCTGCCGTTATCCCCAAATGGATTTCCGCTATTTTGGCGGGGCAGACGATTGAGATCAACGGTGACGGCGAGACCAGCCGCGATTTTTGTTACGTGGAGAACGTGGTGCAAGCCAACTTGCTGGCGGCCTTGGCTGAAGATCCAGCGGCCACGGACCAAGTTTACAATATCGCCATGGGTGAACGCACCACGCTGAACGAGTTGCTGGCGCTCATTCGCGATGGCTTGTTACGTCGAAAGCCGGGCCTAACGCCCCCGCCAGTGGTGTATCGCGATTTTCGTTCCGGCGACATCCGCCATTCGCTGGCCGATATTGGCAAGGCGCGCCGTCTGCTGGGCTACGCACCCTCCTGCCGGTTGCGCGAGGGGTTGGACTCCACGATGGATTGGTATTTGGGCCAAGCCAGCTAAACGGCTGCTTGTAACTTGCTTTTTCGCTGGGGCGGCGGGCACAATGGGCCTATGAAAATACCTCCGGCCATTCATTTGAAGTCCTTACGGTATCAGCCTCCAATGCCAGTCCAGTTCGCGCCTTCCCTTCAACTGGCAAACGCCAGTTTTGACTCTCAGAATTTTACCAACGCTGCCCGCGAAACGCTTGCGGGTTCGTTCAACTTCGTGGAGATTCAGCCATGACACCCACTATGAAACCATTATTCTGGCTATTTGCCTTTGTGCCCCTTGCGGTCACCTTGCCGGCTCAATCCATCCAGCCGCTGGCGGACAAAGTGTCTTGTGTGGTGGCTGACCGTCAGGGCTTTCAAGTGCCCGATCGCGTTCAAATGACCGGCTGGGTGGGGCAACGGGTTCAGGCCAACGAAGCCAGCCGGCTCGTCAAATTGGACCCCGAACGCTTGCTTGAAGGCTACCGCAAGCGCCCCGGTCGCCAATCGTGGGATGGCGAGCACGTGGGCAAATGGCTGCACGCGGCCACCTTGGCCTGGGTTTACACCGGCGATCCGGCGTTGCGTCAAAAACTCGATTTGATCGCCAGTGAACTGGTGAAATGCCAGCTGGAAGACGGCTACCTCGGCACTTATCTGGCGAAGGATCGATGGACCGAATGGGATGTGTGGGCGCACAAATACAATCTCATCGGCTTGATCACTTACATGCGCTACACCGGGAACCAAGCGCCGCTGCCGGCCTGCCAGCGCATGGGGGATTTGCTCTGCCAGACCTTTGGCGACCAACCTGGCCAGCGCGATATCATCAAGGCGGGGCATCACGTCGGCATGGCGCCAGGCAGCGTGCTGGAGCCGATGGTTTTGCTCTATCGCTGGACGGGTGAGAAACGCTATTTAGATTTCTGCCAATATATCATGCGGGCCTTCGAACAGCCCAACGCCGCTAAAATTGTTACCACTTTGCTTGCCCAAAAACGCGTGGACAAAGTCGGCAATGGCAAAGCTTACGAAATGCTTTCCTGCCTCAACGGCATGCTGGAGTTATACCGCACCAGTGGCGATGCCAGCTTGATCACCGCCTGCCAAAATGCCTGGCAAGACATCGTCAAAAACCGGCTCTACGTCACCGGGGCGGCCAGCTATCACGAACTCTTTCATGATGATTTCGACCTGCCCAACGTCGCGAATGTGGGCGAAACTTGCGTCACCGTCACCTGGCTGCAATTCAACGCTCAAATGCTGCGGTTAACCGGCGAAGCCCGGTTTGCTGATCAGCTCGAACACGTCGTGCTGAATCAATTGTTAGGCGCGCAAAAACCCGATGGCACGGCCTGGGGCTATTACGTTCAGATGGAAGGCAAGAAGCCGTACAGCGCCACGCTGGATGGCCACTGCTGCCTCTCCAGTGGCCCGCGCGGGCTGGCCTTGGTGCCTACTTTTGCCCTGAGCACCGATGCCGAGGGCGTGGTGGTGAATCTTTACGATGAAAGCAGCGCCAAACTGGCCTTGCGCGACGGCACGGCGGTGGCGGTCAAACTAGCCACCGATTACCCCAGCGAAGGCAAAATTCGCATCAGCCTGAATCCTGCCCAAAGCAAGGCGTTTGCCCTCAAGCTGCGTATTCCAGCCTGGTGCGCGAAAAGCGAGGTGAGCATCAATGGAAAGCCGGGAGGGGGCAAAGTAGGGGCCGATGGTTATTTAGTGATTACTCGCACTTGGAAGGCTGACGACCAAATCGAATTAAACCTCACTCTAGCGCCGCGGGTGATCGTAGGCGACCATCTGAATGCGGGCAAAGTGGCCCTGTGCTTCGGCCCGTTGGTGCTGGCGGCGGATGAAGCCTTGCTGGCGGATGTGGGCGCGAAAATTCACGGGATTTCCTTGCCGGGCGTTCGGCCGGATGTATTGGAAATCACCCCGGAACCCGCCCTGGCAGGGGTTAAAACCTGGCCGCAAGCCCAAGTGTTTAAAGTGAACGCGGTGACTCGAAAATCGACACTCAAAGTGAAGGCGAGGCAGCCCATGACGGTCCGTTTCATTCCGTTTGCCGAGGCTGGCGGCTCAGGCTCCGCTTATCGCGTTTGGATTCCGCTGTTCGGGCCGGCCAGTTCCAATGTGCTGGTGGATGGCGACGAGAGCCGTTCCCGCGCTGGTAATCAAACCGGCTCGATCTTGGACGAAAACCCGCAAAGCATCGCCGTGACTTGGAACAACCAACCGGCCAAAGAGGATTGGTACGCGGTAACTCTGGAATCGCCCGAGACTATCCAGCGCGTGGTCTATATGCACGGCCAAAGCTACCATGACGGCGGCTGGTTCGATGCTCGCTCCGGCAAGCCGCGCATCCAAGTAAAACGGGCCGATGGTGGTGATTGGGAAACGG
>MTLE01002763.1_pt1 | contig 17382 bp, 9 predicted proteins | sample 1982461 | NCBI WGS metagenome assembly MTLE01 (sample SAMN05712605, study PRJNA340218) | biofilm metagenome | isolation source: sample SPL anode biofilm adapted to -200 mV | place: USA | collected 2012-02-03
GGGATCGCGTCGGATGGCGGCTTCATAGGCGAGGTTGATGTCCGCCGCGATGGCCTCAATTGGCCGGGGTTCCCCGTTGACGCGCGTGGGAATTTCCGGGCCAAACTCAACGCGCCACCGCCCCAGTTCCACCCGGTAACACACACAGGTGTGCAACGGCAAATGATAGCGCAAGGCGTAGATCGCGGGCGCGGCACTCGTGGAACAATCGCGGCCAAAGAACGGCACCGGCAAGCCGCGATCGCCTGCGTGTTGGTCCACCAGCAAGCCGAGTAATATGCGCTGATGCGCGAGGGCTTCGCGCACAGCGTCTCCTCCGGCGCGGCGCTCGAAATAAAGGCAGCCGGATTTTTCGCGCAAGGCAAGAAGCACGCGGTCCAAGGCGGGCTGGCGCAAGCCACGGTAGGTAGTGGCGATTTGGTACCCGGGCACAAACTGGCTGGCACGGGCGTACAACTCAAAATTGCCAAAATGGCCGATGGCAAAAATTCCACCGCGCGCAGTCGAATTAACCTTGAATTGAGCCATATGCGTATCGCCGCCCCACTCCAGGCAGCCACGCACTTCGTCGTTGGTCAGGGAAGAGGTTTTGACCGAGCAGGCGAAATTCTCGCCGATGCGCCGGAAATTCTCTTTCACTAATTGGACGATTTGCGCTTCGGACATCTCGTTCTGGAAACATTGGCGCAAGTTATCCAAGGCCACCCGGCGGTGCCGCGCGTCCAAGTAATAAGCCAGCCCCCCCGCCGCACGCCCTAACCGCGCCACCCATAGGAGCGGCAGCTTCTGCAGGCCGCGCACCAGAGTGCTGGCCAGGAAGTATAACAGCCCCTCCATCACTTGAAGCAAATCTCCCGCACGCACTCGTGGAAATCGCTGGCGCCTTTAATGATCTTGATTTCCACGCGCATGAAATAAATGGGCAGGTCGCGCCGATCCAGCTTGGGAAACCGCACGGCGTCCTTTTGGGTCGTCAAAATGATCGATGCCTGCCGTTTTTTGGCGCGGTTGATGCAATTGAGCACTTCCTGCTGGGTAAACCGGTGATGGTCGGCAAAGCGTTTGGAATAAACCAGTTCGCCGCCCAATTTGCGCAAACTTTCCTCAAAGCTTTCCGGCTGGGCAATGCCGCTGAACGCCGCCAATTTTTTGCCCTTAATAAAATCCAGCCCTTGCTGCTGGCCGGTGAAAAGATCCTCAAAATAGAGCGGCGCATGGATGCATTCGATGATGCCCGCCGTAGGATTTAGTTTCGCAATACGGGCTCGCAACGCTTTGGTGTCGCCGTTGCTTTTGGTGATGAAAATGGTGCTGGCCCGGGCGAGATGAGAAGGGGGTTCCCGCAGCGTGCCGCGCGGCAAAAGATACTCGTTTCCAAAGGGTTGCTGAAAATCGATCAGGACAATATCGCGCCGCCGCCCCGCCAGCTTCCAGTATTGGAAACCGTCATCCAAAAGCAGCGTGTCACAGCCGTATTTCTCGATCGCGTACCGGCCGCTTTTCACGCGGTCTTTGTCGACCAACACGATCACGTCCTTCAGATTGGATGCCAGCATGTAAGGTTCATCCCCGGCAGACTCGGAATCGAGCAGCAACGATTTTCCGTCCGAAACGATGCGCGGCGGATTGCTGGTGTCGCGAAGTAACAGCTTGTTCCACAAGCGTTTGGAAAGCGGAGGTGGTTTGGAGCGATAGCCCCGGCTCAAGATGGCCACCGTGCGGCCTTGGTTTTGCAATTCGCGGGCAAACTTTTCGACGACGGGAGTTTTCCCGGTGCCGCCGACCGTAAGATTGCCAATGGCAATGACTTGGACGCCCAAAGTAGAATCACGCAGCAAACGCCAATTGTAGAGAAAGCGGCGCGAGCCCACCAGGAACTCGAACAGGCGCGACAAAAGATAAAGCAATGTCCGGACAAGAGCCGCTCTCTTGCCTCGACGTTCCTCAAAAATCACTTGCAGGACAAAGGTTTCCAGTGCCTCTGACCACGCTCTGAACCGTTCGCGCATCAAGCCCCTCACTCTGGCAGGAACCCCGCCCGAGGGCAAGCGCGGGATTTTTTAGCGCGGGCGTATATGCCAAAATACCCTGATAATCCAACCATCTACTGACGCAACCGTGGGCGCAGATTTTGCATCGTCCTAAATAGCCTGTAGAGAAAGTTGAAGAGCACTCGAATCACCGAAGGAAAAATGCCTCGACGCCGCTCGAAAACGGCACGGAGAACCATTAAATTCCACCATGTTTGTCCAAGCGACTAAACAGGTTTTCATGGAATATTACATGGTTAAAGAAAACCACCTGGTGCTCCCACCAAGAGGGATGGATTACTCCCTCTCCCCTTGGCGATAAATACTTCAAATCCTCACTCGCGCAATTCGCCAGTCAGTTTGCTCCGTCGTAGCAAACGTATCGGCAAGCTATTAGTGGCCATCGGGCGTGGCAGGATTGCAAAACAAATGGTTTTTCACCTTGGATTTCGCTTCCGTTTTCCATCTGTCGTATTGGACGTATTCCACGTGCCCCCCCACCCCCAGAACAATACCGCCCTTTTTGCCATGGCGACGGCCCAATCCTCCGTCCACGTCGGGATCGGGTAAGCTGGAACCGTCGTTGTAACCATAACCTAAGGGCTTTTTAGGATCGGCGTTATCCGGCTCCCACATCATGTAATCGTCCGCTTTGAAGTCCGTGGTTTTGTAACTTTTGCCCCCTGCTAGACTTCCGTAGCCGCAGATCGCGCCGTTCTCCACGTAAGTTGAGAGCTTATTAACGCGCGCTTTGAAGGTAGCGGTGTTAGTTAAATCCAACGGGCAGCGGTATATTTTGATGGCTCCAATAAACGGCCATAGCTGCCCACCTTTGTAGGCCAGAATTTCGTTAGTCTTGTATGGGGCAGAAAATAGATTTGGCACGGCTTTTAAGGTGGTGGGATCATAAAGCCATCCGGGAGCCCATGGATCTTTTGGTGGATTCCAATTCGGAAACGGCATCTGGTCGTTGGCATCCGTGGCATACATATGCGTAGCCAAGCCCAGTTGATGCTGGTTGTTGACGCAGACGGTGCGCTGGCCTTTGTCTTTGGCGCTGGCCAAGGCCGGCAAAAGCATGCCCGCCAAAATGGCAATGATGGCAATGACCACGAGCAACTCGATTAACGTGAATCCGGCCAAGATTTCGAGGCGGCGGGCTGCCGGGGGCCGCCGTAATGGATGGGTTGTTTTCATATTGTTGGATTAAGGCCCCACCAACTTGTTTTTCACAAGTGCATGGGACTTGGTTGAAGTGGGGGACCCGCAGACCATCGTTTGATCCGCACCGCGCCGCACTCACCTACGGACTTTCATTCCCAAAAACATAATCCACCTTAATCTTGAAGCATAGCAAAAACATGGCGAACAAGGTAAAGCCTTCCCGCCCAATCCGGACCCTTATGGCCGAAGCATCGCGCGGAAGAAAAGTTGAGTGGCTGGAGATAGGGCTGGAAGTTGGGTGGAACTCCCGTTGAGTTGGTTCGTCTGCCAATCCACCCAATCGATCAAATTAGTGGAGGTTTGCACGACCGCCGTTTTGGTGGCCGGCCCGGATAGAGTAAAGACCAGCGAACTCGCATCCCCCTGAACCTGCCAACCTAAACGCAGCGGGATGTTATCCACCGCGGGAGAAAGCCGGATCACGGTTAATGAGTAGGGCGCGAACGCAAAGGAAAAATTCGTGCTCGTAACAGAGAAGCTGGATTGAAGGATATCCGTGCCCTCTACTCCCGTTTGGGCCGCATAATCTTGGGGCAAACCATAGCGATAAACCGCCGCCGGGCCAGCGGGCGCAAATCCCCTCAGCGAAATTTGGGTTAACATGATGCTGGCAGCGCTCTTGTTGATGATAAGCAAGGCGAGTTCCCCGTTGGTGCGGCGCGCAGCGTATGCACTAAGCAAGGCGTAATCGGTGGTGGCTTCAACCACGGCGTCTCCGCCGCGCATAAAATGTTGCAGCAACCGCGCCGCGTAATAAGTGGGGTAAGGGTCGGCGGTGCCACTCAGCAACCCGTAGTCGCCATACTCTCGCCAGCCAAAAAGTTGGGCGGAATTGTTCTCGTTCGTGTCCCGGCCATTGCGAAGGTCCCACCAAAACAATCCGTTGAACTCCGTTTGGGCCAATTGCGCCAAACTATCCGCCAGGAATAACGCATTGACCAAACTGGTGGTTTGCTTGCCCGGGCCGGAAGATACGGAATTGTTCTCCGTGCAGAGAAGTTCCACCGCCGCCCCAACCGGGCCCAGGTAATCCGTCAATTGCGCGCGCAAGTCCGCCGCATCGTCAGCCCAGGTTTTGGACGATTGTAGCAAAGTAAAGTCATTCTCGCCTCCGGGATTCTGGGCGTACCGGTGGTAAATCAAAAAATCGGGAGTAATGCCTAACTTATTTAGGGTAGAAAGCATGACCGGGGTCCAGCCATGGTGCGACTTGCCGGTGCGCGGATTGGTTGCCGGATGGTTGGTGTAGCCGTTGCTATAAGAATCTTCTCCCGTCACCGCAACCACGCCGATCTTGATGGAGGGATCCACCGCTTTCATTTGGGCAATGTATTCCTTAGCCCGTACCGCATAGGTGTAGGGATCGTGGGGCAAGGCGTTGGTGTCCATTTCCCACGAGCCGTAATTTTCATTGCCGATTTCCCAATAGCGGCAGCCGGAGCCCTTGGTGATATTGGCGTAGCGCACCCAAGCCGCCGCCTCTTCCGGCGTGCCTGAGCCGTAGTTGACCGTAAGGCAGAGTTGCGCGCCCAGATTGGTCGCCACGTGGAGAAATTTGTCGAACGAAGTCGCCCAAGTCCAAGTGTTGGAACCGGTTTTATTGGACGCCCAATGATATTCATCGGATAACGATCCCCCCGGAAACCGCAACGCCTGGCAATCGATGCCGCGGAGCAGTTCCAACGTGTTGGTCGTGTCAAAATAAGCGTCCCACACCGCCGTGTTTAAACCGAACCAGCGGGCATCTACCAGACGTTTAGTTACCGCCGCATTGATTGTGCACGTGACCTTTGCTGGCGGGGGAACCACGGTTAGGGAAATGTCATCGACGTAAAACGCGGCCTGAGTAGTGCCCGAGCGGTCTTGAATCCAAAACCCATCCCACCCGTTCTTGCCGGCAACCCCGAGCGAGGCCAGGGAAAGGGTGACCTGCTTCCAGGTGTTAGCGGGCAAAGCGGCCAATTGCACCGCCGTTTGCGCCTGGCCGTTGAGCGTGGCCTGCACGTTAAGTTTTTGGCCGCCATTAGGCCCCCCATGGATCCAAAACACCAAGTTGGTAAAGAGCGAAGTATCGAGCGCTTCGTGATGCAAGTAAAGGGCCTCCCAAGCGGCGGCCTGGACTTTGATGGCACGGCTGCCGGCATGCACGTTGGCCGTATTGGTGTAATCCAGGCTGGCCCAGCCATAGCTCTGCCAGCCGTTGACGAGGGAGTCGCCATAAACCGTCATGTCGTCCTGGGCCTCCCCACGAAGCCGTCCAAAGCAAATGAATAACAGAACCATCAACAGCCGAACCGGCTGTGACCAGCTATATTTTTGGATCACGCGCATATCGCCAGTTGTCCGCTCCTCTTATAGGGTAAGTGTGGCACAACAACCGTCTGGTGGCGAACGCAAATCCAGAACTTCTGATAACGGGTTCAGGGTGACGCACGGCCACGAGTACTTCTCGGCATTTACGGTTCAAGTTTAGGGCATCCGGTGCCGATACCGTATGGGGCTAGTGACTCATTAAAGGAGGAAGAGTTTTTGGCTTTTAGGGGAGCATCTAAGCTGAAACCACCTGGATTCACGAAGGTTATGTCACAAAGCATAAAAAGCATCTTTCGTTCCGCGAGCATCTTCACGGCGGCGGTGGGCATCATCGGCGCGGGTGTTATTTGGCAGGCGCAAAATCGTTTAAATGATAGCCATCAGGCTGCCACTCAAGCTATTCGCACCCAAGTGACCGCCATGCAGCTCTATGCGTTGGGGCTGCAATTGGGCCAAGCCACCCGCAACATTTTGCTGAATCCCTCCGATACCAAAGCTGCCGACAATCACGCCAAAGCGGTTCAGGACTTGGAACTCGCGGTCAAGGAATTGCAGGGCCAGGCAGCCCAAAGGGGCGACGCCAAAATTCAGGGATTGTTGGCTGATATGGGCAAGAAGCTGGCCTCTGATGTCACCCTCCAAAGAGAAATCCATTCTCTTGCAAAAAGTGGCCAGGAAAAAAACGCGGCAGAGGCCTTGTCCAAACGTGAAACCCCGCTTTGGCGAGAATGCAAAGAACAAATCTTCCAAACCCAAGACTGGTTTAAGAACCAGGCGCAATTCATTGATAAGCAGACGGCAACGACCGAGGGAATGATTCGCATAACCCTCTGGGTGATGAGTGGATTATTGTTCGGCGTGCCCCTGGGCGCGGGCTGGGTGAGTAAACGGGCTTTTGTCAGAGCCCAGGCGCTAATGGAAGCGGCCTCCCGCAACGGGGGCAACATCACCGAAACCGCCAACCAGCTATCGGAAACCGGCCGCACCCTGGCGGATCGCACCAGCCAGCAGGCCGCCTCTTTGCAACAGACCGCCGCGTCGCTGGCGCATCTTTCCAGCATCGCCAACCGCAACACCACCAGCGCAAATCATCTGAACGATTTATCCAAGCAAACCCACCAAGCCGCCGACGCGGGCATTGAAGAAATGTCGGCCATGACTAAGGCCATGGATGCCATCCGGCAATCCAGCGATGGCATCGCCAAGGTGCTAGGGTCGATCGATGAAATCGCTTTCCAGACCAATATTTTGGCGTTAAACGCCGCCGTCGAGGCTGCCCGCGCAGGGGCCGCCGGCACCGGGTTTGCCGTGGTGGCGGATGAAGTGCGCAATTTGGCCCAACGCAGCGCCCAGGCCGCCAAAACCACTTCCGACGAAATCAGCCGGGCCAAACTTAACGCCAGTGCCGGCGCGGAACTGTGCTCCAAAGTGCTAACCCGCCTTCAAGAAATGGCGGCCAAAGCCCGCCAGGCCGATGAAGTCGCCTCCGGTGTGGCTACCGCTTCCAGCGAACAAGACGAGGGCATCCAGCAAATCACCACCGCCGTAAACCAATTGGATAAAATCACCCAGGCCAACGCGGCCGCCGCCGAGGAAAGCGCCGCCGCGGTCGAATCCTTTCGCGGTGACACTCGCTATCTCACCGCGTCATTGGGCCAGTTGACGGAAACCATCGGTGGCAAGTAGCCCCGTTCACTGGCAAACTTAAGGCAGGGTACGCCAAAACTCTGGCATGAGCCCCAATTTAGGCGTAAGCGAGCAATCACAAGCCGCTTGTGCCGCCCACAAGCCCTCCCCGATTTTGGTTAAACCTGACAGCAAGAACCGCTTGAGATATTAGGTCGGCGGCCTTACTCTGATGCAATCGCCGTGGATGCTAGGGGGCAGAACCCGGCGGCTAGTCATGCGCATAAGGCTAAAACTACGAATCACATCCTGGCTAACAAGGGGGCTCATGATGCTCTGCCTGATGGCTCGGGGAGCAAGCGCGGACATTGCCGAGGCGCGCCGCGAATTCCACACTGGCAACTACGACCGTTGCCTGGCGCTATGCCTCGAAGTCGCGTCCCCTGGCCGTTTTGCCTCGGAAGATTGGCAACTCCTGCTCGCCGAATGCCAGTCTATGGTGGGCCAATACGCGGAAGCTTACCAAACGATCACCAACGCCGTGGATCGCCGATCCTATAGCGTGCGGACGCGCTGGATCGGTTATAACATTTTGCGCCAAAACGGCTACCCCGAGGAAGCCGACCTTTGGTTAACAGAAATTCTGGCCTTGGCCAACACGAGCCCCGCCAATTACCGCGATTCCGCCAGCCTGGTCGCCATCGGCCAAGCCGCCATCCGCCGGGGGGCCGATCCCAAGCAAATCCTCGAAAAACTCTTCGACCAAGCCAAGCGCCGTGATCCCGAATACCGCGGCACTTACCTCGCCGCCGGGGAACTGGCGCTCAACAAGAACGATTACGCGCTGGCCGCCAAGCAGTATCGCGAAGGGCTCAAGAAATTCCCCGATGACCCGGATTTTTACTTCGGCTTGGCCCGCTCTTACACCACTAGCGACGCCGCCGAGGTGAACACCAATATAAACACCACGCTAAAGCTCAATCCCAACCACCTCGGCGCGATGCTTTTGCTGGTGGATCATTTGATCGATAGCGAGGAATACACCGAAGCGGACAAGTTGCTGGATAGGGCGCTCAAAATTAACCCCTGGCTGCCCGAGGCTTGGGCGTCCCGGGCGGTGCTGAGCGCGTTGCGCAACGATTCCGCCGGGTATGTCGAATCCCGCGATAAAGCCCTGAAATTCTGGAAAACGAACCCCAGCGTTGATTGGCAAATCGGCCAAAAACTTTCCCGCAAATACCGGTTCGCCGAAGGCGCGAAAGCCCAGCGCCAAGCCTTGAATTTCGCCTCCGATTTCCTCCCCTCCAAAATCCAGCTCGCGCAAGACCTCTTGCGCTTGGGCCATGAAACCGATGGCTGGAACTTGGCCGAAGACGTCTTCCAACGCGACAGCTACGATGTCGTCGCTTACAACTTAGTCACCTTAAAAGACGCGATGGTGAAATTCGCCACGGTCACCAACCAGGACTTCATCGTCCGCATGGGCAAAAAGGAGGCGGATATTTATGGGGACCGCGTGCTCGCGTTGCTGGACCGCGCCAAAACCACCTTGGGCGCGAAATACGGCATAGCCATCCAAACGCCAGTGACCGTCGAGATTTTCCCGGAAGCCAAGGATTTTGCCGTGCGCACGTTCGGCTTGCCGGGCGAATCCGGCTATTTGGGCGTCTGTTTTGGGAATGTCATCACTGCCAACAGCCCCGCCCGGCCCACGGCCTCGCCCGCAAACTGGGAATCGATGCTCTGGCACGAATTCACGCACGTGATTACGCTGCAAATGACGGCCAACAAAATCCCGCGCTGGCTGAGCGAAGGCATATCCGTCTACGAAGAACGCCAAGTCTCGCCCTCTTGGGGCCAGCGCCAGGATGTGCACATGCACGAAGCGCTGCTCGGGGGCAAATTGCGGCCGATGACGCATCTGAGCGCCGCTTTCCTTACCGCCAAGGAATCCAGTGACCTCATGTTCGCCTATTATGAATCGTCCCTGGCCGTCGAATTTCTCATGCAACGCTACGGCCTGGACGCGATGAAAAAAATTCTGGCCGACCTCAACGAAGGCGTGGAACTCAACAAAGCCTTGGCGGAGCACACGGCGGCGATCCCGGAATTGGAAGAAGCGTTCGGCAAGTACGCCCTCGAGCACGCCAAAAGTTTTGGGCCGGAATTGGAGTGGGATAAGTTGCCTAAAGATTTGGTGATGGAGGAGACTGACGGAACTTCGACCAACCTGGCGCAGGAGATCAGGGCCGGCAATCTTCAAGTGCCCAACTTTCTGGGCGGCTCCAAAACCACGCTTTCCAAATGGGTCCAAGACCATCCCAAGAATTATTGGGGGCTCAAAGCTTTGGCGCACCAACGCATGAACGCCAAAAAATGGGCCGAAGCCAAGGAGCCGCTGGAAAAATTAGTGGAACTCGTTCCAGGCGATATCAGCGGGGGTGGTTCGTATCCCTCGTTAGCCTACGCGCACCGCCAATTGAACGAAACCAACCGCGAGGAAGCTGTGCTCGCGAAATGGGCGCTGTTGGACGACACCGCCACCGATGCTTACGGCCGTCTCATGCAACTGGCTAGCACCCGGCAGGATTGGACCAATGCCCTCGAAAACGCCAACCGTTACCTGGCCGTCCAGCCGGTCGCGCCGCCCGCGTATCGGATCATCGCCCAAGCGAACGAAGCCTTGAACCAGCCCAAACCGGCGATTCACGCTTACCGGTTGCTGCTCCAATTGGACCCGCCCGATCCGGCTGACACCCATTTCCGCCTCGCCCGGCTCTTGCACCAGGAAAACGAGCCCGACGCCAAACGCCAGGTGCTCCAAGCGCTGGAAGAAGCGCCAAGGTTCCGCGAAGCGCACCGGCTGCTGCGCGCCATCAAGCCCGCGCCGGAACCGCCCGTTGAACTGGAGCCAGCCAAGGTTGAAATCGAAACCGTGGCTCCTGCTCCGGCACCCGCGCCGTCGCCCAGCGAAACAAATTCACCGCCAGGTCAGTAATTACTAGGGACTATAAACATTAGGGACACACAGCATGAGCGAATCCAACCCCCACCCGCACGCCAGCGATCAGCAGGCGGTGGACCAACTTCTGGCCAGCCGCGACCGCATCCAAAAGGAACTGGGCAAAGCCATCGTCGGCCAAAAAGAGGTCATCGAACAAATCCTGATCGCACTGTTCGCGGGCGGCCATTGTTTGATCACCGGCGCGCCGGGGCTCGCCAAAACGCTGCTCGTCAAATCCATCGCCCAGATGTTCCAGCTGCAATTCCAGCGCGTTCAGTTTACGCCCGACCTCATGCCCGCTGACATCACGGGCACGGAAATCCTGGACACCGGCAACGAAGGCCGTCGGCTGGTCTTCATGAAAGGCCCCATCTTCGCCAATATGGTCCTGGCCGATGAAATCAACCGCACCCCGCCCAAGACCCAGGCCGCGCTGCTTGAGGCCATGCAAGAGCACCAGGTCACCGCCGCCGGGGCGCGCCACGCCTTGCCGGAGCCGTTTTTCGTGCTGGCCACGCAAAACCCCATTGAAATGGAGGGTACGTATCCCCTGCCCGAGGCGCAGTTGGACCGTTTCATGTTCAACGTGGTGGTGGATTATTTACCCGAAGACGACGAGGTAGCCGTCGTGACACGCACCACCGCGCGCGATGGCGAGGCCATCCAACCGCTGTTCAGCGGGGAGGACGTGCTGCGCTTCCAATCCGTTGTCCGCCAAATGCCCATTGCCGAAGACCTCGTGCGCCAAGCCGTGCGCTTGGCGGCGGCATCTCGGCCCCGGCAGAAAAACACGCCCGATTTCATCAACCAGTGGGTCAGCTGGGGTGCGGGTTTGCGCGCCTCGCAATATCTGGTGCTGGGCGCCAAAGTGCGCGGCTTGCTCAAAGGCCGCACGCATGTGATCGCCGAGGATATCCACAGCCTCGCCCACCCCGTGTTGCGCCATCGTATTTTGACCAATTACCGCGCGGAAGCCGAAGGCATCGCCACGCAGCAAATTATTGATCGATTGCTCGAAAACGCCGCCCAGCGGTAACCGCCCATGCCCCCCGGCACTTCCAACCCGGCCCAAGCCAGCGCGCTGCAAGATCCGCACACGCTCATGGCGGTGCGCAACCTGGAGTTGCGCGCCCGGGCGATTGTCGAGGGTTTCTGGACCGGCCTCCACCGCAGCCCTTATCACGGATTTTCGGCGGAGTTCACCGAGTACCGCGCTTATATTCCGGGCGATGATCCCCGGCGTCTGGATTGGCGGCTATTTGCCCGCACCGACCGTTTTTTCATTAAGAAGTTCCAAGACGAAACCAACCTGCGCTGCCATCTGCTGGTGGACAACAGCCGCTCGATGGCCTTTGGTTCCATCGGCTATACCAAGTCCCAATACGCGAAAACCCTGGCCGCCACGCTCGCCTGGTTTTTGCATGGCCAGGGCGACGCGGTCGGCTTGATGACTTTCGACGGCTTGGTGCGCGATTTCCTGCCCGCTCGCAATCGGCCCGGCCACTTGCGCCGTCTGGTCGCAATGCTCGACCGCCCCTCCGAGGGCACCGCCACAGACCTGAACGCGCCCCTCTTGCGCGCCGCTGAGTTGATCAAAAAACGCGGGCTGGTCGTGTTGATCTCCGATTTGCTGGCCCCTATCGAAAGGCTCGAACTGAGCTTAGCCGGCCTCGCCGCGTGCGGCCATGAAGCGATGGTGTTCCAAGTTCTCGATCCCGCCGAAATCGATTTCAATTTCAGCCAAAGCGGCTGGTATCGCGATTTGGAAACGGAACGCGACATTTATCTCGACCCCGATGCCGCGCGCAAACAATACCGCGAACGTCTGGCGGCCCATCGCACGGGAGTGGAGACCGCCTGCCGCAACCTGGGCGTCGATTGCCACAGCTTCGTGACCAACCGGCCCTTGAAAGACGCGCTGCCCGCGTTCCTCCGCTCGCGCATGCAGCGGGGCAAGCACCTGAAGCACACGGGCATTAACCACGGGAGGACCGGCGCATGAGTTTCCTGGCCCCGTTGTTCTTGCTGGGGGCGGCGGCGATTGCCTTGCCAATCATCTTTCATTTGGCGCGCCGCAGCACGCCGGATCGAATCCCGTTCAGCTCGCTGATGTTCCTCTCCCCCACCCCGCCGCGCGCCAGCCGCCGCAGCCGCTTGGAGCACATTTTGTTGCTCATTTTGCGCTGCCTGGCGATTACCCTGCTCGCGATCGGTTTTGGCCGCCCTTTCATCCAGCGCGCGCTCTCCAACCAGCCCGCCGCCACTTCCGGCAAGCGGGCCGTGCTCATGGTCGACACCAGTGCCAGCATGCGCCGCGAAGGCGTGTGGGCCAGCGCCCAAGCCAAGGTGGATGAAGTCCTCGGCCGCCTGACTCCGGGCGATCAACTGGCTTTGTTTACGTTCGATAGCCAAACCCGCGCTCTGGCCAGTTTCGAGCAACTGGCGTCCAGCACGGAGCGCGCCGCCATTGCCCGCCAACGATTGGCGGATGTGAAACCCGGATGGTCCGCCACGCATCTGGGCAGCGCGTTGATTGCCGCCGCCGAAGCCCTGGATTTGGCCAACAAAACCAACGCCGTCGGCCAGCCGGCGGCGGGGGAAATCGTGGTGGTGAGTGATTTGCAGGAAGGCAGCCGCCTGGACGGCTTGCAAGGATACGACTGGCCCCGGGGCGTCAATGTCGTTCTCGAACGCGCCGCCGGCAAACCGCGCTCGAACTCCGGTCTGCAATGGGCGGCGGATGCGGGCGCCAGCCTCACCCCGCGCGTGCGCGTCAGCAACGCCACGGACGCCCGCCAATCGCAGTTCCAAATCCGCTGGGCCGATCCCGCCACCGGTCGCGCCTTGCCCGGCACCCCGCTGGATATTTACGTGCCTCCTGGCCAAAACCGCGTCGCCCAAGCCCCCAAACCGGAGCCGGGTTGGACCAATGCCACGCTGGTGCTTGCCGGAGATGAAGAGCCATTCGATAACACCGTCTACTGGCTGCCGCCACAAGTGGAGGACACTTACGTGTGTTACCTGGGCAACGAGCGCGAAAACGATCCCGCTGAATCACTTTATTATTTGAAACGCGCTTGGCGCGAAACCCCGCGCCAGAAAATTAACGTCCAGGCTGTACCCCTCACCGAGCCGTTGCCCGAGGATATCCTGGCCAAATCTCAATTAATCGTGTTCACCGATTCCTTGTCGGGGGATCAGCAGCGTCGAGTGAAGCAATTGCTTGAAGCGGGCAAATCCGTGATGTTCGCCCTGAGCAGCAACACCACTGCCGCCACACTGGGGGGCTTGTTGGGCGCGCCGGTAGCAGTCACCGAAGCGAAGGTTGACGCGGGTTACGCCATGCTGAGCCAGATCGATTTCGCCCATCCGCTGTTCGCGCCGTTTGCCGATCCGCGTTACAGCGACTTCACCCGCATTCACATTTGGAAACATCGCCAGGCGGACCTGGACAAAGTGGCTGGAGCGCAAGTGCTGGCCCGGTTCGACGATGGCGCGGTAGCTTTGGCGCAAATCCCGGTGGGCAAAGGGCGGTTGCTGGTGTGGACCACGACGTGGCGTCCGGCGGATAGCCAGCTCGCCGTTTCCAGCAAATTTGTGCCGCTGCTGTACTCGGTGCTCGATCAAAGCCGGCCGGCCCCCGTGTTCACCACTCAATACACCGTGGAAGATACAATTGACCTGGCCTGGCTCAGCGAAACCGGACCGATCCACGTGACGCCCCCGGAAGGCGCGGCGGTTGCTTTGCCCGACGGAACACGCAAATTTAACCAGACCCTGCAACCGGGCATTTACGCAGCCAATGCCACTGGTAAGAATTGCCGTTTTGCGGTGAACCTGGCCCCGGAGGAAAGCCGGACCGCGCCGCTGCCCGCGGAAGAATTGGAGCGTCTGCGCGTGCCCGTGGCGGAAAAGGCGTGGGACACGAGCCGCCAGGTTAAAACGTCCCCGGTCGTCGCGGCCGCTGCCGCCCTGGAAAACGAACAAAAACTTTGGCGCTGGCTGATTGTGGCCGCGTCGGCGATATTAATCATGGAAACGGGACTGGCCGGCTGGCTAGCCCATCGAGCCATGGCAACCCATGGGGGGAAAATATGATTCCTGACCCGCTAAAACCGCATCTCCTGCCCCTGGCCGAGTGCCAGCGCCAGACGCAACACCAATGGGCGCTTGCCCGGGCGTGGGGCCTTTTTGCCGCAACCCTTTTGCTGTTGATCGTGGTGGGCCGCACCACCGGCTGGGCGCCTGCCTGGCTAGCGCCACTGCTTGCCGTGGGGGCCGCCATCGTTGGCTTCGCCGTCCGCCGACGCTTCGCCCGGTTGCAGCCAGACTGGAAGGCTCTGGCGCGGCAAATCGAAGAGCGCCACCCCGAGTTGAAAGCCACCCTCCTCACCGCGGTGGAGCAAGCGCCCGATCCCAAGACCGGTGAGCTGAATTACCTGCAAACCCGGCTGATCCAGGCGGCAGTCGCCCAAGCCACGCGCCAGCACTGGGATCGAACGGCCGCGCCCGGCCTGCGGAACCTGGCCCGCGCCAGCATGTACACCGCTCTGGCTTTAGTCGCGGTCTGCCTGATCATTTTACAGTCCACCAGCCAGCGCCAGGCCAAATTTGGGGCGGCGGAATCGGTGGAAGTCACGCCGGGCGACGCGCAAATTGAAGTGGGCGAAAGTTTAGTCATTTTGGCGCGATTTCAAGGCCGAGTTCCGGCTGAGGCCAAATTGGCCATCGGCGAGACTAAAGAGCAATCCCAGCAGGCCATTCCGTTAACGAAGAATATGGCCGATCCGGTGTTCGGCACCAGCTTGGCCGACGTCCGCTCTAATTTCTATTATCACGTAGTCTATCAGGGGCACCGCACTCGCGATTACGCGGTGAAGGTGTTCGAATATCCCCGGCTGGAACGGGCGGATTTGCGCATCGATTATCCCGCTTACACCGGCCAGGAAACCAAACGCATCGAAGACACCCGCCGCGCCGTGGCCATCGAAGGCTCGCATATCGAATGGGCCTTGCAATTGAACAAGCCCGTGAAAAGCGCGGCGTTAGTCGGGAAGGACAAATCGGTGCTTACGCTGGTTCCCAACCCGAAAGGCGCGGGCGCTTCACTAACCAATTATTGCCTCACCAACAGCCAGACGTATCAATTGCAATTGGTCGATCTGGAGGGCCGCACGAACAAGGTGAGCGCGCAGTTCGTAATCGAAGTCCTCACCAACCGCCTGCCGAACATCAAACTGGCCAGCCCGCGCGGTGACACTCGAGTTTCGCCCATCGAAGAAGTCACGTTTCGCGGCGATGTGTCGGATGATTTTGGCGTGCGCGCCTATGGCATCGGTTATTCGGTGGGGGGCAAAGACACGCAGACCATCACGCTGGGCAAGGACACCAAGCGCGCCGAAAAACGCGCCTTCAATTATCTGCTGCCCTTGGAAAGCTTGGGCCTGCAACCGGGGCAATTGATTTCGTATTTTATCTGGACAGAAGACACCGGACCGGATGGCCAGCCGCGCCGCCACTCGGGCGATTTGTACTTTGCCGAAGTCCGGCCGTTCGAGGAAATCTTCCGCCCCGGCGCCTCGCAGAGCCAGCAAGAATCACAAGAATCCGGCGAAAGCCAAGGGCCGTCCACCAAGCTGGCGGAACTCCAAAAGCAAATCATTCAAGCCACCTGGAAACTGCGCAACCAGGAGAAATCGGCCACGCCTTCGGCGCAATATCTGAAAGATATTCCCGTGGTGCAACAGTCGCAAAAACAAGCCCTCAGCCAGGCGGGTGAAGCCCGGGAAAAAGCGCAGAGCGCGGAAATGCAGGCCCAATGGGCCGCCGTCGAAAAAGAAATGACCACAGCGCTGGACCAATTGAATGAGGCCAGCAAGTCGATCACGCCGTTGCCCGCCGCGCTGGACGCCGAGCAAGCGGCCTATCAGGCATTGCTGAAACTACAGGCGCATGAATATCAGATCAGCCAAAATCGCAGCCGTTCCGGCCGGGGCCAGACGGATGGCCAGACCCAGCAGCAGATTGACCAGCTGGACATGCAATTGTCCGAGGATCGTTACGAGAAACAAAGCGAAGCGGAGAAGCAGCCGAATAGCCAGCAAAACGAGCAGTTGAAAATGCTGAACCGGCTCAAAGAATTGGCCCGGCGTCAACAGGATCTCAACGAGCAAGTCAAAGAATTGCAAGCCGCTTTGCAGGAAGCCAAAACGGCGGCCGAACGCGAGGAATTGCGGCGTCGTCTCAAGCGTTTGGAGGAAGAACAGCGCCAAATGCTGGCCAACCTGGACGAGGTGAAGCAGCAAATGGAAACGGCCACAGATCCGAGCCGCTTCTCCGAGGCGCGCCAGGATTTGGAGCGCACCCGCAATGAAATGCAGCAGGCGGGCAATGCGATGGATGAAAAAAACCTGCCGGAAGCGGTTTCGGCGGGCACACGGGCTCAACGCGATTTGCGCGAGCTTTCCGAAGCCATGCGCCAGCAAAGCGCCAATCAGTTTGCCCAGGACGTGCGCGATCTGCGCACTGCCGCGCGCGAATTGGCGCAAAAAGAGCAGGAGATCGCCAGCCAGCTGCAAGAAATGAAAACGCCGCGGCGCAAGACGTTGACGGACGCCGATGAGCGCAACGCCACCGCCACGCAGATGAACGAGCAAAAACAGGCGGTGACGAATCTGATGAATCGCGTGGCCCAGCTTTCCGAACAGGCCGAAACCTCCGAACCCGTGCTTTCGCGCAAGCTCTACGACACGTTGCGCGACACGCAACCCAAGAAAATCGACAACTCTCTCGACGTCGCCTCGACCATGTTGCGCAATAGCTACCTGCCCCAAGCGACGCAGATGGAACAGCAAGCCCGGCAGGGGATCGAATCATTGAAAGGCGGTATTGAAAACGCCGCCGAAAGCGTGCTCGGCAGCGAGACCGAAGCCTTGCGACAGGCCCGCCAGCAGCTCGATAAATTGCTCAATGACGTCCAACGCGAAATGGCCCAAGGGCAAACGAACGGTGCCGGCACCAACCGCCCCATGCAAATGGCCAGCGCGGGCAATCCGGGCGCTCGCAATAATCAATCACCAGGGCAAAATCCCGGCCAAACACCAAACGCGCAACAAGGTCAACAGGGTCAACAGGGTCAACAGGGTCAACAGGGTCAGCAGGGTCAGCAAGGCCAGCAAGGCCAGC
>MTLE01000033.1_pt3 | contig 17320 bp, 16 predicted proteins | sample 1982461 | NCBI WGS metagenome assembly MTLE01 (sample SAMN05712605, study PRJNA340218) | biofilm metagenome | isolation source: sample SPL anode biofilm adapted to -200 mV | place: USA | collected 2012-02-03
GTCGTGGTCGTCAGCATGATGACCATGCGCATGACTATGTCCAAGCCCGTGATGATGCTGCTCACCCAATAACCATGCACTGAACAGATTCACTGCCAGCCCCAGTACGGCCACCAGCATGGATTCCACGTAGTTGATATCACCCGGATTCGCCAGACGGGAGACAGACTCCGCAATCATTGAAAAGGCTATCGCTGCCAGCACCAGCGCACTGGTATAAGCCCCCAGCACTTCGATTTTCCAGGTACCAAACGCCAGCCGGTGATCGCCGGCCCAACGCCGTGATAATGCATACGCCAGCAACGAGATCCCCAGAGCCAGCGCGTGTGTACTCATGTGCCAGCCATCCGCCAACAGCGCCATAGAATGAAACAACCACCCGGCAAGAATCTCGATCACCATCATCACGACAGTCAGAACGACTACCCACCGAATACGCTGTTCCGCTCCATGAACCGGACGCTGAAATGCAGCAGCCTGACAACATTGCATCATTTCTCGTACGCTTGACATACAATCCTCACTGACTGAAATTGGCGCTGTTTAAGCAAAAATGAAATTGAGAGTTATTATTAAGTATATACTCCCCCCCAGTATAAACAAGGATCTTTAATGAGCCACACACTGAAGCATAAAAAGCCATTACTGAATCGGGTCCGCCGTCTGAAAGGACAAGTAGAAGCGTTGGAGCGGGCACTGGATGAAGAAACCGGCTGCTATCCAATCCTGCAACAGATCACCGCGATTCGCGGCGCAATCAATGGCCTGATGGCGACAGTGATTGAGGGACATATCCGCGAACACATGCAGCCACTGCTGGAACAGGATGAACCACAGGCAACAGAAGAATTGATAAAAGTGTTGCGATCGTATCTCAAATAAAGTGCATAACACTGCCATGGAGCACAATATTTGAACAAAACCACTATTTTTTGCTCTTTTTAGTGGCAAATTGATGCAATGAATGGGATATTTCTGCACCACCCGGTGATTGGTGCAGAAAAAACTCGTTTTTTAGCGAATTCGGGGCAGATTTCTTTGTATCTGTTGTTTTACCGACAATTTATTCTGCTGTCACGGGCTACAGGAGTTAATGATCAACACGCGCTAAGTGTCAGGACTTTATATGAGCCAAACCCCTCCATTTTTTATTCGATTAATCAATAAAACCAGCCTGGTCAGTCAGATCCTGATCGGTATGGTCGCTGGTATTTTACTTGCCACGCTGATGCCATCCGCAGCCAAAACTGCAGGACTGCTGGGTACGCTGTTTGTTGGTGCCCTGAAAGCTGTCGCACCGGTACTGGTGTTATTACTGGTTACCAACTCGATCGCAGGTCATACCAAAGGTCAAAAGACCAGCATCCGCCCATTACTGATACTCTATTTTTTTGGCACATTCTGCGCTGCTACAATTGCCGTAATTGCCAGTTTTGCTTTTCCTTCAGTATTACATCTGAGCACTCAGAGTACTGATATCGTTCCTCCCGGCGGAATCGCTGAAGTCCTGAACACCCTGCTGTTTAATGTTGTTGCAAATCCGGTCAAGGCGTTGTTAGAGGGTAACTACATCGGTATTCTGGCGTGGGCCGTTGCACTGGGTTTAGCTCTCCGTCAGGCCAAAGAAACCACAAAATCGCTCATTAATGACTTATCTCATGCCGTTTCCGGAATCGTCAAAGGTGTGATCCGCTGCGCACCACTCGGCATTATGGGGCTGGTTGCCTCAACCTTTGCCGAATCCGGTTTTAGTGCACTGGTCAGTTACGCGCATCTGCTGGTTGTACTGATCGGTTGTATGCTGTTTGTCGCATTCGTCGTGAATCCGCTGATTGTGTTCTGGAAAATAAAACGCAATCCTTATCCGCTGGTGCTGATGTGCCTGAAAGAAAGCGGTGTAACGGCATTCTTCACCCGTAGCTCAGCGGCCAATATTCCGGTTAACATGAATCTGTGCGAAAAACTGCGCCTGCCGGAAGAAACCTATGCTGTTTCCATCCCGCTGGGTGCCACCATCAATATGGCGGGTGCAGCAATCACCATTACCGTATTGAGTATGGCAGCAGTACATACGCTGGGAATTCAGGTGGATGTTGCCACCGCAGTCCTGCTGAGTCTGGTTGCCACTATCAGTGCCTGTGGCGCATCCGGTGTTGCCGGCGGCTCGCTGTTGCTGATCCCGCTGGCCTGTAGCCTGTTTGGTATCAGTAATGATGTTGCCATGCAGGTCGTTGCGGTTGGTTTCATCATCGGCGTATTGCAGGATTCAGCAGAAACAGCATTGAACAGCTCCACCGATGTACTGTTCACTGCAACTGCCTGCATGGCAGAAGATGTATCGCTGAACGAAAGCAATCTGCAGGAAGAAACGGATCTGGTCTGAACCCGTCAATCCAAATAGCTTAGGAGCGTGGCTTGCCCGCGCTCCTTCCCCTCCCGGCTCCTCTCATCCCGTGCTTGCACAGACTTTCTGTAATAATCCAACTTTAATTTGTGCTTTTAATGAAAAGTTAATTTAGGGCCGCTAATTTGTGTTCATACGCACCACGTTGCGTGAACATTTCCTTTCCGAGGAGTTAGCGATGGCATTTTCATCAGAAAAGGTCAAAGTATGGGATCTTTTCATACGGTTTTTTCACTGGACCGTCGTCACCCTGTTTTTCTGCAACTATCTGTTGTCGGGCAAAGGCATGCCATTGGAACGGGGCGGCATACTGCATATCTACGCGGGTTACATTGTTATTAGCTTCGTTCTGGCCCGTTTAGTCTGGGGAGTCATTGGTTCCCACCATGCCCGCTTTAAAAACTTCCTGCCCACTCCTGCTGAATTTACAGCCTATGTACGAGCGTTATGGCGAGGTGAGTTTCCTTACTATGAAGGACACAATCCGGCTGGTTCCGTGATGATTGTCTGTCTGTTAAGCGGTTTGTTGTTCACCGGTCTGACCGGCTGGCTATCCAGTCTGGCCGATGTTTTTGATGGCTGGCAAGGCAGTGTCGCGGCAGCCACCGATTTTATCGACTGGGGTGAAGTTCATGAGTTCTTTGCTAACCTGACGATGCTGGGCGCAGGAATACATATCACGGCCGTTGTTATTTCCAGTCATCTGACCGGTGAAAGACTGATTCATGCCATGTTCAGCGGTTACAAGAAAAAACCAGAATAGCCTGACAAAACTAACGGGGGAAGACCGTGTTCGCGTTGCTTCCCCGGTTATATGTGCAAAATATTGCTTCTGACCATAAATCCTGCACACAAAAAAATACCAGTAAAAACATATAATTATAAAAAATAACGTATTTTATTCAGATCCTTTTTTCCTCGGCCACATACTACCACTGCACCCCAGTAAGATAATAAACCTTATTTTTCAATAACTTATGGAAATGACGTGAGCTGGCACGATCCCTGCGTTCTATAGCCTGCTGCCAATTCCGGCACATCACAATAATCAGATTTTAGGAGCACGACTATGCCAACTCCCGCGTATATGACTATTAATGGTGAAAAACAAGGCTTGATCACTGCAGGGACGTTCACTGAACCATCCGTCGGGAATATTTATCAGGAGGGCCACGAAGATGAGGTTCTGGTACAGGGATTTGAACATCAGGTCGTTCTGCCTCGTGACCCGCAATCAGGCCAGCCATCCGGTCAGCGCGTTCATAAACCAGTGAAAATCAGCAAGGTATTTGATAAGGCATCCCCTCTGATCTATAACGCCCTGACCTCCGGGGAACGTTTGCCAAGCGTGAAAATCAAATGGTACCGCACTTCTGCCGCCGGTACTCAGGAACATTATTTCACCACTGAACTGACCGATGCCATCATCGTTGATGTTCAGGCATGCATGCCTAATTGTCAGGATCCATCACAAGCGCACTTCACTCACCTGGAAGACGTTTACATGACCTATCGGGCCATCAAATGGACGCATGAAGTGTCCGGTACATCCGGTTCTGATGACTGGCGTACACCAGTATCAGCCTGATACACCGAAACGGGCGAAATATCGCCCGTTTTCATTCCGCATATCGTTCATCAAACATGCCGTTTATTTTCCCCGAAGAGTATTTTACATGAGCCTCTTTTCTGCCAATGAAGCACAGTTTCTGTTTGCTGTTGATAGCTGTAGTGAAACGATGCACGTTTTACGTTTCTCCGGTCATGAGACTCTTGGTTCAAATTATCGGTTTGAAATCGACATTGTCTGCAATTCCGATAGTCTGGATGTTTATTCCCTGCATCATAAAACGGCCTGTCTGACACTACGGGATTTCCCCGACCCGCGTTACATTCATGGTATCGTGCTGGATGCCGCTTTTATCAGACAAGACCATCGTTATCATCATTACCGGTTCTATCTTGCACCTCAGGCTGAATTCCTCAATTACCGTACCAATCAACGTATATTCCAGAACAAAACCGTTGCCGGAATCATTCAGGACGTCTGGCAAGACGCCGGATTAAACCCCGACGCACTCCGGTTCCGGATACAAAAACACAGCTCTCCGCTGGTTTACTGTGTGCAATATAACGAAACGGATCTGAACTTTATTCAGCGTTTATGCGAATTTCATGGCCTCTTTTATTACTTCGAACATGCAGCCGGTCAGCACACCATGGTATTTGTGGATGGCAAAGAGCAATGCCCGAAAGTGGCGACCACCCATTATCAGCCTGATTCCGGTCAGTGCCCGGATAATCCCGTGCTTGATCAGCTGGACTGGCAGTTTCAGGCCACAGCAGGTTCTACAGAGATCAGAGAATATGATTTCACCCGGCCGTCGTTTTGTCTGACTGCGAGAACACAGACTGGTTTGCGGGAATGGTATGAATATGCGGCACAACAGAATTCGCAACAACAGGCCTCCGCACGAACTGAGCTATTTCTGAATCAACAACAGCATGAACAGCAACGGACCTATGCAGCAGGTAACATTCGTGCTATTTACCCCGGCGGTTTTATGTCCGTCATCAATCACCCGCTGACCACCATGAATACCGACTGGCTGATTGTTACTATCACTCATGCCGGTGAGCAACCACAGGTATTACAGACGCTGGCCAGCGGCAGTAGCCAATATCAGAATCAGATCACCTTACATCCTAAAGACGCGCCATTTAACTTGCCTCGTCGTCACGCTAAACCTCAGCTCAGCGGTTACCAGACAGCCCTGGTCACCGGACCTGAAGGGCAGGAAATCTATACCGATGAGCATGGCCGGGTAAAAGTACAGTTTCACTGGGATAAAGCCACCCCCGGCGATGAAACATCCAGTTGCTGGCTACGTGTTGCGCAAGGCTGGGCTGGTGCTGGTTATGGGCAGAACTTCCTTCCCCGTATTGGTCAGGAAGTCCTGGTGGCCTTTCTGGAACAGGATATCGACCATCCCTATGTCATCGGGTGTATTTATAACGCAACCAACATGTCGGCCATAGCATCCCCGATTAATCAGTCACAAAGCGGATTAAGGACCCTTTCCAGCCCAGGTGGCATGGGCTTTAATGAATTGCGCTTTGAAGATAAAAAAGGCAGAGAGCAAATCGTACTACATGCCCAGCGTAACTGGCATCGCAAAGTTAAACGGATTAGTCGGACCGAAATTGCCGATAATGAGCATCTATGGATTGGCGGTGAAGATAAACGCAGGGTGACAGGTGAAGAACACCTGACCATTCATAAAAACCGGCTGACAGAAATTGACGGCCATCAGGATCTGCATGTCTTACAAAATAAACATCTGCATATCGACAGTAACTGGCTAAGCAAAATCGAACAGAACTTATACATAAAAGCAGGACAGATGCTCGTGCTTGAAGCCAGTTCAGCGCTGAGTTTTGACGCAGGAGGTAACTGTATTCTCATCAACGCTAGTGGCATCCACCTGCAAGCTGGCAACATCAGAATTAACAGTGGCGGCACAGTCTGAGCAGTCGAATGTCAATCGATGCTAGCGACATAAAAAAACGAGCGTAAAGCTCGTTTTTTTAACTGAAACCAGAGATTAGCCCGCCGCAGCTGTGTCAACCACTGCATAGCTTTTCATGACATCACCGTCAAACTTCAACTCAACCTTTTTTTCGACCGTCGTGGTGTCCGTCCCCAGAACTTTAGCAATTCCGGCAACGGTACCTAGTTTACTGCTGACACTGTTGATGTCGTAAGTCCAGACTTCCAGTGAATCGCTGGTGGCGGTGGCGACAGGTTCACCCAGGTTGGCTTTGACTTGCGCTTTGGTAGTCACATTTTCCTGAAATTTTGTTTTCAGCAACGATGTGACAGCCTGTTCTGTGGTAATACCTGACTCTTTGGACGAAACCATCGCATTCGTTGTTTCAGCAACACTTTCCAGCAGACCCGCATTTGCCACACCCGCCATCACCAGCAAAGACCCAGCTACAATAATTTTTTTCATCAATTTTTTTCCAGTTAAATTATCCAGGCTCAGAAAAAAGCCATGGCGAATCTATAAAATTCAGTCTTATTGATCAACTGACTGAATTGACACTACAAGCCCAATCAGGAGTTTCTGATGAATAAGACAAAACTACTAGTTCCTTTACCTTGGTTAACACTGGATATGATCGGGATTTTATTGGTCCTGTGGGGCGGACTGGAATATTTCGGCTGGCTGCAATGGTGGCCCAAAGCATGGCATTACCCGTACTATGAATTACTGCTGATGATGGTCGGTTTTTTCATGATGATTCCTTATCAGGTCATGTTATTAATGGCCGTGATGCGCCGGATTCAGGAAGTGAAAAAAGCCCAGCAATAAAGCGCTCGCCATTGCATTAACGCCCAGAGCTGGGGCTCAGCTATAGTCTGTGATAACATAGCCTGCAAATCATTTTTTAGTCAGGACTGCGACCTTGGATACCCCGCTGCTGAATTTTCGTAAGGTGCATTTTGTTACCAGTGCGCCAGACATCCGTCATCTGCCCAATGACGGAGGCATAGAGATTGCGTTTGCCGGTCGTTCCAACGCAGGTAAATCATCGGCCCTGAATGCTTTGACCCAGCAAAGACAACTGGCCCGTACCAGTAAGACCCCAGGCCGGACACAGCTGATCAACCTGTTTGAACTGGAACCGGGTAAACGTCTGGTAGACTTACCTGGTTACGGTTATGCCCAGGTTCCGCTGGATATGAAGCTGAAATGGCAGGCATCACTGTCTGAATACCTGCAGCGCCGGGAATCGTTAAGAGCGCTGGTACTGCTGATGGATATCCGCCATCCGCTAAAAGATCTGGATCTGCAGATGCTGGAATGGGCTTCCAACAGTGATCTGAAAATTCTCGTCTTGCTGACCAAAGCTGACAAGCTGAATCCGGGTCCGCGGAAAAATGTTGTGCAGCAGGTGCGGAAGGCGACAACCGTCTTTGGTGATAATGTGTTTGTTGAAGCATTTTCATCACTGAAAGGAATTGGTGTCGAAGAAGTCACCCGGATCCTTTCTGAATGGTATCAGTCCGACGACCTGCAAGATGAAGCAGGCGCCAGCGAATGAAAAAATGCCGATGGATTTTCCATCGGCATTTTTGTTTGAGCGTTAGTGAGCCTGTTCCCAGTTCTCACCCACGCCGATACCGACATCCAGTGATACTTTCAGGTTTGCAGCCTCCGCCATGCACTGCCGGATCACCGGCAGATAAGTATCCACTTTGTCTTCCCGAACTTCAAATACCAGTTCATCGTGTACCTGCATCACCATACGGATAGAGTCTTTGTCACAGGTTTGAATCCAGTCGGCCAGTTTGATCATGGCCCGTTTGATAATATCCGCAGCGGTTCCCTGCATCGGCGCATTGATTGCCGCCCGTTCCGCCGCCTTGCGTAAACCCATGTTTTTCGATTTGATATCCGGCAAATACAGACGACGCCCGAAAATGGTCTCCACATAACCGGCCTGTTCCGCCTGTTGGCGGGTCCGTTCCATATAACTCAGTACACCCGGATAACGCTCAAAATAGCGATCCATATAGCGCTGCGCTTCGCCGCGCGGGATACCCAGCTGTTTCGCCAGACCAAATGCGCTCATGCCGTAAATCAGACCAAAGTTAATCGCCTTGGCATTGCGACGCTGCTCACTGGTTACCGCTTCCGGTTCGATGCCCATGATTTCAGCCGCCGTCGCCCGGTGAATATCTTTACCATGTGCGAAAGCATCTAGTAGCCCGGCGTCCTCTGACAGATGCGCCATAATGCGCAGTTCAATCTGCGAATAGTCGGCTGCCACAATCTTGTATCCCGGTTCCGCCACAAACGCCTGACGGATACGCCGCCCCTCTTCCGTCCGTACCGGAATATTCTGCAGATTAGGATCAGTGGAAGACAAACGTCCGGTAGCCGTCACCGCCTGATGATAAGACGTATGCACACGCCCGGTTTTGGCACAGATCATCTGCGGTAATTTATCGGTATAGGTCGATTTCAGCTTGGATAGACTGCGGTGTTCCAGAATCAGCTTAGGCAACGGATAGTCATAGGCCAGTTCCTGCAATACTTCTTCTGCTGTTGAAGGTGCCCCTTTCGGGGTTTTCTTAATCACCGGCAATTGCAGCTTTTCGAAAAGAACTTCACCAAGCTGTTTGGTCGAACTGAGATTAAAAGCCCCGCCGGCAATTTCATGTGCCTGCGTTTCCAGTTCCGCAAGTCTGATCTCAATCTGCTGACTCTGATTTTGCAACAGGAACGGATCAATCAGGGCCCCGGTCCGCTCCATGTCTGACAGCACCAATGCCAGGGGTTGTTCCATCTCCAGCAAAAGTGATTTCAGCGCCGCTTCTTTTTCTACCTGGGGCCAGAGCGCCTGATGCAGACGTAAGGTAATATCCGCATCTTCGGCGGCATAAAAAGCAGCCTTGTCCAGTTCGACCTGATTAAAAGTCAGCTGTTTAACGCCTTTCCCGGCAACATCTTCAAACGTTTGGGTGGTGTAATTAAGGTATTTTTTCGCCAGATCGTCCATGTTATGCCGCGAAGCCGTGGAATTCAGCACATAGGACTCCAGCATCGTATCAAACGCAATGCCGCGCAGCTCAATACCATGGTTCAGCAACACGTTCCGATCAAATTTCAGATGCTGCCCGACTTTCAAGCGGGATGGATCTTCAAGTAGTGGTTTTAACCTGGCCAGCGATTCTTCACGATCGAGTTGCGCCGGCGCCCCCAGATAATCATGCGCCAAAGGCAGATAGGCCGCTTCGCCGGGCGCAATCGCAAACGATAATCCGACAATCCGAGCCTGCATGTAATCCAGAGAATTGGTTTCTGTATCGAATGCAAATAATTCGGCCTGCTGCAATTTCTCCAGCCAGTTCGTCAACTGCGCTTCTGTCAGAATGGTTTCATAATGTACCGCAACAGGCTCCGCCTCTGCAGTTGTAACTGCAGCATTCTCGGCACTTTCCAGTTCCTGAACCAGATTTTTAAATTCAAACTGACGATACAATGCCAGCAAGGCATCTTTCTGTATGTCGCCACGGCGCAAACAAGTCAGGGAAACCGGCAATTCAACATCGGTTTTGATCGTGGCCAGTTGGTGTGATAAGCGGATTATCGCTTCCTGCTCTTTAAAACGTGCCGCAAAGGTTTTAGCCCCCCGGAAACTCAATTCCGCAATCCGTTCCGGATGCTCGGCAATCACATCAATACCACCAACACCTTGCAGTACAGCGACAGCTGTTTTTTCACCCACACCAGCCATACCCGGAATGTTGTCCGAACTATCACCCGTCAGCGCCAGATAATCGATGATCAATTCAGGTGGCACGCCAAACTTATCAATGACACCCTGACGATCGGTCAACTGATCCTTCATCGTATCCATCAACGTGACATGATCCGATACCAGCTGCGCCATATCTTTATCACCCGAACTGATCAGTGTATCGATCTGCAACTCTGTCGCCTGCCGGGCCAGCGTACCAATCACATCATCAGCCTCAACACCATCAATGACCAGCAGAGGAATACCCATGGCCTGAATGATCTGATGAATAGGTTCAATCTGGCTGCGTAAATCATCCGGCATCGGTGGGCGGTGTGATTTGTATTCCGGATATAAATCGTTGCGGAAACTTTTTCCCTTGGCATCAAAAACTACGGAAACAATGGAGTCAGGATACTGCTTCAGCAAGCTGCGCAGCATATTGGTCACCACACGAATGGCGCCAGTTGGCTCACCATGCGAGGTGCGCAAATCAGCTTGCTGCGAGGCAAAAAAAGCACGGTAAAGATAGGAAGATCCATCAACCAGAATCAAAGGAGGCGTCTGCGTCATTGTATTTTGTTCTATGAAAGAGAATTGCTTTAGCATGCCACAGCTGGCTATTCAGCTCCATGGCTGGAATCTGTGGATAACTAAATTAATTTGTGGATAAGTTTGTTGAAGAAATTGGCAGAACCTGTTAAGCAATATGTAAAACTTGAGAAATAAAAAATTAAACCCAATGTTTTCAATATGTTAAAAACAAACAAATACCGAATTAACAATAAATATGATTTATGTCAATGTGGAAAAAATATGATCTTTTGAAAAAAACTTACAAAGTTGATGCCAAAAATACTTGATCTTTGGCATCAATTGATTCAGATGGCTTGCCAGGCTGAACCATCCGGTCCCAGCAATTTCCGAGTCAGATAGCGCAGCAACACCCCATAAGCCGGGACAAACAAACCGATACTAATAATCAGTTTCACCACATAGTCTACCGCAGCGATTTCCACCCAGTGTTCCGCCATAAACGGATCCGGACTCTGATAGAAAGCAATGCCAAAGAAGGCAACGGTATCAAGCAAGTTGCCAATAATGGTTGATGCTGTCGGTGCTATCCACCATTGCGGCAATTGCCGTAGCCGGCTAAACACAGAAATGTCCAGGATCTGGCCCAGCAAATAAGCCATAAAACTGGCACAAGCAATGCGGGCCACAAATAAATTCAACTGCGTGATCTGGCCTAGCCCCTGAAAATCACCCGCATTGAACAGCACCGACAATAAATATGAAATCACCAGCGCCGGTAACATCGCACAAAGAATAATTCTCCGGGCCAGTTCAGAACCAAAAATACGAACCGTCAAATCTGTCGCCAGAAAAATAAAGGGGAAACTGAATGCACCCCATGTGGTATGTACGCCAGCCATTTCTATTGGCAGTTGTACCAGGTAATTACTGGAAGCAATGATCAAAATATGAAACAGTGACAAACGCCACAGCGCCTGCCGAGACAGATTTTCGGTGGACAACATAACGATTCCTTTTTGGATAATAAATGGGGTGAGGGAACCCATGAGCGCTTGCATCTTAACCAGATATTTTGCACATAAAATATCGGCAAACCATAGCAAGGCGCGCGATTATACCGATAAAGATGTCAGAAACAAGTCAGACATCAAACTTATCGTAAAATTTCACTGACTGACTTGCAGAACCGGCAGGCCGGTACCATGCTTAGGTTAAGCGAGCAACAAGCTTTCGGGCGTAAGGATTCCACTTCGCACCCGGAAGGATGATGAAGCGAATCAATCAAAAACGCTCCGACTTGTTGACCGACTGGGTGGTTGTTTTTTGTTCTGTCGCAAACGATCCGGTGAGCAGGCTTTATGCCAGACCCGATCAGGACACATGATGACGCCATGCGCAGCTACAGAAAATAATCAGAAAGACAATCCGGGAGCGCTTTACTACGTTGGCTGTCGGGAAATACCGGATAGCACTGCAACAAGTAAGGACGGCTCTTCCTGAACCAAGGAGGCAGCACCCTGATCAATCTTTTAAACGTAATCCAGTGTTAAATGTTAGCTAGTTTGTGTGTTTTGTTAATTCGTAAAACCGTAAAACCGTTTTGCAAGGGCCCATCCACCGGGCCCTTTTTGCTGCTCCCGTTTTACCATTTTCGGCCGAAATCCTGCAACGATCTCACCCGATGAACAACGCCTAAGAAATCGCTTCTGAAGTCTGGTTAAAATTACGTTACACTGCTCATGTTATTAGCATAAGGAATCGTTGCACATGGCGGACAACACTCATTTCGGCTTTAAAACCGTTTCCGAAACTGAAAAAGAACATCTGGTAGCAGATGTATTCCATTCGGTCGCAGATAAATATGATCTTATGAACGACCTGATGTCGTTTGGTATTCATCGTCTGTGGAAACGTTTTACTATCGATTGCGCTGGTGTACGCCCGGGTCAGAAAATATTGGATCTGGCCGGAGGAACCGGCGATCTGACCGCTAAATTTTCACGTCTGACCGGAGAAAACGGTGAAGTCGTGCTGGCAGATATTAATGACTCCATGCTGAAAGTCGGTCGCGAAAAACTACGCAATAGAGGCCTAGTCAACAATATCCGTTATGTACAGGCCAACGCGGAGAACCTTCCTTTCCCGGATAATCATTTTGATCTGATCACCATCGGTTTTGGTCTGCGTAATGTCACCCATAAGGAACAGGCACTGGCCTCCATGTACCGGGCGCTGAAACCCGGCGGACGCTTGCTGGTACTTGAGTTCTCAAAACCAACAAACGTTGTCATGTCCAAACTGTATGATTTCTATTCCTTTCAGGTACTGCCAAAAATGGGACAGCTGATTGCAAAAGACAGTGACAGTTACCAGTACTTGGCTGAATCAATCCGCATGCATCCGGATCAGGAAACACTAAAGTCAATGATGGAGTCGGTTGGTTTTGAACAAGTGACATATCACAACCTAACTCAGGGGATTGTCGCCCTGCACCGCGGCTTCAAATTCTAAAAATAAGATTAGCAGGAATACGGTATGACACTGTCCCCGCTGAGCATTGCTTTCGCCGCCTTGCTGGAAACAGGCTTGAATCGGCTACTGAGCTTTGACCCTCAGTCAGTAGCGCGCAGCAAGACGCTGCACGGTAAGGTACTGAAATTAGAACTACAGGGATTACCCGCTCTCTGGCTGGTGTTCTCACCGCAGCAGGTCGATGTATTAACCGATTTTGAACACCCGGCACATGCCAGTCTGAGTCTGAAATGGCAGGGACTTCAGGTATTACGCCAACCCGAGAACCTCAGTCGTTATATCCGGGAAGGCCGTCTCGATCTGCAGGGGGATCCGGCGTTGTTCCATGCGTTCAGCCATTTATTCAGTGAGCTGGATATCGACTGGGAAGAACAGCTTGCCGCCTATACGGGCGATGTAGTCGCGCACAGCTTATTCCGGGGGATGACCCGGATTCACCAGACCGCAATGAGGCAGTGCCAACTCTCTGTACAGGATCTGCGGGAAGCAATTACCGAAGAGTGGCTACTGGCACCAGGTTCCCTCGAGGTTGTCTCTTTTTGCGATGATGTTGCCATTCTGGAAAGTGATAGCGAGCAACTGTTACAACGGGCCGAACAGCTTTTACTGCGGAGTCAGCGATGATCTTACGTGAATGGCGCCGCTTCTATACCATCGGAAAAATCTTACTGCAGCATGGCCTGGATGAACTGATCTCCCGTCACTGGCAACCCTGGCCAGTACGGTTGTTTCGTCGCACCCTGTTCTGGCTCCATAACCGTTATCCGCAGCAATCTCGTGGCGTCCGCTTACGTCATGCACTTGAAAATTTAGGACCCGTCTTTATTAAATTCGGGCAGATGCTCTCCACCCGGCGGGATCTATTACCACCCGACCTCGCGGAAGAACTGGCGCTCCTGCAAGATCGCGTCCCTTCCTTTGACGGAGAGCTGGCACGGAAACAGATAGAGCAATCCTTGGGCCAGCCAATCGAAGCCCTGTTCTCTGATTTTGATCCCCAACCGCTAGCCTCAGCCTCTGTCGCTCAAGTGCATACCGCACGTTTGAAAGAAAATAACGCCGACGTAGTTATTAAGGTGATCCGTCCGGATATACAACCGGTGATTCATGATGATATCCGCCTGATGCGGTTATGCGCCCGGATCATTGCGTTCCTGATCCCCAATAACCGGTTACGCCCGGTAGAAGTAATCGAAGAGTACCGCCGGACATTGCTGGATGAACTCAATCTGATGAGTGAAGCCGCCAATACCATCCAGTTACGGCGGAATTTTGAAAATTCACCGCACTTGTACGTGCCATATGTCTATTCCGATTATTGTCGGGAAAATGTGCTGGTCATGGAACGGATTTACGGAATTCCCGTCTCCGACCGCGCAGCACTCGAGGCAAATGGAACTGATCTGAAGTTGCTGGCAGAACGCGGGGTCGAGGTCTTTTTTACTCAGGTTTTCCGCGATAGTTTCTTCCACGCCGACATGCACCCCGGCAACGTCTTTGTCTCCCGGGAACACCCTAATAACCCGCAATGGATCGGCATCGATTGTGGTATTGTTGGTACACTGAACCGACAGGATAAACGTTATCTTGCCGAAAACTTTCTGGCCTTTTTTAACCGCGATTACCGTAAAGTTGCCGAATTGCATGTCCAGTCTGGCTGGGTCCCACCCGATACAAAAGTGGAAGAATTTGAATCGGCGTTACGTACTGTACTTGAGCCTATCTTTGCTAAACCGCTGGCAGAGATCTCTTTCGGACATGTATTACTGAATCTGTTCAACACCGCCCGGCGTTTCAACATGCATGTGCAACCGCAACTCGTGCTGTTGCAAAAAACATTGCTCTATATTGAAGGGCTGGGACGCCACCTCTATCCGCAACTCGATTTATGGCAAACAGCCAAGCCTTTCCTGGAACACTGGATGCGTCAGCAGATCGGTCCCCAGGCTGCATGGAATGCCATCAAAGAAAAAGCGCCATTCTGGGCGGAAAAATTACCCGAAATGCCGGATCTTATTTTCGACACCCTGACACAGGTTCAGCATCAGCAACATATGGTGAAAGGGCTTTATCAACAATATCATCAGCAACACCGTCGTCATGCTCAGGCCCGTTATCTGTTAGGAACCGGAGCAACACTGATGCTGGGGAGCATTATTCTGCTACCCTCTCACGAACAACTGGCAACCATTGGATTAACTATCAGTATTCTTTGCTGGATCAACGGCTGGTGGAAAATCTCCCACCGTTAATTCTTCAGCCACAGGAGCAGACATGCCACAATTTATAGCCTCCCCCTTTCCTCTGCGTCGTCTGCGCCGGGTGCGCAAACACGAATTCAGCCGTCGTTTAGTCCGGGAAAACCAACTCACGGTTGATGATCTGATTTATCCCATGTTTGTTCTGGATGGCGAAAATCGTCGGGAAATCATTGCCAGCATGCCCGGAATCGAGCGTTTATCGCTGGATTTACTGCTCAGAGAAGCAGAAGAGCTTGTTCAACTCGGTATTCCGGCTATTGCCCTGTTCCCTGTTATACCCGCCGAGCAAAAAAGCTTACTGGCGGAAGAGGCCTATAATGATGAAGGTCTGATTCCCCGTGTTGTTCGTGCCCTGAAAGAACACGTTCCAGAGCTAGGCATTATCACAGATGTGGCTCTGGACCCCTATACCACTCACGGCCAGGATGGAATCATTGATGATCATGGCTATGTTTTAAATGACATTACCAGCGATATTCTTGTCCGGCAGGCATTATGTCATGCCAAAGCAGGTGCTGATGTTATTGCACCATCAGACATGATGGATGGCCGGATCACCGCAATCCGGAGTGCGCTGGAACAACAAAATCTGGTCAACACACAAATCATGGCCTACTCAGCCAAGTATGCATCCAATTATTATGGACCTTTCCGTGACGCTGTTGGTTCAGCCGGAAATCTGGGGAAAAGCAATAAAAACACCTATCAGATGGACCCAGCCAACAGTAACGAAGCTCTCCATGAAGTCGGCCTTGATATTCAGGAAGGTGCGGATATGGTCATGGTAAAACCAGGAATGCCTTATCTGGACATCATTTACCAAGTGAAACATCAGTATGGTGTACCCACTTTTGCTTACCAGGTCAGTGGGGAATATGCCATGCATATGGCCGCCATTCAAAACGGCTGGCTGAAGGAGCGCGAATGCATCATGGAATCGCTGCTCTGTTTCAAAAGAGCTGGTGCTGATGGCATCCTGACTTACTTTGCCAAACAGGTTGCCGGCTGGTTACAGCATAAATAGCTTACATAAAAGCCCCGAAAGGGGCTTAAAGTAACTATTTTCCCGCTGAATCCGTAGCTGATGCCGGCGTATCCAGAACAGGCTTAAGCTGCAATTGCCGCTCACGTAAACTCTGCATCATCTTCTGACGCGCTTCAAGACGCGCGGCTTTCAATTCATCCTGAGTAATGCCACTATCCCCATCTCTGTCAAAGGACGAAAACTGCATCTTATCCATGCGCTGCTTTATCTGCCGAAACATACGTTCTTCTTGTAATTGTTTAAATACAGCAAATTCTTTCTGATCCAGTTTACCATCCTGATCTTTATCAGCTTTGGTAAATAAGTTATCAGTCTGTACCGGGACAAGTTTGGCTTGCGTAACCTCTGTAGCCATAACATAAACAGGTGCGCACAGAATAGTTACCAACAGCGCAGATCTCATCACTTTCATCTGTATTTCTCCGGTTAATCAAGCACGAACAAACTAACGGAGAAAATGAGTAAATCTATGTCTGAAATAGCTTTATTTGCGACAAAGTGTGACAGAAAATAAAAATAAGCCAGTTTTACCGGCTTATTCTTCAAAATATTTATGGGCGAATTTCAATTGGCGTCCCAGGTGATACAGAGTCCCAGATTTCATCCATATCTGCATTAATTAAAGCGATACAACCATTAGTCCAGTTAGAACGTTGTACGGTTTCATCACTCATCACAGAGCCCTTACGTTGACCATGTAACAAGATTTGACCACCCGGCTCAACACCTAACCGTTGGGCTCGCCTCATATCATCCAGACTTGGATAAGAAATATGAAATGCTTTGTAATAATTGGAGTCTTCTTTTTTGTAGTCCAACAAATAACGGCCTTCCGGCGTTTTATTATCACCTTCGCGAACCTTTGGTCCCCGGGGATTAGGGCCTAACGCGACCCAATATCGCTTTAACGGTATTCCTTTCGAATATAAGGTCAGACTATATTGTGACTTTTTTACAACAACTAAATCCGCTTTCGGCATTATTGTTGCCTTAGCTGAGAAGCTAAGAAACAATAAACCTGAAATCAAAATAGTCAACTTCATGCTTCCGTAACCTTATCAATCCATCATTTTATTTAAATCAACGCCCGTGCACGATCATAGTCATTACAACAACCAACTCAATGTAATAATGACAATTTTCACTAACTATTTTCATTCAACCGCATGGTCTGCGACGACTAGCACAGTAGCAACATATTCGCCAAAAACAAAAAGCCCTGAGCAG
>MTLE01002428.1_pt1 | contig 17313 bp, 17 predicted proteins | sample 1982461 | NCBI WGS metagenome assembly MTLE01 (sample SAMN05712605, study PRJNA340218) | biofilm metagenome | isolation source: sample SPL anode biofilm adapted to -200 mV | place: USA | collected 2012-02-03
GCCACGCGCTGCTGCTGGCCGCCGGAAAGCTCACGCGGCAGGCGATGTTCCAGTTGAGTCAAATCCAGCCAATCGAGCAGGTCGCCCACGCGTTGGCGGCGCTCTCGCGGCGTCAATTTGTCCAAGCCGTAGGCGATATTATGCTCCACGGTTAAATGCGGAAACAATGCGTAATCCTGCGGCACAAACCCCACTTGGCGTTCCCGTGTGGGCCGAAAGAAACGGCGGGAAGCATCGCACCAAGCCTCCCCACTCACGCGGATATAACCTTCGTCCGGACGCTCCAAACCTGCCAAACAGCGCAAGACGGTGGATTTGCCGGAACCCGAAGCGCCGAAGAGCACCGTGATATTGGCGCCCGGCGCAGTCGCCAGATTTTCCACCTGGATGGCAGGGCCACCGGCGAAGCGCTTCACAAAACTGGCGGTAATTCCCGTGCTCATGATCGACGGCGGCGGGTAAGCAATTCGCTAGCTCCTACCGCCAGGAACGCCAGCAAGGCCGAAACCCCGGCTAAGGTCCAAGCTTGGCTGTCTTGGCCCAACTGAACTTGGTGATAGATGGCCACAGAAAGCGTGGTCGTTTGACCGGGAATGTTGCCGGCCACCAGGATGGTCGCGCCGAATTCGCCCAGGGCACGCGCGAATGCCAGAAGAGTTCCCGCCAGCACTCCCCGGCGAGCAAGGGGCAAGGTGATCGTAAAAAAAACGCGCCACTCGCCCGCGCCCAACGTGCGCGCGAGTTGCTCGAACGACGGATTAACTTCCTCAATGGCGGTGCGCGCCGCTCGCACTAACAAGGGCAGTGACATCACGGCCAAGGCCAGTACCACGGCTTTCCAAGTGAACGCGATTTCCAGGCCAAAAGTGTTCAGCAGCCAGCCGCCCAGAGGACCGCGGCGGCCGAACAATTGGAGCAAAGCCAGGCCGGTGACCACCGGCGGCAGGACGATCGGCAGTGAAATCAGCGTCTCCGCCAGCATTTTGCCGCGCCATTGGCAGCGGGCCAGCAACCAGGCCAGTGCCAAGCCGGGCGGCAGGATGAGCAAGGTGCTCAATCCCGCCATGCCCGCAGTGAAACGGATGAATTGCCACTCCTCCGCCGTCACCTTAATCGACTCCCACCATCACATTGGAAGCCTTGATGATGGCGTAGGCTTGCTGGCCTTTCTTGAGTTTCAGCGTTCCAGCCCCTTCGCTGGTGATCACAGAAACCACTTCGACGCCGGGCGCCACTTCGAGGGTGACCAAGGTGCTGATCGGCCCTTTTTTGACGCTTTTAACTTTGCCTTTGAGAACATTGCGAGCGCTGATTTTCATAAGTCTGGTTTTGGATTTTTGTCCGGGGGAGTGCAAGTTATTTCTTCACTTCCGCCGAAAGCAAAAGAAAACCGCGGCGGGCAAACACTTCGCCTGCCGGGGAGGTAGTTAAGTATTTCAAGAATTTGCCCGCCGCTTCCGGCTGGCGGGCATCCTTGAGCAAAGCCACGGGATAGCTGATTTTGGGGCCGGCTTCCGCCGGAACCACATAGACGATTTTGACTTTTTTCGAGATGGCGGCATCCGTGCGATAAACGATGCCGGCCTCAACATTGCCCGATTCCACCGCCATCAAGACCGCGCGCACGCTTTCGCACGGCACCATTTTTTTCTCCACTTCGGGCCACAGTTCAAGCTTGGCGAGGTATTCTTTGGAATAAGTCCCCGCAGGCACCGTCTGAGGATCACCCAAAGCAATCCGTTTCACACCGAATGCCACCAAGTCTTTGGGGGACGCGATCGCGACTGTGGCATCGGGTAGAGCGACGATGACAAGTTGGTTGGAGAGCCGGCTTTGGCGGGTGGTTTTGACGATCAATCCTTTTTTGTCGAGCACGTCCATCTTCGCTTCGTCGGCTGAGAAAAAAACATCGGCGGGCGCACCGGCCTCGATTTGCCGGACCAGTGGACCTGAGGCTGCGAAGTTAAACCCGACCTTATCGCCGGTTTGCTTCTCAAAAGCCACGGCGATTTCCTTGAGGGACTCCGTAAGACTTGCCGCGGCGAACACGGTGATCTCGGCACCGCGCGCCAATCCGGCGGCTAAGAGCGAGCAGGCAAGGAGCAGAGGGAGCAGGTTTATTTTCATAAGCTGGACTGGGAATGTTGCCACCCTGAGTTGGGAATCATCTGGCGATGATTCGGTTTGAGGGCAATCGTGTCGTCTGGCTGGCGACTGGCCCCATTTGGGTGAAGGTGTCATTTAATCCGCGCGAATCATTCCAGCAGCTTCTGTTGCCTCTATCTATAGTGACTTTTGAGGTATAAGTCAAATTGGGGCAAGCCGTTGAGCCATAAGTCGCGCCTAAAGCTTACACCCCATTTTTCAAGGCTACGACCTCGATCAGGCGACTCATATCATGGGCGCGCCCGCATGGGGAGGATTAACCAGGGCGGCGCCCAAACTCATCGCGGGCGCTTCCCATTTCCATTGCCCCCCGCCGAGGCCGCCCCCGAGCTGGAGCACTTCACACAAACGTTTGCCGGGCGGCTGGGTGGGCCGGGAGAAGGCACGCCGCAGGTCTGTCACTTGGTTCCCCACCGATTGATCCAGCAACACCTCAAATTCCATCGAGAGGTGGGTTTTGACGTCGCGCGTCAGGCCGCACAAACGATGCAGGCGGTATAAACATAGGGAAGCCGGATCGCCCGTGGCCACTTCAAAAAGCACGGCCAAATTACCCTCCGTATCCGAGACACCTCCCAGCCGGATCAAAACGTCAGACGCCATCTGCCAACCTTCTTCCACCTCGTCCGCCGGCAGGGATTTCACGAACTTCGCCACGGCGCCTTGGGGTCCACTGAGACCAATGGCTCTTAACCGTTCGAAATAGATTGTGGAGTCTTTGACGTGATATTTGTAAACGATAAATGGCATAAATGATTTCGTGCGGCGCGGCTCAGTAATGCCGCGCCAAAGAACGCAATTCCTCGTCCGTAAGAGCGCGTTTGAGCTGGGCCGCTAGCGCTCGGACCTGAGCCAGCAGGCCAGGCAGCGCGCTGGGCGGAATGTTGACACCCAACCGCGCCAACTCGTGGCGCAACACGCCCGTGCCGGAATGGCGGCCGACGATAAATTGGGAGGGAGGCCGGCCAACTTCTTCTGGAGTAAAAGGCTCATACGTGCGCTGATCGCGCAAGAGGCCGCCGCAGTGGATGCCGGATTCGTGTTGGAATGCGGCGTCGCCCACCACGGGTTTCGTGTGCGCGAGCGGGCGGCCCGAAAGATCGGCGACTAATTCGCTCAACCGGCGAAGCTGGCGGCTGCGAATGCCGCAGTCTTGGCGCAACGCGACTTTGAGCGCCATCACCACTTCGTCCAGCGCGGCGTTGCCAGCGCGTTCACCCAGGCCATTGACCGTGACACTCGCGGCTTCAGCGCCGGATTCAAAAGCAGCCATCGTGTTCGCGGTCGCCATGCCCAGATCATTATGGCCATGAAATTCCAGCGCCAATCCAGGGGCGGCTTCGCGCACCCCATTCACTAAACGGCAGGTTTGCAGCGGAGTGAGAATGCCAACCGTATCGGCCAACCGCAGACGGCTGACCCCTAGCGCACACGCCCCGCGGGCAAACTCGGCCAGGAAATCCGGTTTGGCCCGCGAAGCGTCCTGTGCACCTAACGAAAGCTGGCGAAAAACGCCGCGATATTGCGCCACCAATTGTTCCATGGTGGCCATCACCCAGTCCCGGGTCTTGCCCCAGGCCGCAAGGTGGATGTCTGAAACGGGCAGCGAAAAGTGAGCGCCAAAAACCCGGCACCGGGACGCCGCGTCCAGATCGGCGGCCGTGGCCCGGCACCACGTGATTAATCTCAAGGGCAACCCGAGATCAGAGACCGCGTTGATGTCCTCGATTTCGGTGGCGCCCATGGCGGGAATCCCCACCTCAATCTCCGGCACGCCCGCCGCCGCCAGCGCCTGGGCGATGGCGATTTTCTCCTGGCGGCGAAACACCACACCCGCGGCTTGCTCGCCGTCGCGCAGAGTTGTGTCGATGATATGGGGCGCCATAGGCGGAAGGGAGTTGGCGAAAGCAAACGAATGCCTTCAATCCGCGCTCAACGAATCTTCAGGCCAATACGTGCTCTTGGGCGACGGTGTTGTTTTCGATGGCGTCCAGGATGGCGTCCGCCACCTCTTCATTCACGTGCTTGTACCACACGTTCTGGGGCTGGACGATGACGACGGGGCCATGGTCGCACGCCTTGAGGCAGCCGGTGCTGGAGACCATCACGCCGTCCAAGCCGCGGTCGCCGGCTTCCTGCTCAAAATATTGGAGCAATTGGGCCGATTCTTTTTTGTGGCAAACACCTTGGGCGCCCGTCGCGCGAAAGCTGCCACACACGAAGATGTGATGCGTAGGTTTTGTCATAGCGTTATTATAGGTGGAGGGTTAACCGAAAATTCTTTAACCGCAGCCCGTGCCCGTGCCCCGGCAATTGGAGGCGCTCGAGCCGCAACTGGTGGCGTGCCGTTTCATGGAGGCGGGAATCGGCTGGTTGGTAAATACCGCACGCAGGCCTTCTTCAATCAAGCCTTCCATTTCGACCACTTTCACGCCCGCGTTGGCCAGCATGGAGGTCGGCGTGCGGCCGGCGGCCACGACTAGGAACGCGCGGCAATCTTTCAACACATCGGCCAATTCGGCCCAACGCTCATTGCCGCCACCGGATTCGGGGGCAGGCCGGACTTCTTTCAATTGAAACGCGCCGTTTTGGCCGGGTGTTTGTTCATAAATATGCAATTGGCGGGCCTCGCCCAAGTGCATGTTAACCAGCGCGCCTTCCATCGTGGCCACCGCCACGTAAGGCCGTTGCGCGTCTTCCGCGGGATTGAGAGTCATATTCGCGTAATGCTCCAAAGTGGCGACTTGAGTGGCCCCCATTTTTTCACCGATGTAGCCAACCGCATCGGCGCGGCAGCGGGCGCAATGCGACATCTGCGGCAAGTGCTGGCCGCATTGCAGGCGCACTTTGGCCGTGAGCCGGGCATCGGGAGGCTCCATCTCGGCAAACGCGGCGCCTTCCACGGGCACCAGCGGCACCACGTTCATGATGTCGACGCCTAAGGCGGTCATCGCTTGGGCGATCTCGGGGATATGGCCGTCGTTGATGCCGGGAATCAAAATGGAGTTGATCTTCACGGCGATCCCGTTGCCTTTGAGCCGGCGGATGGCGTCGAACTGGCGTTCTAACAATAGTGTGGCGGCCGCTTCTCCGCGCACGGGACGCTTGCCATCGCGAATCCAGGCGTAAATTTGCGCGCCAATCTCGGGCACGAGCGCGTTGAGGGTGATCGTGACGTGGCTGGTTTTCAACTCCGCCAATTCGTCAATGTACGGCCCGATGCCCAAGCCGTTGGTCGCGACGCACAGCAGCATTTGCGGAAACCGCGCGCGCACCAGACGCAAGGTCTCCATCGTTTCCTCGGGGTTGGCAAACGGGTCCCCGGGGCCAGCCAGACCAGTCACCGTGATCTCGGGGCGCTGGGCCACCACGTCCGCCAAGTACGCCACCGCTTGCGCGGGCGCGAGCACGGCACTGGTGACGCCCGGGCGGCTTTCGTTGATGCAATCGAACTTGCGGTTGCAGAAATTGCATTGGAGGTTGCAGCGCGGCGCCACTGGCAGATGAATGCGCCCGAAACGGTGCCGCGCTTCCGCGTCAAAACAGGGGTGGCCACGCAGGGGAATGATAGTGGTGGGCGCGTTCATAGGTAGCTGTATCCGGTGCTGGAATCGTCCTGCCGAGTTTCGAGGATAGTGTTCACGATGCGGTCGAACATTTGTTGCGCCCCGCGGTATCCGATGTGCAGCAGGCGTTGGCCCCCGAGGCGGTCATGGACCGGAAAGCCCACGCGGATCAACGGGGCGCCGGTTTCGCGGGACATAGGGTAACCCTTGCTGCTGCCGAAAAGCAGATCGGGTTTGATGGCTTGGGCGCGTTCGGTAATGGCCGCATGATCGGCGCCTTCCAAAATTTCCAAGCCACTCACGTCGTCCATGACTTCGGCCAGGCACGTTTTCAAGCCGCTGCGTTTGCTGCCGGTGGCGCAGAGCACGGGTTGGACGCCAATCTCGCTCAAGAACGAAGCCATGCCGATCACGAGATCGGGATCGCCGAAGATGGCGGCGCGCTTGCCGAAAACGTACTTGTGCCCGTCCACCAGCGAATCCACCAAACGGCCGCGCTCCTCATCAATTGCCGTCGGCAAGGTGCGGCCGGTGAGTTGTTCCAACGCGGCGAAAAAGCGGTCCGTTTCGCGCAAACCGATGGGCAGGCCAAGAGCGACACGCGTCACGCCAAATTTGCCCGCGAGATACGCGGCGGCGGTTTCGGTCTTGGCCATCAAGGTGCGGCCAAACTCCAGCGTAGCCGGCGCGGAACCCATTTGCCGGACGCGATCCAGCGGCGTGCCCCCGGGTTGAAGCCGTTGATACTCGCTCCAGGTGCGGCCATCCAGCGTTTGGGAATAATCGGGCAATAAAGTGAACTCGACTTTCACCGCGCGCAAAACTTCTTTTAAGTGACGCAAATCCTCGGGCGAGATGAAGCCGGGCAGGACATTGAGGCTCGTGTGGCGTGGACCCTCTTGCGCAAATTGCTTGGCGACCGCCAGCACGGTGGCGTGAAAACCATCGGTGTGCGTGCCCGCGTAGCTCGGGGTCGAAACATTGATGAGCTCGGCGTCCTTGGCTTCGGGATTCTCCGTACGATAGTCGGCGAGAATGCGCGGCACGTCTTCGCCAATCGTTTCGGCCAGGCAAGTGGTGGCCACGCCGATGGCATTGGGACGATATTGCAGCGCCACGTTGCGCAAGCCGGCTTTTAGATTGCGCGCGCCGCCGAACACGGTGTCTTCCTCGGAAAAACTGGAGGAAGCGATATCCACCGGCTCGCGGTAATGGCTGATCATGTAGCGCCGGATGTAAGTGGCGCAACCTTGGCTGCCGTGCAGGAAGGGCACACAGCCTTCGATGCCGCTAAACACCACGCACGCACCCAGCGGAGCACAAAGTTTGCACGCATTACGCGCGGCAGCGGAACCTCCGATGGGGATTTCGTCAACCGGCTGTGGAGCACTATTCGTCACAAGGCTAGTACCCCTTGCAACTTTGATGCCAACGCAGATTGACGGCAAAACAAACCAATGTTCGAAGCCTTAACAAACTGAATACAAATATGTTACAGCTACAGTTACCCCAAACTCTAGCCACCATCACACCTCACGTATTCCGACATTTATGTAAGCCGACTCAGGAAAACCGACACGCTGGTAGGTTCGCTTTTGAAGCGCGATACAGGCCACCTTACTTTTCGGAAGCATTACGAAACTACCGCCGCACAGCATCGAGAAATTCCCGCAATTGGCCCAAGGCACGGGCCAAAGCGCTGGGGCAGCCAAGGGGAAGATCAGAACAATTCAATCTTTGAAGGGTTTCACCCGCAAGTTTACAATCGCCAGCGCTAATTTTACTGCCAGCCAAAGGTGGGGGCGACACTTTGTAATTATCCTCTTCATTCACGTCGACTGGAGTTTGATTTCGCAAGCCGCGCAGCCAATAAAGCCAGGTTTCTAAATTGCGCGTGGGCAAAAGCAGGCAACGGCCTTCTCGGGCTGCAATCGGGCCAAGATTTTGCACCCGCAATTCTTCTTCAATCCCCCTTTGCCGTGCCTCCGACCCTTGGCCATCCTCATCTAGCAACCCCAACACCCCGCGACCTTCGGAAAATCGGGCTAGATTGGCCACTTCTTCAATGAAGGTTGTCTTAACCCAATCATGCCCGGACCCGCCAGGGTTAGTTCTTGCCTCCACACAACGCGGATCAACCTTTGCCGCCACTAAAAAGCCGCGGGCAAAACTCGAATCCCGCCAACCTTCACAAACCAATGCAATGCGGCAAATGCGCGCCATGGATTTCCCTTCCCCATACAACCATCAATGCTTTACTTCTGCGCCTTCCGTCACGGCTTGGCTCACACCGAGTCCAGATAGCCAACCGCGAGCGATGAGTTCCGAAAGCTTCATATTTTGCCCCCCTTTTTGCAGACCCTCCCGCACATGAATGGGTAAAACCCGAACTGGGCCACTAGGCTCACGTTCCATCCATTGACCGTACCCTGCCGCCAGAAAATCGACCGCAATTGGGTGGTGAGCCGTCAAGATGGCCTGTAATCGCCCTTCCAATGCAGCGTCTTGTATCCGGGTGAGCAGTGGCTGGATTTCACTAAGGGCAAGATAATTGCCCGGTTCATCCAAGAGAATGGCTCCCTGTTTTTGAATACTAATAGCCAGGGCAGTCTCGAGCACGATCAAGGCAATCTGGCCGTAAGATAGTTCATCCAAACGAAATGTGACTGGGGGTGTTCCTTTGAACACGCACTGCAATATTTGCGCGTCCCCGGAAGGTGCCGCCTGAAACACGCGAAAACCAGACAAAGCGCCGTTGGCCAAGGTATGTTCAATTTCCTGCCTTGCCAACCCCTCAGTGGCAGTGATATTTCGCAGCCAGCCGGCAAAATCCGAGCAATCCGGTTTCGGAATCTGCACGGGCTGTTTTTCGGCGCTCACTGCCGAAACCAGTGCGGGATTCAACGATAGTATAAGTGTGTTCTCCAAAAACCGGCGGAATGTCCACAGTTTTTGGTTGTCATGCCGTTCATAAATGCGAGCGATTCCGGAAGCGTGCCAATCCGGCAATAATTTCAATCCGCCAACAAAGGCATCGTTGAACACTGTGATGTGTTTATCATCGGCTTCGTATAGCAAGCGCCCATCTAAGGTTAGCGTTTCTTCCACGACCTTATTGAGCAACGTAGGGTCTGGCACATGGACAATTCTCAGCCGGTAGATGTATTCCCCAGTTTCTAGTCTCAACGCTAACTCAAAAACTTGTTCGCTCCGACGATCCCAACGAGTGAGGGTTTCGGGAGGAAACGCACTGGGTGAGGTATCGCGGCCAAGGATAAAATCCCGAAGTCTCGCAAATAATGCCAGCAACGTCGATTTCCCGGAACCGTTAGTCCCCAACAGAACTGAAAGAGGGCCAAAGGGAACCTCCAGGTTCGAAAAGCAACGGTAGTTATCCGCGAAGACACGCGTGAACATGAGATAAGGTTACCATCCAAGAACAGTGACGCAAGCAGTATGTCGCCTCCCCAAGCACCGAAGCAACCACCTCAACTCTCATACTCCGCATCTGTCGCCGGCGCTATTGCGGGGCGATTTTTCGCCCGCCGGGGCACGAATTGCCAGACCGGGCTCATGGCGGTGCCGTAGATTTCGCGGGCGAAATGCAGCATGCCTTCGAAACCGGCCAGGGGAATTTTGCGCTCGTGGTTGTGATCGCAAAAGCCGACGCCCAATTTGTAGGCAATAGGGCGCTCTTTGACGCCACCTATAAAAAGGTCCACGTCCAGTTCGAGAATGAACTTCGCGAGTTCCACCGGATTGGAATCGTCCACAATCACCGTGCCTTCGTCGCAAATTTCGCGCAGCAACGCGTAGTCCTCGGCATTGCCGGTTTGCGTGCCGGCGAGGACGGTTTTCATGCCCACCAGTTTGAGGGCTTTGACTAACGAAAACGCTTTGAAAGCGCCCCCCACGTATAGCGCGGCTTTTTTGCCGGCCAACTTTTCGCGATAGCGGGCCAGTTCGGGATAAACCCGGCCCACTTCGCGGCTGACCAGCGCTTGCGCGCGTTTCAATATTTCCGGGTCGCCGAAAAACTTGGCGGCCTCATAGATGGCAGCGGCGGTGTCTTCGATTCCGAAGAAGGAAACCCGTTTCATCGGGATGCCGTGGTCTTTTTCCAACAACTTGGCCAGATGGGTCATCGAGCCGGAGCATTGCACCAGGTTCAACTTGGCCCCGTGGCAGCGGCGGAGGTCGTCCACGCGGCCATCGCCGGTGATGGTTGCCACTACCTGAATTCCGATTTCCTCAAAATATTTGCGAATGATCCACGATTCGCCCGCGATGTTGAAATCGCCCAGGATGTTAATGCTGTAAGGGCTGATGCCATCGGTGGGGCGGGTGCCCACCAATTTGTAGGCCGCCTCGCAAGCAGCCATGTAGCCGGTTTTTTTCGTGCCCCGGAAACCTTCGGAGGCCACGGGAATCACGTCGATCCCCTTCTCTTTCGAGACTTGCCGGCACACCGCGTTCACATCGTCGCCGATCACTCCGACGATGCAAGTGGAGTACACGAAGGCGGCTTTGGGCTGATATTTATCGATCAGCTCGCACAAGGCTTGCTTGAGTTTTTTCTCGCCTCCGTAGATGACCTCCATTTCCTGGAGATCGGTGGAAAAACTGTTGCGATGCAATTGCGGGCCCGAAGAGAGGGCGCCGCGAATATCCCAATTGTACACCGCGCAACCAATCGGCCCGTGGACCAAATGCAACGCATCGGCGATCGGATAGAGCACGACTCGTGAGCCGCAGAACGCGCAGGCCCGCTGGCTGACGGAGCCCGACACGCTCTTGCGGTCGCACACGAGGTGAGGCGCCGGCCCGCCGCTTTGCTTGCGGACGATCTGCGCCTCACGTTCTGGGATCAAGGTGATCATTATTGCACCAGTTCAAACCATTCTTCGGGACATTCGCGGTCCTTCTTGTCGAGCATGGCGTCGATGATTTTATCGAGCAGGTGCAGCGCTCCCGAGTAGCCCACGGTGGGGAACAGCCGGTGGCTCATGCGGTCCATCACGGGGAACCCGAAGCGCACGAAGGGAATGTTCTCGGCGCGGGCGATGTATTTGCAATACGTGTTGCCGATGATCAAGTCCACCGGTTCGTTCTTGATCCATTGGTGCATCTCGAACAGGTCGGCGTTCTGCTTGATCTTCGCCCCGGGCGTGTGTTCCTTGAGCAATTCATTCACGCGGTTTTCGAAGTGGTTCCCCGGCGAGCCAGTGATGACATAAACCGGTTGCATGTCCAGCTCGGTGAGGAATTGCACCAGCGAGATGACGTTGTCCGGATCGCCCGCCACCGCCACGCGTTTGCCGTGGAAATATTGGTGCATGTCGCTCATCACGTCGAGCAAGCGGCCGCGTTCATAAGCAATCGAGCCGGGCACATCGACGCCGGCGTAGTTGCGGAAGGCGTGGATGAAGCGGTCCGTTTGCGTGAGGCCGATGGGCATTTCGAGGAACGCGCAAGGCACGTTGCAGCGTTCGTCCAATTCGATCGCCGCGGGGTGCGCGGAGAAATAACCGAGCGCCACGGTCGCGAGGCTATCCCCGGTGGATTTCAGCGCGTCCATCGTCGTGCCGCCTTTGGGGTACATGTGGTAAACCCCCGTTTGCGGCAAGTCGAGCACATCGCTGGTATCCGGGAACATGACGATCTTCACTCCCATTTCCCGGGCGATGCGCTTAAGTTCGCGCATGTCGGCGGGGTCAACGAAGCCCGGGATGAGGTTGAGCTGGTTCTTGGAGTGGGTCGTGCGCTCGGAAAAATATTTGACCATCGCGGTGGTCATGTTGGCAAACCCGGTGATGTGGGAGCCCACAAAGCTCGGGGTGTTCGCGTGAATCACTTTTTTGCCCGGCGGGATGATCCCTTCGTCCTGCGCCTTCTTAATCATCATCGGGATGTCGTCGCCGATGACTTCCGAAAGGCAGGTGGTGTGCACCGCCACGATGTCGGGATTGTAGACGGAGAAAATATTGGTCAACGCCTGGGTCATGTTGGCCAAGCCGCCGAACACCGAGGCGCCTTCGGTGAAGGAACTGGTGGTGGCGATGACCGGTTCTTTGAGATGCCGGGTGAGATGGCTGCGGTGGTAGGCGCAACAACCTTGGGAGCCATGGCTATGCGGCATGCAGCCATGGATGCCCAGGGCGGCGTACATGGCACCGATGGGTTGGCAAGTCTTGGCGGGATTCACGCGCAAGGCTTGGCGGGGTTTGATTTCAGCGGTAGTGGCGTTTAACATTTTTAAAAGGGGTTAAAGGTTAGCAATGCCAGGCATTAAGCCATTTCCTCAGCGGGAGGCGCGTTGCGCTTCCAGGCTTTAGGCGATTCCACATTGCGCTTGGCGCCGTTGGTTTTGGACGGATGCACCAGGGTGGCGGCCAATTGCGGCTCTTTTTCCCAAGGCGGCACCACGAATTTCCAGACTTTGGTGCTGAGCATGCGGTCGATCTCGCGGTAGAAATTGGCCGCGCCCGCGAAGCCGGCGTAAGGCCCACCGTAATCGTAGCTGTGCAGCTGCTTGCACGGCACACCCATTTTCTCGATCACAAACTTGTCCTTGATGCCCGAGCAAACGAGGTCGGGTTTGTAAATCTGGATCAGCTTTTCGATTTCGTGATGGCTGATATCGTCGATGATCAGGGTGCCCTTTTTCATCTGGGCCATCATGCCTTCGTAATCGCTGAAGGAGAACCCGCCCGCCTTGAGGGCTTCCAGTTGTTCGGGCGATTTGCGCGGGCGGAACCGGGCCGCATCCTGCTCCACATGCAGTTCCTCAATGTTGCGCGTATCGGCGTCAACCTTGATGGAGGGCAGCACGCGGCGGCCTTCGTAATCGTCGCGATGAGCGAACTCGTAGCCGGCGGACACCACTTCCATGCCGATGTCCTCAAACAAATCCTGATAGTGATGCGCGCGGGAACCGCCCACGAACAGCGCCACTTTCTTGCCTTTGCAGCGCGCGGTGACTTCTTCGCGCAGCGGCTTCAGCGCGGCCATCTCCTGGCCGATGACCTGCTCCACGCGATCGATCAGTTTTTTATTCTCGAAATATTTGGCCAGCTTGCGCAGGGATTTCGCGGTCGACTCGGCGCCGATGAAATTCACCTTGAACCAAGGTATGCCGTACTTTTTCTCCATCATTTCCGCGATATAATTGATGGAGCGGTGGCACATCACCGTGTTCAACATGGCGGTGTGGCACTTGGCGACTTGCGCGTAGCTCACGTCGCCGCTCAGGGTGGCGGTGATGTGAATGCCGCATTGCCGCAGCAAATTATCGATGGCCCAAGCGTCGCCGCCGATGTTGTATTCACCGAGAATGTTGATGGTGAACTCCGCTTCGTCGGGCGTGTCATCCAAGCCGATGATATTTTTGAACACGCCGTTATTGGCGATATGATGGCCGGCGGATTGGCTGACGCCTTTGTAGCCTTCGCAACTGAAACCCATCACGTTAATGCCCAGCTTTTCCTTCATCTCGCGCGCCACGGCATGCACGTCGTCACCGATCAGGCCGACCGGGCAAGTCGAGAGCACCGCGATGGCTTTCGGCTTGAAAATGTCGTACGCCTCTTGGATGGCTTGCTTCAATTTTTTCTCGCCGCCGAAAATGATCTGATCCTCTTGCATGTCCGTGCTCATGCAGTACTGCATGTAATTCACCCCGCCATCTTTGGGCTTGGCCAGGTTGCGCCGGGACATCCAGGCGTAAAAGCCGCAGCCGATCGGGCCGTGGGTGATCTGGAGCAAATCGTAAATCGGCCCCATCACCACGCCGCGGCAACCCGCGTAGGTGCAGCCGCGTTGGGTCATGATGCCCGGCACTGTGCGCGTGTTGGCCGCGATCTCGGGCGGCGCATCCGGCACGTTGGCCATGATTTGTTTGGCGCGTTTCTTGCGCGTTTTCGGCGGATAAGCTTTCAGCATTTCCTCGCGGACGACATCGGCGTCGGGCAAGGCGGCGGGAGTTGGGGTCGTTTCGGGCATAGGATTCAAAAGGGATAGGGGTTGCGCTAGGGTTTAGGCGGCCAAGGCGGCGGCTCCAGTTTCACCCGTGCGGATGCGAACCGATTCGCCCACGGGGAGCACAAAGATCTTGCCATCGCCGGGCTTGCCGGTCTGGTTGGCTTTGATAATCAACTCGGCGACTTGGCTCACGGCCTCGTCCGGCACGACCAAAATCATCAAGCGTTTGGGGATCAGCATGGGGCCGTCGTCCTTGAGGTGGGCGATCGCCTCGGCGTGGCCTTTTTCCGCGCCATGCAGCACGCGGAAATCCACGTTGCCTTTGCCGCGGCCCAGCACTTTGCGCACGGTGAAAGCGGGGAAACCGGCCTCCACCAAAACTTGCTTGGTGCGGTTGACCATGTTCATGCGAAGGATAGCGAGAATTTGTTTCATGGTTAGAGCCCTTTCGCGCCACTGCTCACCGTGTAAGCTTCCTCGACCGGCAAGAGGAAGATCTTGCCATCGCCGAACGCGCCTTGCGCCCCGGTGCGGGCCGATTCGGTGATCGTCTGCACGACCAATTCCTTGTCGTGATCCCCCACCACCACCAGGAGCATTTCCTTGGGCAGCTCATCGTAAGTGATCTCGCCAACTTTCAACCCGCGTTGTTTGCCGCGGCCGAAGACATCCATCTTGGTGACCGCCGGGAAACCGGCCTCCAACAAGGCTTTCATGACGTTGTGGACTTTTTCGGGCCGGACCACTGCTTGGACTAATGTGGGCATAATCGATTATTAAAGTTTGCGGGTTGGGGGTTAGTTAAACAGGCCGTATTCCATCAACAGGCTTTCCAATTCGGGGATTTGCAGCGGCTTGGGCACCACGAACATTTTGTTGTCGTTGATCGCGTTGGCCAGCTTGCGGTATTCATCAGCCTGGCCGCATTGCGGATTCCACTCGATGACCGTTTTGCGGTTGATCTCGGCGCGTTGCACGTCGTTGTCGCGCGGCACGAAATGAATCATCTGGGTGCCCAGGCGCTTGGCGAACTCCTGGATCATCTCCCGTTCATTGTCCACTTTGCGGCTGTTGCAGATCAGCCCGCCCAGCCGGACCTTGCCCGACTCGGCGAATTTCAGGATGCCCTTGCAGATGTTGTTGGCCGCGTACATGGCCATCATCTCGCCGGAGCAAACGATGTAAATTTCCTCGGCCTTGCCGTCGCGGATCGGCATGGCGAACCCGCCGCACACCACGTCGCCCAGCACATCGTAGAAAACGTAGTCGAGAGCCTGCTCTTCCTTGTACGCGCCCAATTGCTCGAGCAGGTTGATGGAAGTGATGATGCCGCGGCCGGCGCAGCCCACGCCCGGTTCCGGGCCGCCGGATTCCACGCATTTGGTGTGACAGAAACCGTCGCTGCGGATATCGCCCAGTTCAACGTCCTCCCCCTCTTCCCGCAAGGTGTCCAGCACACTGCGCTGGGCCAGCCCGCCGAGGAGCAGCCGAGTGGAGTCCGCCTTGGGATCGCACCCGACGACCATGACTTTCTTGCCCATTTCCGCCAGTCCCGCCACCGTGTTTTGGGTGGTGGTGGATTTGCCGATACCGCCTTTGCCGTAGATGGCTACTTTTCTCATAATATCTTTAAATTCAGTTCGGGGTTTTCCCACCACCCTTGCGGTGGTCGGGTGAACCATCGTGATTACTGCTTAATCATCCGGCGTGCCAAGCGGGGTGAAGGATTGGCGGCGGCGGGGAAACGAGTGCGGAATAGCCGGGAATTTGCCAATAATATCAGGCGGTTTAGGATTTTTTAAGAATTTTAGAAACTTGGCGAAGCGCATTTTCTAACTCGCCGAACGCCCTAAATGGGGTGACATTTCGGTGGTTTGCGGGGAGGCGAGCTACATTTCAGTAGTCCTGGTTTCCATACGCAGGGTCGCGCGGTATAAAAATCGAGTGCGGGTTGCCCAGAGTAAATCTGTTTTGGATGTAACCACCTGGTAACCAATGGTGCGCTTAGCAAAAAACTTTGACTTACATCAAACCTAAAGAGCCCAATTCGTGGCAGATTAGAGTAATGAAAACGGAGCAACCATCGGTTCCGACGCCCACGTCGCCCCCTGTTTCCTCGCCGCCCTCGCGATCAGAATTCCCCGATAAAGGGCGGCTGGCTACCGAATGGAAGACCGTCTCGGCCATGATCAGGCTGTATTGCCGACAACAGCATGGGGTAACCACCCCGTGCACGGAATGCCAAAGCCTGCTGGATTATGCCCATACCCGGCTGGAGCGTTGCCAATTTGGGGAAGATAAGCCTACCTGCGCGAAGTGCCCGGTGCATTGCTATGGACGAACCCAGCGGGAACACATCCGGGTAGTCATGCGCTACGCTGGACCGCGAATGCTGTGGCATCATCCCTGGCTAAGCCTGCGCCATTGGATTGCAGGTTTTTCGAAATAAAGCAGATATAAACACCGAATAGGGGCGCCCAATAAATGAATGAATATTCATTCATTTTTATTGAACCCGGCCGATCCTTTCCCTTAAGGTGGATTTCGTCCGCGCCACAGCCAGGCCGGGAAGCGAATATATGGATTATAAGAGATGCGAGGAACGGCGGGAATCCCTCTTGAATTGCGCCGGTAATGTCTTTGCCGCCAAAGGCTTTGCGGCGACCAAAATTACGGATATCGCCCGGGCTGCCGGGATTTCCCAGGGCCTGACGTACCGCTACTTCCCCTCCAAAGAGGCGATCTTCTGCGAGTTGATCCGCAATTCTTTTGCAAAACTCAGTGAAGCCGCCCTTGGACTGGAACAACTTGCGTTACCGCCACAGGCGAAGATTGTCCTGGCTTTGCGCGAACTCATCGGCGGCATGGCGGCGAGCGCCACTTTCCCCAATCGAGTGCTATTAATCGCCCAAGCCTCTTTAAGTGAGGGACTTCCAGCGGAAGTCAAAGCTCTGTTAAAGACCGAAGCCCCCAAACCGTACACGGTCATTGCGCGCATCATGGCGGAGGGCCAGCGAACAGGAACCATCCTCCCGGGTGATCCCGCCGAGCTGGCGACGCTGTTTTGGACAACGATCAAGGGCCTTGCGTTGCATAAGGTGGCCCAAGGTGAAGCGTTTCGAACCCCCGATTTGAAGGTTATTGGAAGGTTGTTCTTCCCCAACGAAAGTGTTTGGACTTCAATCAGTAACCACTCCACTGATTCCGCAACTTGAGCGCGTAACACCTTATTAGATATGTCACCCAGCACGAACACCCAAACGGGAGGCTACAATTATGTAGGATCTACCATCCTAGCCACCCCGAGAACCATCGACACCCAGGTCGGTCGCCTCGAATTTGCGGAATTCGGCACCGGCCCGGCCGTGTTGGCCCTGCACGGGGCGATGGGTGGCTGGGACCAAAGTCGTATCCTCGCGCAAGCCGCTTTGGAGAATCAATTTAGGGTTCTGGCGGTTTCGCGCCCCGGGTATCTCGGCACGCCGATGAACTCGGGCAACACTCCAGAGCAACAGGCCGACTTACTGGCGACATTATTGGATAAACTGGGCATGGAACGCGCCGGGGTGGTCGCCATTTCGGGCGGCGGTTATAGCGGCTT
>MTLE01001793.1_pt1 | contig 17291 bp, 13 predicted proteins | sample 1982461 | NCBI WGS metagenome assembly MTLE01 (sample SAMN05712605, study PRJNA340218) | biofilm metagenome | isolation source: sample SPL anode biofilm adapted to -200 mV | place: USA | collected 2012-02-03
GGATTTTAATGATTAATCACCTTATTCAGTTCCCCCTGAATCTCATTCATCAGATAATCGGTATAGGGGATTTCGGTAAAGAGACGTCCTTCCTGATAGGGTTTAAGGGCGACTCCACCGGTTTCGGTTTGCTGGCCGTTGAGCAGTTCACCGACGCTCACATTTCTGAAGGCTTCATGCGTTTCCCCAATGGCTTTTAAAATCTTGCCCGGACAGGCGGATCCCAGATCGGTTGAGAGGATATCCGCGATGGCCTGAGCCATTTTCAGATTATTCAGTTCCAGGGGATTGTCCACGGCTTTTTTAACTTTCAGCAATCGTCCTTCGGTATTGACAAAGGTGCCACTCACTTCCGGGAAGGCCAGGGCTGGCAGCACCACGTCGGCTTTTTGGGCGGCGTCAGTCAAGTGAGTATCCTGAACCATTAAAAAGTCATAGCTCCTTAAGTCGGCATTGGGATCTTCACCAAAAAGCAGCAGCGCTTTGGCATCAGCCAGGACTTCCGGGGTATTGGTCACCCCCAGGGCGGCGAGTCCCCGGCTGTTGTTTTTAACAGCCACTCTAAAGATACCGCTGCGTTTGCCGTCTGCTTTGCCCAATAGCGCCAGTATATCACCGACCAAAGCGGATGCTTCTTCGGTGATATACTTATCACCCAGTACCACCACCAGGTTTTTGGCATTGACCAGACCTTCGCCGATAATCTGGGCTTCGTCGCCGATGTCAAAACCTTCCATGGATGCTTTTAACTGCTCCAGGTTGTTTAGATCTGGTTTGATGGTGCCGTTTTCGAGGACATATTTGGTAATTTCACCCAAAAATTCCAGATCCTCGCATTCGGTGATAAACTCATCGGCGATGTGATCATAGCCGCTTTCGAGATGATTGATCACAAAGATGCTGGCGCCATTTTTTTCTGCCTGGCTGAGTTTATACTTGACAATCGGGTTGTTGACCGGCAGGATACCCAGGACCAGAATGGTATCGGCGGTCACAATGGCATTCATATCGGTAATCCCCGGGGTATTGTTGAGTACCTCGGTTTCACCGTGCTTGCGGTTGCTGAAGCTGAAAGTTTCTGCCCGGAGCACCTCAGCCAGCCGCATGAAGGTATAGATTTCCTCATTGGTATACTTGGGTGAAATCCCCATCTTCACGGCTTCGGCGCCGTAGCGGGCGGCGATGCTCTGGGATTTTTTGGCAATGGTCACCAGCGCATCGTACCAGGTGGCTTCGATAAGCTCCCCGGCTTTGTTGCGGATCAGCGGGGTGGTGATGCGATCGCCCCACTGCACAAGGTTGGTGCCGAAGCGGCCCCGGCCGCACATGACCCCCTGGTTGAGGTCCTGATGGTTTTTCTGAGGGATGGCTTTAATGATGCTATCCCCTTTGGATTCAATGACAATCTGGCAACCGGCGGAGCAGTAACCACAGGTGGATTCGGTTTTATCGGTATCCAGCGGGATCTGTTTAATGCCGGTCAGGCCTTCTCTTAAGGCACCAGTCGGACAGACCGAGATGCACAGGCCACAACTGACACAGCCGGTATCTTTCAGGGGCTGGTGCAAAGCTGGTTCAACAATGGTTTCAAAGCCCCGGTCAACGAGGCCCAAGGCCTCAGCCCCGACGATTTCGTCACAGACCCGGACGCAGAGACCACAGGTGATACACTTGCTGTTATCCCGGATGACAAAGGGGTGGTCGTCCTGAATTTTGGCTTCGGGATTTTTGCCTTTAAAGCGTTCCGGTTTGACGTCATATTCATTGGCATAGGCCACCAGCTTACACTCAAAATAATCCTGGCAGCCGCATTCCAGACAGCGTTTGGCTTCTTCCACGGCCTGAAGCGGATTGTAGCCTTCCACCACTTCCAGGAAATTGTCGTTGCGATCATCCGGTGAAAGATGAGTCATCGCCGGACGCTTATTTTTCTTGATGCTTTCGAGATAATCCGGATCGACGTTTTCCCGGGTAACGTAATAGGGTTCATGGTAGGCAATGGTTTCACCGTTTAAGTAGCCTTCAATAAAGGGAACCGCTTTTTTGGCATCGCCGACGGCTTTAATCACAATGGAAGCACCGCTGTTGATGCAGTCGCCGCCGGCAAAAACGCCGTCGAGGTTGGTGCGGAAGGTCTGTTCATCAGCCAGAACGGTATTCCATTTGGTCAGAGTCAGGCGATTGTCATCGCTGTTTTCTTCTGTTTTCGCGGCGCCGATACCGTCGGGGTTGATGCCCTGGCCAATGGCCAGAATCAGGGTATCAATATCGAGAATCTCTTCTTCGCCCGCAATCGGGACCGGGCTACGTCGTCCACTGGCATCGGGTTCGCCCAGGGCCATTTTCTGGAGCCGGATTTTAACAATCTGGCCATCATCACCCTTAATGACTTCAATGGGATTGGCCAGGTTCTTAAAGATCACCCCTTCTTCTTCAGCTTCGATAATCTCGATTGCTTCCGCCGGCATTTCGGCTTTAGTTCTTCGGTAAATATTATAAACTTCTTTGGCACCTAAACGGATAGCTGTGCGGCAGGCATCCATGGCGGTGTTGCCGCCGCCGACAATGGCGACTTTTTCGCCGAGCACGATCGGCTCGTTATTGGCCACCTGCCGCAACAGTTCAATGCCGCCGATGACGCCCTTGGCATCAATGCCGTCGCAGCGCAGGCCGGAACTGGTCCAGGCGCCTAATGCGACGTAGACGGCGTCATGGTTATTGCGGATGGTCTCAAAGGGGATGTCAACCCCGACCCGGGTGTTGTTTTTAAAGACCACCCCCATGTCTTCAATCAGTCCCACTTCTTCATCCACAACCCCTTTGGGTAAGCGGTATTCGGGAATCCCGTAACGCAGCATCCCGCCCATTTTGGGCATGGCGTCATAAATGGTCACGGCGTGACCGGATTGGATCAGGTAGTAGGCAGCGGTGAGGCCGCCGGGGCCACCGCCAATGATGCCGATGGATTTATTGGTAGCTTTAGCAATTTCCGGTACAAACATCCCATGGGTCATATCAAAGTCAGAGGCAAAACGCTTGAGCCAGGCAATCGAGATGGGTTCATCGACTTCACCTCGCCGACAGGCGGTTTCACAGGGATGGGGGCAGACCCGGCCAATGGCTCCGGGCAGGGGTAATTGTTCTTTGATCAGTTTTAAGGCTTCTTCAAATTCGCCGTTGGCAATCAGACCGACGTAACCCTGACAATCGGTGGTGCCGGGACAGGCCCGTTTACAGGGGGCGACACAGTCGCCGATATGCTTAGACAGTAATAGCTCCAGATTGGTTTTCCGGGATTCAATAACCCGGGGAGTCCGGGTGTTGACCACCATGTTGTCGCTGATTTCGGTGGCACAGGCTTTCAGGATTTTGGGAATGCCCGCAACCTCCACCACACAGAGTCCGCAGGAGCCATAGATCTCCAGGCGTTCGTCATAGCACAGGGTGGGAATATCAATTGCGTTTTCCCGGGCGACTTCCAAAATGGTTTGACCGGAAGTTCCGGTGACTTCTTTTCCATCGATGTTCAGTTTAAATTTTTTCATTCTCCCACTCCTTTCTAGTCGATGATGACGGAATCAAATTTACAGACCGCAAAACATTTACCACATTTGATGCAGATATCCTGATTAATCTCATGGACTTGCTTCTTTTCGCCGGTGATGGCAGTAACGGGACAGTTCTTCTTACAGGCCCCGCAGCCGACGCATTTGTCGGCATTAATGGTGTAGGTCAGTAGTGGCTTGCAGCTTTTGGCGGTGCATTTATGATGGTAAATATGATCTTCATATTCGTTGCGGAAATATTTGATGGTGGTCAGTACCGGGTTGGGGGCTGTCTGACCGAGACCGCACAGGGAACCGTCTTTGATCTTGTAACAGAGTTCTTCGAGCAGTTCGATGTCGCCGTCCTGGCCTTCGCCCTGGGTAATCCGGTTGAGGATTTCCAGCATCCGGGTGGTACCGACCCGACAGTAGGTACATTTGCCGCAGGATTCTTTACAGGTGAAATCAAGAAAGAACCGGGCCATGTCCACCATACAGGTGGTTTCGTCCATGACGACCATCCCGCCGGAGCCCATGATGGCACCGGTTTTAGTGATTTCAGCGTAGTCGATTTGAGTATCCAGCAAACTGGCAGGAATACAGCCGCCGGATGGTCCCCCCATTTGTACGGCTTTAAAGGCTTTATCCTGTTTAATTCCGCCACCGATGTCAAAAATAACATCGTGTAAGGTCAATCCCATGGGAATCTCCACCAGACCGCCTTTTTTCACCTTGCCGGTCAGGGCGAAGACTTTGGTGCCTTTACTCTCTTGGGTGCCCAGGGCGGCATAGGCGTCGCCGCCGTTACGGAAGATCCAGGGCACATTGGCAAAGGTTTCGACGTTATTGATGTTGGTGGGCTTGTTCCAGTAGCCTTTTTGAGCCGGGAAGGGTGGTTTTAACCGGGGCATGCCCCGTTCCCCTTCCAGTGAAGCGATCAGGGCGGTTTCTTCGCCGCAGACAAAGGCACCAGCTCCGGCTTTAATTCGCAAATCAAAATCAAAGCCGGTACCGAAGATATTTTGGCCGAGGTAGCCTTTTTCCCGGGCCTGTTCGATGGCCTTCTGAAGCCGGACGATGGCCAGGGGATATTCGGCCCGGACGTAGACAACGCCTTCGCTGGCGCCGATGGCTTTGGCGCCGATTAACATCCCTTCAATCAGGGCATGGGGATCGCTTTCGAGCACCGACCGGTCCATAAAGGCGCCGGGATCGCCTTCATCGGCGTTACAGACCATATATTTGGTGGTTCCGGGGGATTTTTTGGCGGCGTCCCATTTGAACCAGGTGGGGAAACCGGCCCCGCCCCGGCCCTTTAAACCGGCAACCTTGACGGTTTCGATGATGGCTTCCGGGGTCAGCTCGGTCAGGCATTTCCGGGCGGCCAGGTAGCCGTCAACGGCCAGATAATCGTCGATCCGTTCGGGATCAATCAGACCCGAGTTGCGCAGGACAATCCGTTTCTGTTTGCCGATCATGGTCAGGTCATCCCGGGAGATCTGTAAATCCGTCAGTTCTTTTTGGGCAACCACGTACTCGTCAATAATCCGGCGGGCGTCGTCGGTGGTGACGTTCACGAAGGTTACCTTATTGCCGTTATCGTCAACCACGTCAACAATGGGTTCCAGGTAACAAGTGCCGATACATCCGGTTTGTTCAACACTTAAGTCCAATGCGCTTTCAGCAATGATCGCTTCAAAAGCAGCCTGTACCTTATGAGCACCGGCGGCGATACCGCAGCTGCCTGATCCGATGATAATCTTCATGCCGTCACCTCCTGGATGCTGGTCTCTGAATCAGTCGTATCATTACCAGCTTTTTCTTTTAACTCGGCCAGAATATTGGTCACCTTTTCTTTGGTCAGCTGACCATAGGTATCGTCATTGATCATCATTACGGGCGACAGGCTGCAGCAGCCCAGGCAGGCCACGTTGTTCAGGGTGAACAGACCGTCCGGGGTGGTTTCGCCTTCTTTGATGTTAAGACTATCCATCACGGCTTCTTCGATCATTTTGGAGCCGTTGACGTGACAGGCAGTCCCCTGACACAGCATGATCAGGTATTTCCCGACCGGTTCAAAACGGAACTGGGTGTAAAAAGTGGCTACCCCGTAAACCTTGGCAATGCTGGTGTGGGTTTCGGCTGCGATATGACGCATCAGTTCCACCGATAAAAAGCCATAGCATTCCTGGGCTTTCTGCAGAATGGTGATCAGGCTGCCGGGAATGTCGGCGTAGTGATCCAGCACCGGGGCAAGCTCGGCAAAGGTATTTGCCTGCTCCCCGTGACAGCCGCATCCATAACCGTGTTCATGGTGATGCGCATGTGTTTCATGACTCATATAATAAACTCCTTCTAAATCTAATATTTTTAGTAAATTGGAAATATTGTTCTGGTTGCAACAGTTTTTACAAACAACTTTGCAACACATAGACAGCATCTCTTCTACGCATTACAAATTTGTTTTATTTAAAACTCATTGCAAACCGGTTGTCTAAAAACACTTTCCTTCTAGATATCTTAATCTTTATCTTTATCTTTTTCTTCGCTGATAACAGCTTATTTGTTTTAAATTCTTTTAAAAGACCTTACAGAGACATCTGTAAGGTCTTTTATTGATTAATTGTGCTGAAATATTAAGTGCAATTGCTTATTCAAACTGTTTTTTATAAAATTTCTCCCCTTTTTGAAATTATTAAAAATGACAATTTAACGTTGTTTATTGTGTCACGCCGCCTTCTGCTACCTGTGCTTTAGCGGCTTTCTTTGCCATAACGTTACTGATAATTACGAAAAGACCAACTGACAATGCATAGCTGCATATACTTCGAATAAATGCTTCCAAATAACCCATATCATACCCTGCCATACTTGATGTATAACCTGCCCAATCACCAGGTACCATTACTGAGAAAAGTGTCAGCAGCGTAATCAGCAGCATGGTCAAAACATTGATAAAGGGAAATTCCCCCATGATAAACATCGTAACGACAGTCAATGCCAGAATTATAAACACGGCCAGACCAATTATCGGATTTCCTGTTAGTTGGGTGACAATTCCTTGTGACATACCCACTAAAATTCCGATAAAACCGCCGAGCGCTGTTGACCAGAGTTTGCTTTTATCGAAGTTAACTACAGAAGTAAAATAAAACATGAAAAATACAAATGGCCAAAGTGGAATGCCAATCATTCCAAATCCAATTCCAATACCTACAAAAATAAGAATGGCAACAATTGAAATTATTAAACTTGTTACAACTTTTTTAGCTTTACTTGTTTCGTTCATAATACACCCTCCCAAGGTTTGAAAAATTTAAAAATCCACTTGCTCAAATTTGTTTTCAAATAAGTAAACAGGTAATGACGATGGCGAGTAAAAGTACGCATTCCCCCTGTGACAGAGAATACTGAATTTGGATATTATTCCATTTTACGATTATTCATGATGATCTTGGCTCTATGTTTGCATACACAACGCAATTTATTTTCCAACACCCTAGCCAAAACAGGTACCAAGTTCCTACTTTACCGCCTGTGCAACTTGTTCATTTAAAATTCTCCTCCTTTAAAATAAATTATATTTTATGTGTATATTGTATGGTCATCCATAATTTTTATAAATTCTACACTATATACTATGAAACCGTTTATTTATCGTGAATAGTGTATGATTGTGATTTTTCATCTTGTCATTATGCCTGAGCACCGAATTAATCAGTACTTTGTTGTTATTAACCGGCGATTAGACATACCATCATACAATTTGCATGATTAATTCCAATTTCATTGATGCACATTGTAGTATTTACTGATATTTTTAACGCGATAGAATGAACAGGTAGATAATTGTTCACTATCGAATTTTTTTAATTTACTATTTTTAACTAAAAAGCCAGTCATTGTTTTTTTTAAAAACAACCGTTATAATGAATTATAATTGTATTGATTCACACTACAATTTGGAAAGGTTTATCTCTATGAAAATTGGATTAGACTTGATTTACGAATGTCTAGAACAGAATTTTAAAATTATCGAAAAAAAATTAAAAAATTGTGGTCAAGATTATAAATTCCCGGTACTTTATTCCCAACAGCCAACTATTTCTGGAACCGTTTACGTTGCTGATGCCAAAGCACTTAGTTTAGAACTTCTCAATCGTCAGGATATTTTGCTTATCTGCGTTGGAAAAAATGAAGATCCTACAACAATAAAATGTCAGTACATCATGATCGACGATTCCCAAGACACCTTGACCGTCTATTCTGTTTTAACGGATCTCTTCTGTCAAATAAATGATTGGAAAGAGCAGATCTATGAACTTTGTATGAATAATAGAAACCTTCAGGACATTCTCGATGTCAGCGCCAGCATCTTTTCTAAAAATCTCCTCTACTTAAATAATCGCTTTGAAGTTCTGGCTTATTCGCTGCCTGGCGGAAAACTAAAAGATTCCGATGAGGAATATATGGAATGGCTGGCCGGCAAGAATAAAGAAAATCTTAAAGCACTACCCATGAATATGAATGACGTGAACAATGTCACCACCCAAAAAACCCCTTACGTTTTTCATTACAGCAGCGATGTTGAAAATTTGAATTATCTTTGTGCTACCGTCAAAGAACTCAACCGCGGCGTCGGCTATGTCGCCCTTGATATTGGAAACGATTACGCAACTGGCACTCAATTGTGGCTTATCGAATTTCTTCGCAAGTCCCTGGAACGTTTTTTTAGAAATTTCCTGCTTGCCGATCAAAACCATCAGCTAAATATCCAGGGCGTATTTTACAGCATCCTGGACGGCATTCAACTTGATCGCACCATGATTGAAAAGAATCTTGAAAAATTCGGTTCACCCGCATATGAAACCTATCTTTGCATCGTCATCGCTCTGAACTCTGCCAATAAGCTGGGGATTCCGGTTATCTATCTCTGCTCGCAGATTGAACAAACTTTGGGACGCGCTTTTACAGTCCAATATGATACACAAATCGTTGTCCTGGTTAATCTGACGCAAAGCGATCTCATTTTGGATAAATCACTATCTGAATTTGAAAATCTACTGCGCAACAATCATCTTAAAGCTGGTGTTAGCAATGAATTTTGCGATATATTTAATGCTAAACTCTATTATAAACAGGCTCGGAAAGCTTTTGAAACTGGTTCGACTTCCAGACCCAATCAATCTATCTATCATTTTAAAGATTTTGCTGTTCAATATGTACTCAGACATTATGCTGATGAATTGCCTGTTGAAATGATTTGCGCCGAAGGTGTGATTCGCTTGCTTGAATATGAGAAAGAATCTAATGTTGAATACTGTAAAACGCTCAGTACATATCTGCGAAATAACATGAACGCCATTCAGACTGCCAAAACACTGTATATTCATCGCAGCACCATGCTGTTTCGACTCAATCGAATTAAGGAAATTCTGAAGATGGATTTCAATAATCCGGATGATCGACTTTATCTGGAAATATCGTTGAAGCTACTTGGTAAAGATGAATACTGATATGTTAAAAGCCTTCTGCCAGTGTGGCAGAAGGCTTTAATGCTTTCATAACGACGTTTTATGACGCAGTTGGCAAATATTATTCGATATTGGCCGCTTCAAGTTCAGCGTAGAAAGCTTCCCGAACGTCCTTGGGACACTTTGTCTGAGGGAAAGCCAGCAGCGCTTTGCAAGCCATTCCCAGGGCCCCAGCCATTCTGGGATCATCTCTGTCCATTGACGGGACGTGTTTTTGCAGTATCGCATACGCCTGTTCATTTTCAAAAATTTCTGATAACTTTGATTTACGATCTAATGCCATTGTTGTTTCCTCCATATATTTTTAATAATTTTATAACTTTTTCTTTTTCTGACCAGTGGTTGCGTAAAGATAAGCTACTCATTTCATGGTTTACAGCTTTTTATTAACAACAACCTCTATAAATATTAATCTGTTTCGTTCGCATCAGGAATTAAACTCATGCCCAATAAAAGATTTCTCAGTATTCAGACTTATTTACTGCCAGCGTTGATTTTGTATAGAATACATTCTTCAGCAGTTCTTTGGGTACCCGTTCACGCAAGTCCTCGACAGTCCAAGCCCCATCTTTCCACACATCCTTGAACATGACGTTGTATTTTTCCATGTTGGACCACAGCGACACTTCACCGTCGGCACCAATCTTAACGACCAGACCACTGGCGTCAAACTCTTCCGTACAAAGATAGCCAAGTGCAGGAATCATACGATCAGGTGGGAACTTCTGGGCATCAGGAGAACCCTCTTCGATATCTTCCACATCGTAACCCTCGGCGCGGTATTCAGCCAACATGTTAAACCAGCTGCGGGTACCGGCGTTAGGGGTGTAGGCGTTGACAGAGATGCCGTCGTCTACAAGATCTTGAGAAGCAGATCTTGCCAGCGCTGCCACACCGCCACAGGCTGCGGAATATCCACACATCCCCTCAAGGCCCACCTGTGCCTCGGACGAGGCCAACAGGATGCGTCCAAATCCCTGCTTTTTCATGTAAGGCAGTGCATGATACATAAGATAGAATGAAGAATCCAGCTTGGAGCGTACACAGACCTCCCAGTTCTCCACTTTCATTTCCTTGATGTTTCCAGTCCAGGTAGCAGCAGCGTTGTTGACAAGGATGTCGATTCTGCCCCACTTATCGATAGCTGCATCAATCAGCTTTTTGCAGTCATCGATTTTGGTGATATCAGCATAAACTGGTATCGCCTCGCCCCCGGCGCTTATAACCTCAGGGTCGGAATTTACAATTGCGGCAGCGCTCTCTGCATCACCGATGATGGAGGCAATTTTCGCCTTGTCTTCCTCGTTCAATTCCACCGTCTTGCCGTCATGCGCCTGCATGGACGAACCTTTTTTGCGGTTGTTGGTAACAACCTTACAGCCCTCTCTTGCCAGAAAAAGGGCCAGATCCTTGCCGATGCCCTGACCGGAACCAGTAATTACCGCAACGCGGCCTTCAAACAGTTTACCCATATTGTTTCTCCCCTTATTTAAGTATTGGCCGTTCTGTCAAAACCGCCTCGGTATCCATATTAAGAATAACCGTATCGCCAATTTTTACCTTGTCGGTATTGATCAGAGCAAAACCAATGTTTGAATCGACTGTAAAACCATAGGTAAATTTCGTAACCTTTCCGACAAGCTCTCCGTCTTTGAAAATAGGTGCTCCCTTAGGCCCGCCATGAACCACTGCATTTTTATCGGCTACCGTAAATCCTATCAGTGCCCGTTTTGTCGGCTGATCCTTGACTTTTTCCAGAGCTGCTTTACCAATGAAATCTTTACTCCAGTCAATTGTTTTATCCATGGCAACCTCAAAAGGATTGCACTCGTAAATATCGGTAATCAATACATAACCTTTTTCAGTCGCCAGTGTATATGCCATTACATCGAATTCATCAACCTTCATTGCGTCAAACTGGGCTTCTTTTTCACTCAAAGCCTTCTCAACGACTTCTTTCTGATCAACAGCGACATAGATTTCAAAGCCCCATTGTTCACCCGTATATCCGCTTCGTCCAACTTTAACAGGTGTCTCGCCGATTTTATTGTCAACGATCGCAAAGTACTTCAAGTCGTCAACCGGTGTTTCCACAATAGCATTGACATAATCTTTTGCTCTTGGTCCCTGAATCGAATACATATCCCATTCCTCAGTAATTGAGCGGAACTGCACATCTTTATCCCCTTTATTGGCTTCGAGAGCAGCAAGTGTACGGGGGCGGTGCAATGTGGAAATCCAGAACATTTCATCTTCCATCCGGAAAATGACGACATCATCCAGAATAAACCCTTCCTTGGTGAGCATCGTAGTATACTTGGCCCGGCCAGGAACCGTCTTTCCGATCGAATTGGTGTAGATGTAATCCAAAAGCGCAGCCGCATCTTTACCGGTAACTTCGATCAGATGATGGGTGAAATAGTACCAACCGGCCGTAGTTCTTACTGCATCATGCTGTTTTTTTGCAATTTGATCTGTACTTAATAACATTTTCATTCGCCTCCCTATTTAGCTTCCGTGTTTTTTTCATAGTTGTCAAGATTAGGCTTCTGACGACGGAAACCAAACGGTCTTTTATCAATTATGAAACGAACCAGATCGTTATCCTCATCTTCTTCGAGGGTTACAACCCAATTAGCAGCAACAAGCGTCTTGACGCAACCATTGAAGTAAGCACCATATGCCCGGATAAATTCAGGATACATTCCCATCATTGCCAGTTTGGTTCTGTTGCTACATTCCACAATTGTGCTTTCGGCCGTAAACTCAAGGAATTTCCATTCAACATCCCGAGCCTGAAGGATCATACTAATGTATCCGCCCATAACGCGTCCATCATCGACATCGGCAGGAACACCCATCCACTCGCGGGCGGCTTTTCTCGTATTCCATTCACCGAATTGGAATTTTCCACAGGCATCAAACATAACATCAACCGTGTTTAGCGCACGTTCCATCTCCTCTGTACTGAGTTCATTACGGATGACATCAACTGCATTGAACGAGTAGGAAAAAGGCCACATATTACAGTCCTTGTACATCTCGCCTGCGGTCCATGTTGCACCAGTAGGAGCAACAAAAACACCAGTATTTAAAAATTCACATTCCGGTTTACGGGGCATGTGTTTTTCACGATAACCGCTGGCTGAGGGGCCCCAGACTTCCCATTCATGATTATCTGAATCAAATACACCATCTTTAGAATTCTTATGCTCGCCATACTTCTTGTTTGACTCCATGATTGCTACACAATAGTCATCGCCGCAACCGATCCGTTCTGGATCGTAATTGTTCATATTCATGCAGGCAACGCCGCGACAAAAATGGGAACCGCCTCCTAAAGACAGGTCACAAGCTTCAGGTCCTGCAATATCAATTGGACAACCATGAATTTCTTTTTCGACACGATCATTTGTAGCATACCAGATATGACCCGGTAAAAGCATGTGTTCGTCGCCTTTATCTGCATAAATTGCTGCTCGAATAACGCCTTCTTTCAGGAAAGGTGGTACATCAAATCGTTCTTCAAACGCCTCCAACGAGCCGCCGCCGCGCACCCAAGCGTAATCCTGCATTATTCCCCACGCCTCGGCCATTGCGGTGGTTGATGCTTCATAGCTTGGCATGACAATCCGCATGGAATCCATGTAACCAACTGCTATAAGCGCCGCATGCCTGATCAGAAAGGTATAAGTCTCTTTAAATGACTTGATCTGGTCCCACGGGGACATCATACCCCTAAATAATCTCAGACCGCTGTCTTCATCTCTTAGACCAATGTCCGAAATGTTGTTCGGCATCATTTTATCTACTTCACTTGTTGGAAATGCCATATACTTTCCTCCTCTAAACAAATATATTTTATGAGTGCATTGTATAACCATTCGTAAATTCTGTAAATTCTACACTCTATACGATGAAACCGTTTATTTATTGTGAATAGTGTATGATTGATCTTTTAATTCAGTTGATTTTACGGATATCCCCGAACATATCCGCCACCGTGTAATCAAAGAACTGCCGGAACGTCCTTATGAATCATTCTGTTCGTCACTTTCATATCGCTAATCCACATTTCCTGATTGATCATTAAAAAAAACTCCAAAATACCATACTTAAATGTTATTTTGGAGGTTTCTAATATAAAATTTTCGCACTATTATTTATTTGTCATATTTAATGGCCCCGCAAATTAATCGTTTTACTGTTTTTCGATCTTCCAGGAGATAATATAATTTGTATTTTGGGGAATATCTATTTTTGTGTCTGCCAATTTTTCAAAGTGTCCTGCTGATCCTTGTTCTAAGGCGGTCTGATGGAAATGGCTTAAGGCAATTCCAAGATCCACTTTTTTAATCATTTTATCATCTTCACTGGCATTGCTTTTGTGGGTCTCAAAAAAATGATATGAGTCTTGTTTTTTTACGACTCGCCATGGTTGCGCATTAGTTGCAGAAGGCGCCAGTCGGAGCATCTCCAATGGTTTAACATATTCATTGGCCTCTATTCTTGAGAGTGCCTTTCCAAACGAATCCTGAAAGAAGATTTCCTCCCATGGCTTCCGTTTATCCGACTTCATTGTTTTTCTCATCAGGCTTTCAGTAATGCTCTTTTTACCAGTTGTATAACCAATCGGTGAAATTGCCGGAAACAGTTCATCTTCTTGAATGTTCATCGCTTTTTCGAATTGCTTCCTGCTGAAAGTAGCGGCAAGCCATACAGTTGCCAGGCCCATATTTGTCGCAATCAGCACAAGATTTTCAAATTGATAGCCAGCTGCCACAAGTCCGAATTCTGTTTTATCAGTCGTTACCCCTAAATAGGTATTGGCACCTTTTATGACGCCATAGGTGCCTAGCTTTTCTCCATTTGAGTCTGAGTCTTTTTCAATCAGATGAATTCGAACGTTTTCGCCAAATGGATTTGTTAGCTGGCTGATCTCATTCACTAATTTTTCTTTGTCTTTTTTTGAAAGTCTTTTGGGTTCATAAGTTCTTGTACTCACCCTTTTTTTAATCGTTTCCTCTATTGGAATATTCAGCATCATTGTTACTACCTCACTTTTTTTCTATTATTTTTTTCTAAATACGTTAAACCCTTATATTATCAAGCTGTTGATCATTAATGGGAATTCGAATTGTCACTGATTCACTAGATTCGCGCCTAGAATTTTATAACAACTTTCCCATTTGGATGTCCATTCGCTACAAGATTCAGCGCCTTATTAATATCCTCAATCCGAAATTCCGTCGGGTCTACCGCAGGTACAATATCATTAACTTCAATAATTTTCTTAAGCTTTTCTAATTGCGCTCCATCGCTTCGAACAAAAATAAAGCGATATTGAACACCTTTTTTCTTTGCTTTATTATCATACTTAGCCCCTGCAACCGCAAAGAGCTTTTGTTTCCAGACAGAAAACTTATGATTTATCGCAAAACGTCTGTTAGGACCGGTTCGCAGAGAAAGAAGTCTGCCTCCCTGTTTAAGAATTGAAAGTTCATGATCAAATTCATCTGGCCCTAGTGTATCAATCACATAATCGATGTTTCTAAGCAACTCCCAATAATTATCTGTTGTGTAGTCAATATATTGGTCAGCCCCGATCGCGATTGTCTGCTCACGTGCTCGGGAGTTTCCATTGACAATCACCTTAAGTCCCATTGCCTTAGCAATAGGAATGGCCATTTGTCCAAATGACCCCGAACCACCTGGAATAAAAACCGTTTCTCCAGCTTTCGCTGCCAACTCTTCATGCAACCCCTGATAGGCTGTCAATCCTGTTAAAGCCGCCGCAGCACCAGTCACAAAATCAAGATTTGCTGGCAAATGTCCGATCGCATTTACTTCAATGGCCGCATATTCAGCAAATGCTCCGATTTTCGTTATTGGCAAGCGTGCGTATATGGCATCTCCTACTTTAAAACCTTTGACATCTTTGCCTATTTTTTCAATCACACCTGTCAGTTCGTTGCCAAGCGTCAAGGGAAACGCATAGTTTTGGATCAGTTTTACACTGCCTGTAATAATAAGCATTTCTAACGGATTAACCGCTGCCACTTTAACCTTGACTAAAACTTCGTTGTCGCCAATTTCAGGAATTGGAATGTCATTAACTTCTGCTGTCATTATTTTTGAATATTTTGTAATTTGTGCCGCTTTCATAATATATGCCTCCATCCGCTATGCGTAATAATATCTTGATACATAATCAGTTAAAAATACGATTGTCTGCTTTTCTAGAACGATCGTTCAAGTTGAAGCAAAAAAACTAAGCCTTTAATAAATCAAGAAAAAAATTAGCTACATTATGCATTTTTTCTTTACTTGTCGAAGTTTTCACGAGTACTCGCAAGCCTAAAAGTGCATTGTGTATTATTTCTGCTAAAAGTTCATCGTCATATTTGGTGGAAAACTCACCATCTTCCTGACCTTTTTTTATAATTTCTGCGATAAAATTCTCTGCCTGTCTAAACGCATTTTCCGTCTTAACCAATACCTCTTGATCCCATGGGCCGGACTCGGTAGTAGCATTCACAAAAAGACATCCAAACTGCTTGTCTTCATTTCCTTCGATAATGTAATCAAAGATATATTGTATCGCCTGGTATGAGTTTTTTGCTCTACGTGTTTCGGACTTAAATTGGGCGGTACTAAATTCACTATAGCGATCAATTACTTTTAAATACAGTGCATGCTTATCGCCAAATGTGTCATAAATACTTTTTCGGTGAATGCCCATATGTTCCACAAGGTCGCTCATGGATGTTTTTTCATACCCCTTCTGCCAAAATACTTCCATGGCCTTCTGTAATACGATATTCTCTTCAAATTCTTTACTGCGTCCCATAGCATTGCCTCCTTGTGTAGATAACAATAACATTTCTAGAACGTTCAGTCAAGAATTAATTATAAAAATATTTTTATCTCTCGATGCACTTTATTTAATCAGAATTGACTGACTTTTCAATTCTTCATTCATCTTTAAGCTAACCTTTCTTATTTTCCTCCCGCTTTTCAGAAAAATAGATACTTATTTTCTGATGTTACATCATATCCAAAATTTTAATTTTGGGACATGATCATAAGTGGTTGATATTTTATAATAACATTCCATTTTTTTATTGACATAAAACAGCGTTTAATACATCATGTAAAAATAGACCGGTTTGTTAGTAAGTGGTATGATCATCTGTCTTTCTTTAAAGCGCCTGCATGGAAAATACCTGAACATTTTAAAACGGTTTAGTTGATTCAAGGAGGATTACTTTATGGATATTAGTAGAGCAGAAGAGATCAAGAAGCGTGTTCGAGCGTTTGCTACCAGTATTGGTGCGGACGATGTGAGGTTTGGCCGGGCGGCCGATTATAACAGCCCCCTGAGTAAAAAGCTTGATTTTCTTTTTCCCGAATGTCAATCGCTTATCGTCATGGCCTTTAGAGAAGAGTCTAACGTCGAGAGTGCGAGTAAGGTTATGGCAGCCGGAGGACGAGTGGATTTTATCGAATTCATGCACGGTGCAAGCTTTAAGATGACCCGTTTTGTTGAAAAGGAATTCAACTGTAAAGCCATGGGAACTACCCCCAGCTATCCAACAGACCAAACAAGCATGCTGCCCATCGGAGAAGTTTCACAGCGTCATGCGGCAAAAGCCGCCGGATATGCTACAAGCTTTGCCCGAAATAATCTTTTAATTCACCCGTCTTTAGGTCGGGCATGGTATATTACGGTGTTAACCAACATGAATTTACCGGCCGATCCACCCAGTACCCGGGAAATGTGTATTCATTGTAATATATGTGTGGACAACTGTCCGGGACAAGCTCTCGGAACAGAAGGGATCACAGATGTGGCAAAGTGCGCACCCTTCGCGCTGCCTTTTGATGGTGGCCCAAATGCGGATTTTCAGCTACGTCTGATGAACAGCACCAAAGAAAAGCAGGCAGAAATGCTGGCCAGTGAAGAATACAAGTGGCTTTATCAGGCCGGTTATATCGGTGTTCAGTATAATTGTTTTAACTGCTACGCCCTTTGTCCGGTTGGTTCAGAAAAAGCGCCTTGCAAAATTGCCTGCCCAGCGGGGATTGATGTTCCGGTTTACATTGACCATATCCGCAACGGAAGATTCCAGGAAGCCTATGATGAAATTGTCCGGGAAAATCCGCTGCCGGGAATATGCGGGCGCATCTGCGGCCAGCTTTGTGAAACAGC
>MTLE01000357.1_pt1 | contig 17265 bp, 14 predicted proteins | sample 1982461 | NCBI WGS metagenome assembly MTLE01 (sample SAMN05712605, study PRJNA340218) | biofilm metagenome | isolation source: sample SPL anode biofilm adapted to -200 mV | place: USA | collected 2012-02-03
ATCACCATGAAGCTCATGGGGGTCACCTCCAATATCATGTCCCTGGGGGGGATCGCCATTGCCATCGGCGTGCTGGTGGATGCCGGGGTAATCATGGTGGAGAACTGCTACCGGCACTTATCGGAGCTCCCACCCGAGGAGCGGCAGGAGCGGCGGCTGGAGGTGATAATCGCCAGCGCCAAGCAGGTGGGGCGGGCCATCTTCTTCTCGCTGGCCATCATCGTCCTCTCCTTCGTGCCGGTCTTTCTCCTGGAGGGGCAGGAGGGGAAGATGTTCCATCCCCTCGCCTTCACCAAGACCTTCTCCATGGTGGGGTCGGCCATGATCGCCATCACCCTCGTGCCGGTCCTCATGTACTTCTTCATGCGGGGGAAGATGCCGCCGGAGAGCGCCAACCCGGTCTCCATGTTCTTCATCCGGCTCTACTCTCCGGTCATCAAGTGGGTGCTGAAGTGGAAAAAGACCACTATTGCCCTCAACGTGGCGGCCCTGGCCATTGCCGTACCCATGTTCATGTCCCTCGGCTCCGAGTTCATGCCTCCCCTGGATGAGGGGTCGCTCCTCTACATGCCGGTGACGCTCCCCAACGTCTCCATCACCGAGGCGAAGCGGATTATCCAGGTGCAGGACACCATCATCAAGAGCGTCCCCGAGGTGGAGCACGTCCTGGGCAAGGTGGGGCGGGCCGAGACCTCCACCGATCCGGCGCCGGTCTCCATGTTCGAGTCGATCATCATCCTGAAGCCGAAGGATAAGTGGCGGGCCGGGGTCACCAAGGCCGATATCGTTGCCGAGTTGGACGCCAAGCTCCAGCAGATCGGCGTGCGCAACGGCTGGACCCAGCCGATCATCAACCGGATCAACATGCTCTCCACCGGGGTGCGGACCGACCTGGGGGTGAAGATCTTTGGCAACGACCTGAATATCCTGAAGGGGCTGGCGGTCCAGGCGGAGGGTATCCTGAAGGGGGTTCCCGGCGCCGCCGACGTTGTGGCCGAGCGGGTCACCGGCGGCAACTACATCGACATCGACATCGACCGGGAGGCTGCCGCCCGCTATGGGGTGAACGTGGGGGACATCCAGGACGTAATCGAGACCGCTCTGGGGGGCGAGATGCTCTCCACCTCGGTGGAGGGGCGCAACCGCTTCCCCATCCGCATCCGCTACATGCGCGACTACCGGGACAGCATTCCGGCCATTCAGCGGATTCTCGTGGGCGGGATGAACGGCGCCCAGGTGCCCCTCTCCCTGGTGACGAAGCTCAAGGTCTCCACCGGCGCCCCTGAAATCAACAGCGAGGGGGGGCTCCTGCGCTCCATCGTCTTCCTCAACGTGCGGGGCCGCGACATGGGGGGCTTTGTGGGGGAGGCCAAGACGGTACTGGAAAAGAACCTGAAGCTCCCCCCCGGCTACTACGTGGCCTGGTCGGGTCAGTGGGAGAACCAGATCCGGGCCAAGCAGCGGCTCCAGCTTCTCGTGCCGGCTGGGATGCTTATCATCTTCATCCTCCTCTATTTCACCTTCCACTCGGCCCTGGAGGCGAGCATGGTCATGCTCTCGGTGCCGTTCGCCCTGGTGGGAGGGGTCTACCTGGTGACGGCCCTGGGCTATAACCTCTCCGTGGCGGTCTGGGTCGGCTTCATCGCCCTCTACGGCGTGGCGGTGGAGACCGGGGTGGTGATGGTCATCTACCTCCACGAGGCCCTGGACAAAAAGCTCATCAAGGGGCCGGTAACCGAGCAGGACATCTACGACGCCACCTACGAAGGAGCGGTGCTCCGGCTGCGGCCGAAGCTCATGACCGTGGCGGTGGCCCTTCTGGGACTGGTGCCGATCATGTGGTCCTCGGGAACCGGCGCCGACGTCATGAAGCCAATCGCCGCCCCCATGATCGGCGGGATGATAACGTCGGCCGTCCACGTCCTCATCATGACGCCAGTCATCTTCGTGATGATGAAGAAGCATGATCTGAAGAAGGGGAAGCTGAAGTACTCCGGCATGAAACATTGATGCGGCTTAGTTCAACAAATATCGAAGCCGCTGAAATCACCAAGGAAAAGGAGAAAAAATCATGAAGAAACTCGCAGTTATCATCGCCGCCGCAACATTCGCTTTCTCGGCACCTTTGGCATCATACGCCGCCATGGACCACGGTTCCATGAAGATGGATCACGGCATGCATGGTGGTGATGTCGCCCATGAAGAGGTCGTGGATGGCGTGAAGGCCACCTTCCGGGTCATCAGCATGGCCGAGCACATGAAAGCCATGAACATGGCCATGCCCAAGGGGATGAAAGAGACCCACCACCTTGCCGTCGAGTTCAAGGATGTCAAGAGCGGCAAGGCATTGACGAAGGGCGAAGTGAAGGTTAAGGTGCAGGGGCCAGGCAACGCCTCGCAAATGAAGGATCTCATGGGGATGCAGGGGCACTTCGGGGCCGACTTCGACCTTTCGAAGAAAGGGAAGTACGGGGTCATGGCCAAGTTCAAGCTCTCCGACGGCAAGGTCAGAAGCGCAAAGTTCTGGTATGAAATGAAGTGAGGCGCGGGATGTTCCATGCAAGGCAGATCCGTTTTTTGGTCCATGTTTTGCTTAGTGCTGATTCATGATACGTAAGCTTCTTGTTCTCTTAGGGGTCGGGCTCTCCCTTCTTCTTGTGTGGTTCGCCGTTGACAATTACCGCACCGCGGGGATTGTGGCCGAGGAAAACCTGAGCGGTACTGCCCTTTCCATAGCCGCCGCCGTGGAGACGCTGGTGGAGCGCGACCCCTCCCTCAAAACCCTTGCCGGGTTTCACCCGCCGGATGTTGCTTCCCTGTCGCTCCTGGACCGGTCGGGCAGGTACCGGTTTCATTCCAATTCCGATCTCATCGGAGTCCGGTCGGCGGAAAAGGTGCCGCCGGACATGGGGCGGAGCATGGGGCCAGTCGCACGGCGCGTAACGCTCCGTACCGGCGAGACGGTCTTCGAGTATGTTACCCCGTTCCCTCTCAGCGGCGAATATGTCCAGCTTCGGATGAAGCTCCATACCTACCGGGCCGATGCCGTTGTGCGGCGGGCGCGCCTCACCCTGGCGGTGCTACTCTCGCTGCTCGGCGCCGCATGGCTGCTGGTCGGGGTCATTCACCGCTTCGCACGCCGCGAGGAGCAGCACCGCCTGGAACTCACACGGCGTGAGGGGCTAGCGCGGCTGGGGGAGATGGGGGCCATGCTGGCCCACGAGATTCGCAACCATCTGGCGGGAATCAAGGGGTTTGCCCAGTTGATCGAGAGGAAACCCGTCAGCGAGCGCAATGGGGAGCATGCCGGCCGTATCGTGGCCGAGGTCCGGAGCCTGGAAGAGCTGGTCAATGACCTTCTTGCCTTTGCCCGGAGCGACGCCATCGACGCCAGGCCGGTGCAGGTCATGGATCTCTTCTCCCGCCTCATTTCCCTGATAGGCCCCGATGCCGAGGCCCAGGGGGTCGTCATTACCTCATCGTGTCCACGGGATTTGACCGTTGTCGGCAGCAGCGACCATCTTTTCCGGCTGTTCCTGAACCTCTGTCAGAACGCTCTGCTGGCCATGCCCGATGGGGGGAGCCTCCACCTGGCGGCGGAGCTGGAGACGGGGACGGTCAGCATGCGCGTGATCGACACCGGCGAGGGGATGCCGCCGGAGGTGCAGGAGCGCATTTTCGAGCCGTTTTTCACCACCCGCGCCCGGGGGACGGGGTTGGGGCTTGCCCTCTGCGAGAAGATTGCCCGGCAGCATGGGGGAGAGTTGAGGGCTGTCAGCACCCCCGGCAAAGGATCGGTTTTCACGGTCACGATGCGGGCGGCTGACGTGGACAGAAAACAGGAGGAGCCATGAAAGGGCGCATTCTGGTTGTTGAGGACGACTCCACCTTCAGGATATTTCTCGAAACCATCCTGACCGATGAAGGCTATGAGGTGGTTACCGCAGCCGACGGCGGGCAGGGATTCGACCGCCTGCGCCGCGAGAGCTTCGACCTGGTGGTTTCGGATATGAGGCTTCCCGTCAAAAGCGGTCTTGAGCTTTTCCGAGAGAGCCGCGCCGACGCCAACCCGCCGCGCTTCATCTTCCTGACAGCGTTCGGGACTGTGGAGGAGGCGGTTGCCGCCATGAAGGAAGGAGCGGTCGATTTTCTCACCAAGCCCCTCCACGACCCCGAAACCCTTCTCTCCCTGGTCAAGCGGGCCATCGGCGAGCTGGGAACCTCCCGGGAGTACCAGGCCCTCAAGGCGGCTGCGGCCGCGGGGTTCCCTCCCGAAGAGCTCATCTTCGCGGGACGCGCCATGGGGGGAGTGCGCGACCTGGTCCGGAGCGTCGCCCCCACCGCCGCCACGGTGCTCATCTCCGGCGAGAGCGGCACCGGCAAGGAGCTGGTGGCGCGGACCATCCACCTCCTGAGTCCGCGGGGCAAGGGGGCATTCGTGGCCCTGAACTGCGCCGCAATACCGGAAACACTCCTGGAGAGCGAGTTCTTCGGCCATGAGCGGGGGGCGTTCACCGGCGCCATCCAGGCCCGCCCCGGCAAATTCGAGCTGGCCGCGGGAGGCACCATTTTCCTGGATGAGATCGGAGAGCTTCCGATGCCGCTCCAGGCGAAACTCCTGCGGGTGCTGCAGGAGCGGGCCTTCGAGCGCGTGGGGGGGCGGAAGGAGATAAAGGTTGATGTGCGGGTCATCGCCGCCACGAACCGCGATCTTCAGGGGGAGGTGGCGGAGCGGCGTTTCCGCGAAGACCTCTTCTACCGGCTCAACGTGTTCCCAGTGACGTTGCCGCCCCTGCGCGACCGGGCAGATGCGCTCCCCCTGCTGACGGACTACTTTCTGCGCCGCTTCAGCCGCGAGATCGGCAAACGCCTGGCAGGGATGGATGCCGCGGCCATGGAGCTGCTCCGGGCATACCCTTGGCCGGGGAACGTCCGCGAACTGCAAAACGTCATCGAACGGGCCGTTATCCTGGCCCGGGAGCGTGTTACGCGGAGCGACCTCCCCGAGGGGGTGCTGAGCGCTTCTGTCCACAAAGGGCAGGACGGGCGGGGGCTCCTCCGGGAGGCGGAGCGGGAGATCATCATCAAGGCGCTGCAAAAGCATTCCGGCAACCGCCGGCTCACCGCCGCCGAGCTGGGGGTTTCGCGCCGCACGCTCCAGTACAAGCTGAAGGAGTTCGAGCTTCTTTCCGAGAAGTAAGACTCAAGTGCAAGCATGTGTGCAACGGATTTCTCCTAAGGTGCAATAGATTGCACTTATTTGGGGTGGAACGTTTTTTGTTATGGTCGGTAACACCAAAGATACAACGAGCTTGCACATTTTTCGTATTGTGGCATGACTCATGAAAATAACCCGGTGAACGGAAGTTGGCTGCGGACTGTGAAATTGTCCCACGGACTGTTGAATTGTTTTTGATGGTGTTTCCATGATGCTACGGCGTTTTTTCACATTTTTCGTATTGTGGGTGCTTTGGCAGTGCCTGTCTGCCGACACCAGCTTTGCCGGTTTCGGTTTTGGCTTTGGCGGAACCGATGCGGATAAGAGCGGCCTGGACTTTATCCGTGGTTATGATCCGGAAACGGTAACCACGGTGACGGGCCGGGTGGTGACCGCGCCCCATGGCGGAGAAAGCAATGGCACTTTCATCGACGTGCAGGCCGGTGGCGAGCTGGTGATGCTTCAGGTGGGACCGGTGTCATATTGGGAGAAAAACGGAATTTCGGTCCGGCTCAATGATGAGATTTCAGCCAAGGGGTCCAAGGCCCAGGGGAAGGATGGGAAATCATATCTCATCACCCGCGAACTGACGAACAAGACTGCCGGTCTCCGGGCGGAAGTCAGGGGAGAAGGGGGCGAACCCCTCTGGAGATCAAGGAGCGCGGGGGGAGTCCGTCCCGAACGCTCCGGCGGGGGGATGGGGGGGCGCAGCGGCGGCATGCGTTCCCGTGGCGGAATGATGATGCGTCATTGATACGATTCAGCCCGGAGGTTGAATTTCAAGGAGATGTGATGCTTAAAAAGTTGCCTGGCGTTGGAAAATTCGTGGTGTGTGCCACCCTTGCATCGGCGGTGTTGCAGCCGGGAGGAGTAAGAGCGGCCGAGACGGGGTTTTCCGTGGGGCTCGGGGCGGAGTTTGCCAGCGGCACTTACCGTACCGGTACCCGGACCGAATCGGTCTATGTCCCGCTCACCATTGCTGTCTATCCCTCCGAGCGGCTCGATTTCTCGGTGGAGATACCCTACGTCTACCAGAGCAGCGGCACCGTCACCAGCGGGGTCTTCGGACAGGTAGGATCGGGGGGGACGATGACCATGACGGGTGCTTCCGCCTCAGCGGCTGCCATGCGCGGCCCCCAGGGGGGGGCGAGCCCGACTTCGGCGGTGCCCGAGTCGTCCGCGAACAAATCCCAGAGCGGCCTGGGTGACATCATTGCCAAGGCCGGCTACATCGTCGTCACAGAAGGGGAGCTGATGCCGGAAATTCGTCCGACCGTCTTTGTTAAGTTTCCCACCGGCGACCGTGACAAGGCCCTCGGCACCGGAGAATATGACGCCGGGGCATCCATCGAGGCGACCAAGTGGTTCGGCGACTGGGTTGTCTGGGGCGAGGGGGGCTACGTTTACCAGGGGAAATCGGAACTGCTCGCCCTCAAGGACTATGCGGTCTATAACGGGGCGCTCGGCTACCAGTTGACCGACCGGCTCCGCCCCATGGTGATTATCAAGGGGGCCACCGCTCCGGCGGAGGGGGCCACATCCTTACTCGAAGCGCGCGCACGCTTGAAGTGGCAACTGACGGACAGCGTCGGGCTTGACGGCTATCTCGGTAAGGGGATCACCGATTCAAGCCCGGATTACAGTGCCGGCTTGTCGGCATATTACGACTATTAGCAGGAAACCCCGTAGAGGAGGAAACATGAAGTTCGCAACTGGCAGCAAGGGACAAAAGGCAGTAAAAATTCTGGCGGCAGGCGCAATGGCTGCGGCTGTAGGCATCATCGCCGCCTGCGGCGGCGGGGGCTCATCGTCCAGCGATACCGCAACCGTATCGGGGACCGTGGCTGACGGTTACCTCCGGAACGCCGAGGTGTTCCTGGACATGAACGGCAACTACCAGTGGGATGAGGGCGAGCCGAAGACCATGTCTGGTGCCGGCGGGCACTATTCGTTCCAGGTTTCTTCCGGGGATGCGGGACAGTATCCGGTGGTCTGCCGGGTGATAGCCGGGACGACCGTGGATGAGGATACGAACACGGCTGTGACCGGCAGCTACGTCATGTCGGCCCCCGCCGGGGTCACGGCTTTCGTGAGCCCCATGTCGACGCTTTTGCGTGAAAAGCTTGAGGCCGATCCCGACATGACCATGGAGCAGGCCATGACCCAGCTCCGCAACCAGCTCAACCTCGCCGCCGGCCCCAATATGCTTGCCGACTATGTCGCCGGCACGGATGCCGCTTACGACACCATCCACGAAGTGGCCCAAGAGATGGCAACCCTCATGGCCCAGCAGAGCACTATGGTCATGAATGGAACGTCCGGCGCTGTTTACCGTGAGCGTTACCGTGCCATGATGGGCCAGATCAACCTGGAGATGCCGTACATCACCGACAATGTCGTTTCGGGCTCGGCTGACGTTGTTCGCCCCATGGATACCATCCGACAAGAAATGATGACCTACTTGGGCCAGGTTCCCACGACGGGTACGTTCACCAACTACACCGCCATGTTCCGCAACATGACCTCCCAGCAGCATTTCTGGAATTACTCCGGCAGCAGGATGCGCCCCGGCGGCATGATGGGGTGGAGGTAGCCCCTCTAAACGAGCCGGTTCTTCATACATCTCCTGTGGTATGGGAGGGCAGTCAATGCCCTCCCTTTTTTTGTTCGCGGTACGGATTTTGGTGTTTTTTCTTATCTGGCGAGAATGGTTTCGACCAAGTTGAAGAGGGGGCCGGGCACGATGCCGAGGGCCAGCATGGCGAGGGTGACGGCGCCGAGGCAGAGCGCCTCAGCCGGGGTTGGGAGCCGGCCGGTACCCGGCTCCTCCGAAGGTTTCATGTAGAGGTTCACCACCACCCGCAGGTAGTAGTAGACCGAGGCCGCCGCCGTGAGTATGCCGATGACCGCCAGGGGAATTTCTCCCGCCTTGAGGGCCGCGAAAAAGATGGCGAATTTGCCTGCAAACCCCACGGTGGGCGGGATCCCCGCCAGGGCGAACATGGCCGTTGCCAGCACCACCCCTTGGAAAGGCCGCCGGTAGCCGAGCCCCCGCAGTTCATCCACCAGTTCCAGGGGCTTCTCCCCCTCCATGGATGCTAGGGCGCCGAAGGCTGCCAGCCCCATGACCCCATAGGCCACGGCATAGAATGCTGCCGCCTCGTATCCCCGTTCTCCCGACATAAGAGCCAGGGCCACGTACCCCATCTGGGCCACGGAGGAGTAGGCAAGCATCCGCTTTACGTTGGGCTGGAGCAGCGCCGCCAGGTTCCCCACGGTCATGGAGAGGAACGCCAGCCCCCAGAAGGGCACCCTCAGGGGACCGATTCCCCCCAGATGGGGGAGGACGAGGAGAAAGAGCGCAATGGCCGCCCCCTTGGAGCCCGACGCCAGAAACGCCACCACCGGCGTCGGTCCCCCCTGGTAGACATCCGGGGTCCAGAGGTGGGCCGGGGCCAGGGACACCTTGAAGGCGAGCCCCGCCAGGAGGAGCCCCCACCCCGCCAGGGCGATACCGCCACCCGTGGCGGAGGCGGCCACGGCCCGGCCGATCTCCAGCGTCCCCGTGGCTCCGTAGAGGAGGGCTATGCCGAAGGCCACGAAGGCCGCCGACACGGCTCCCATGAGAAGGTATTTGAGCCCCGCCTCCCCGGACGCCGGACGGTTGTGGTCGTAGGCCACCAGGATGTAGAAGGCGAAGGTGAGGGCCTCGAGCCCCAGGAAAAGGGTCAGGAAGTTCGCCGCGCTTGCCACCACCCCCATGCCGAAGGTGCCGAAGAGAACCGTGGCCGGGTACTCCTCCCCCCCAAGCCCCTGCCGCGCCCCGTGGTCGTGGGCCAGGAGCAGGGCGAGGCCCGCCGTCGCCGCGAAAAAGACCAGGAAGAACCGGGCAAAGGGGGTGAACGCCACCCCCAGGGTCGGCGCCATGGGCTGCGGCGGGGTCTGCAGCGCCCAGAGGGCCGCGCCGGCGCAGACCGCAATGCCGATGGCGGTACCGTACCGCCCCGGCACGATCGCCCCGAAGAGGAGCACGACAACGCTCCCGCAGACGAGGATCAGGAGGGGCATTATTGTCCAGAGGTCGGCAACGGTCATGGCGCCATCCCCGTCAAGAGCGCCACCGGCACCTTCAGGATATCCAGAAGCGGCTTCGGATGAACCCCGATGTAGACGTCGATCACCGCCAGCGCCGCCAGTATTGCCCCTTCCCGCAGGGTTACGTCAGGCAGCTTCAGAGGTTGCCGTTCCTTCTGGAACAGCACCTCCTGCACCAGCCGCACGGTGTAGATAAGCGGCAGTATGATGCCGAGGAAAGCGATGGCCCCGGCAGCCGGCGTGGTCCGGAAAACCCCCACAAGGATCAGGAACTCACCGGTGAAGTTGTTAAGCCCCGGCAGTCCCGCCGACGCCATGGCGAACAGGAGAAAGAAAAACGAGAAGACCGGCACCTTCCCCCAGAGGCCGCCGAAGGCCGCCACCTCCCGTGTGTTGGCCCGCTCGTCCAGCATCCCCACCAGGGCGAAGAGGGCGGCGGTGGTGAAGCCGTGATTCATCATCTGGAGGATGGAGCCCGACAGGGCAACCGGGCTCCATGAGGCGATGCCCAGTGCCACGAACCCCATGTGCCCCACGCTGGAGTAGGCCACCATCCGCTTCATGTCCTCCTGGGCGTAGGCGATCCACGAGGCATAGAGAATGCCGGTGATGGCCAGCACATAAAGGAGCGGCGTGAACCCCTTCGCCGCCTCCGGGAAAAGAGGGTACCCGAAGCGGACCAGCCCGTAGGCCCCGGTCTTGAGGAGGAGCGCCGCCAGGATCACGCTCCCCGCTGTGGGGGCGTCGGTGTGGGCGTCCGGGAGCCAGGTGTGGAGTGGGAAGAGGGGAAACTTGATGGCGAAGGCCAGGAGGAACGCCCCGAAGAGCCACGGCGCCGCGCCATGGACTATGGGTGCCTGCGTCAGGATGGGTAGGGCGAAGGTGTACGTCCCGGTGGCGTCCCCGTGGATGAGGTAGACCCCCATGATCGCCAGCAGCATCAGGAGCGACCCGGCCAGGGTATAGAGGAAGAACTTAACCGCCGAGTAGATGCGCCGGCCATGCCCCCAGATGCCGATCAGGAAGAACATGGGGATCAGCATCACCTCCCAGAAGAGATAGAAGAGGACGAGATCCAGGGCGAGGAAAACCCCCATGATCCCGCTTTCCATGAGGAGAATGAGGAAGTAGTGGAGCGTGGTCCGCTCGGTGATCCCCCGCCACGACACCGCCATGGCCACCACCGAGGTGAAAGCCGTGAGCGTCACCATCAGGAGACTGATTCCATCCATCCCCAGGAGGTAGCGGATGCCGAACCGTCCGATCCACGGGGCATCCTCCCATAGGAAATACCCCGCTGGTGCCCCCGCCGCCGTTGGCATCCCCGGTGTGGAGAACAGCAGCCACCCCGCCAGGGCCAGCTCCGCCACGGCAAACCCCAGGGCGATGGGGCGCGCCGTCTTATGGCAGTTCCAGACCGGCGCCAGGCAGAGACACCCCACCAAGGGGAGGAAGATCAGGATTGTGAGGATCGGGTAGGTGGCCACTATTGCGTACCCATTTTCTGCATCACGGTTTGCATTTGCTCGGCATCGTTACAGCTCGTGCCTGAAGCGGATCAGGAGATAGAAGCATACGCAGCCGGCCGCCCCCATGAGTATATCGCGAAACCAGGGAATCGGTTTGTCGAGCATGGCATAGATGAGCGGATCGAGCAGTGCGGTCGTCAGAAGGCCGACGGCGCCCCAGGAAAGAAGCTTTTTCATGGTTCATCCATTTTACGTAAAATCACCATAGCGACGAGGGGGCGCACCAGAGCGTCATGATAGCTTCCCCGGCGCTTCCGGCTGCACGCTTCGAAGATTACAGCTTCAACCGCGGTGTGCCGCTTCGATTGCAGTGATGTCGATCTTTTTCATCTTCAACATCGCATCAAAAGCACGCTTGGCGGCGGCGACATCGGGATCGGTTATCGCTTTGGTCAAAACGATGGGAATAATCTGCCAGGACACGCCCCACTTGTCCTTGCACCAGCCGCATTCAACCTCTTCACCGCCGTTGCCTACGATGGCGTTCCAGTAACGGTCCGTTTCAGCCTGGTCAACTGTTGCAACCTGAAAAGAGAATGCCCAGTTGTGCTTGACCTCAGGGCCGCCATTGAGCCCGAGGCACGGAATTCCCATCACGGTAAACTCGACCGTCAACACATCCCCTTTTTTCCCGGACGGAAAGTCTCCCGGCGCGAGGTGCACCGCGTCGACGGATGAATCGGGAAATGTCTCGGCATAAAATCGCGCCGCTTCCTCTGCGTCGCCATCGTACCAAAGGCAAATGGTATTCTTAGCTGGCTTAGTCATGTCACCCTCCTGGTCTGTTGACGTGTTGCTGCTTTACATAGAGTTTATCTGTCTACAGGAAAAGGGCCAGATTTAATGACTATTTTTATTTGATGAACTTACTTGTTCCTTGCCTCAAATTGGCAGACCGGCTCATGCCCGTTTCTTCCGCCAAATGAGTCGGTTCCCGATTGCCAGTTGCTCTACCACGCCCTGCTGCTCAAGAAGTTCCAAGGCTGTCTGTGTTATTGAGACTGATCCTTGGGACCTCTCCCAATCTATCCAAAAGCAATGGATCCCCTCCACGGTGTCTGCTGAATTGGGGCGAAGCTCGAGGTAGCGCTTGATCGCGTCAGCCACAGCCTGGACCGATAGCTCGCTATCGCCCAAAAGCGGCGGATTGCAGAGTGTGTCGATTGCCACAAGGGCATCCGACAGGGTCTCGGCTTGATCAAAGCTGATCTCTTGGATGGAGAATCGGACAGACTCGGTTTGAGCAACAAGGTCAGAGACAGGCACCTGTCCAAGAGGATGTCCAGATCTTATCGTGTCTCGGAACACGTACTCGGATACTAGGTCGATGTCAACAATTGGACCTGTGACGAAGGCACGCATAGCACTAGTCGGGTCATCCAGCATGACGCCGATAACGAGTACGCCAGCATTCATAGTCTCTGCTGGCAGAGTCATCCGATAGGTTCCGAAAGAATCGCACACCGCTGTTCCGAGAGGACCTTCTTTCTTGTTCCCAAAGTCGTCTACCAAGAATGCCTCTACAACTGCCCCGCTAAAGTTGGCTAACGCTGCCTTGGCAACCACTTTGCCCTGTGCCCCCGAAGGGGTCGTGCTGAATTGGAGTTCGGTCACGTGTCCAGAAACCACGTACTCGGAAGAATGGTTCCTGTCTCCGCAGCTGGCGAATAGTAGTACTAAGCTCAAGAAAATAGTGCGGGCAAACAGCTTTATCATTATTTCCTCTCGGCGGCAGAATTCTGGGGACACCATACTTATCCCTCTTGAATTAGGTATGGTGTCCCCGGAACTCGCCCCCTTGAATTAGGTATGGTGGATTTATACAGATGTTTGCCTTGAAACTGTATCTGCCGATGCGCTTCTTATTGGCTAGACTGCGCTAGTTTATACTTGGCTATGGCTGCGACATCAATTTGGTTACTTATATTAAATAATTCGGACATAATATCGCATATTTCTGCCATGGGCATTTGATGCACAGAGTTTAAAACATATTGGCCAACAAAATATTGAAGGAATTTTTCGTCAACTATCCCATTTCTGTGAGAATATAAATGACGTATCTGAAGTATTTTTTCAATCTCGTTTTGCTTGGTTTCGTCAATGACTCCAAGTTCACTTATTTGTTTGTTTTCTTTTATAAATCCCTTGACGCTGCCTTTTTGTAATTTACTGAGTTTTTGCTTAGCCCAATATTTCACAAATTCTTGCAAGTCAGAACAATTTAAAACTTCCTCAATAGAAACCTGCTGACTTGACTTTAGAGTTGAAGGGCAAGCCAAAAATATCTCGTACAGCAGGTCTGATAAGTAAGTTTCAAAATTATCAACAAAAGATGAAAATAATATCCTGGATAGAATCTTTCCTTCTTGATTATTTGTGGGGTTGTTAATGCCTTCGGGATATAATATGGCACCTAAATCGTCTATGATCTTTAAAATGCTTTGGTAATGTTCAATCAATTTCAACTTCGCGTTGGTAGAGATATTTTTACTAATCTCAAGCTCTTCATTGATTGTTGGAATACGGCTATAGCCATTAGGTCTAAATTTGAACTCTTTTGGATTGGATAGTTTTACGATGTCTCCTACTCGGAGGTATATATTCCCGTCCATGGAGACAACGGCGTTGGATTTTTCAACTTTAATGGCGTATAATTTTTTCCCACTATAAACAACGTACTGATAATGAATTATAGGTTGAGGAGTTAGAAGATCTAATGCCTTATGCGTAATACTATTCGCATGAAAATCCTCACTTAGTCCATTTACTTCTATAGCTCCTCCCTTGCTTTCGGATACTCCTAAAATTATGTACCCACCATCCGTGTTCGCGAAAGAGCATATAAGCTGAGCTATATTCCTCGACGGAGGCAAGACAGCTTTGTATTCAAGGCTTGTGCTCTCTGGTTGTCCGATTATTTGACTTATTTCGGTAGAAATATCCATAATTATACCGGTATCCTATTTATTCCTGTATTTTTGAGAATTTTGCCGAGAGTTAGAAGTCTAGGTACATCTCTCCCGTTATCAATCCAAAGCTCAGCATTTGCATAATCAAGAGTATCCTTTTCAGAGCTATAATATACAATGACTTCGCCGTTATCAGATGGCCTAACAACTACATGTATTGGCAATCCTTCTTTTCTTATTCCTCCAATAACAGTTGTTGCTAATTCTTCAAATTCAGAACAGTCATAATCCGGAAGCAACTGCAGATGCCCAATAATATTAGCTTTTGCACGTGATATTAGCCCTTGAACATATTTAAACATTTCGAAACTTGGTGTTGACGTATGGACAAATTTTGAGGCGAGGTCTTTGTCCTTTAAAGCCTCTTCCAGTTCTTCCATGGATGTGACACCTAAGCTCACCAAAGTGTCCTGAGTAATTTGAATTTTAGTCATTATTGCAGATGCATTTTGTGCTGAAACTAGCAACGTTTTCAATTCATCTACGTTCGAGACATTAAATTCTTTCATAAGATTTATCACGTCACTAGTCATTTGTATTTTTTCATAAAAGCCTGGATTGTCATCAATTGTTTTAGCAATTTCGGCAAGTTTTGCTAGCTCTGTACGTGATCGCATGACTTTATACAGATTTTCTTTATCAGTAATTGTATTCATAAAGAGTTCAGCGCGTTTGCGATAAATCTCTGAAAATAATTCTTCACCTTCCTTCTTGTTATTTTCAAACCACTCAGACAAAAGAGTTATAGCTTCGACAAAACTAGCATCCTTGAATCTAGGGTTCTTCAATAATTCAGTAATTTTAGCTGCAATGTCATTTTTCTTTTTTACATAGTATTTTCCAAAGACTACCCCATTATGAAGCAATATATCTTTCCAATTCTCACCTAATAAATGAAGGATATTCTTTAGAGTTTCATCTTGTATTTCATCTATAAACAATTCAGTTCTTTTACAAAAATTACCATTTTGGTTCGGTATTATTGAATTATTTTCAAACAAGGAAAGGTTTGACTCATCTTCAAGTATAAATTTACATTGTATATTCAACCAGTTGATTACATCACGCTCGTTTTTATTGAGCGTGGCCATGAGATTGGTAATACTTGCTTGGCTGGCCAATTCTAAAGCAATTTGTTGATAACCTACCCTTTTCCAACTCTCCCATGAAACATTGCACCAATGCTTCATGTGATCTTGCTTGCAAACTAAATTCGGATACATATCAAAATATACTTGCCAAATTTTGATCTGAACACTTTCAGGATAACTTTTAAGTGGAAAGTATAATTCCTGTGCAGACTTCTTATGCAATTCATTCGATTCGGTCTCTACTATTTTAGAGCTTGCAACTATATCTCGTATTTCATTTTGGATTGACTCTCTATACCAAATATCATCAAAATAATTCTCGTTTCCAACCGGCATTTTAGTTTCAGAAACATTGAATAACTCATGATAATTATTATTTTCAAGGCATGTTATCAACTTCTTATACAACTGGACTGCTGACTTTAACAGTTCACGGTTAGCTAAAACTTCTTGATCTTCGTCACCATTCAACCATATAAAATCTCTTTCAGTAGTTGGGTTAAAATGAAAACTATTAACTACCACTGGAAAATGAAAATTCTCAGTTCCAATAAGAGGGAAATCACAGAATAGTTTTGGTATTGCGCTTGTATCTTTAGCGGCATAACCGCTATTAGTTCTGCTGAACTCTGCGGCTATAGCTACACTGTCATTGCTTAAATGGCCGATGAAGACTTGCGATTTATTGCCATTCACAACTTTGGTGATAGGCAGAATTATTTCGTCGAGATATTCATTTGCATTTTCAAAAGTGATGTTTTTTCCTGAGACTGAATTAGTTATATCAATGCTTTCTATTTTGGGTATGAACGCTAAAACATATGGAAGCAGTTTTATAAATTCTTGAATTCCTATTATTGCTATCCGCTTTTGCTCCTCTGTTTCCAAGTGGTATATGAAGGAGGTATTAAAATTCTTTCGGTCGAATTCACTCTTAACCTCAACTGCGGAGTTATGGAATTCAGACCACGCCTTTTCAATTTTTGGGATTAAATCAGCAGTGATTTTGCCCTGTCTATCAAGAGGGAATTCAAATTTGTAAAAATTATTATCTATTGTCTCAACTATACCCTTTACGTGAATTACCCGCGAAAGTAAGTGGGTTGTCAAAAAACCTGTACCAAACCTTCCAGTTTTTTTGGCGTTATGTCGATCCGCCACTTCTTTAGAAGATATTTGATTGATTAGACCCCTTACATCTTGTTCTGAAAAGTGAGTGCCATTGTGATGAAATTCAACGCTGTTCTCGTTTAAAACTATTTTTACGGAGACGGCTTTATCCTTCTCATCATCGGCAATACTATCTTTAGCATTTTGCAATAACTCCCACGCCCAGCGGCCTTGATTGGTGCCAGTGGTCTTATCAAGATCATGCAATCGCTTCAGGATTTTATCTGCGATTGAGCGGTTTCCATCCTCTTTTCTACCTTCTTCTATTGATTGAATCATACGAGAACAGTTGCTCCTTTTGATTGTTTTTGAAGTCGGCCAACGCCAAAAACCTGACCGGTCAGCTTTTGGACCGGTCTTGGCGCTGGTTATCTGTTTACGAGCCCCATTTCTCTTGATAATCCTCTACTGAAATTCTTCCGAAAACCAGCTTGAATGCCGCTGAGACCCTCTCAAACTCTAACCCTGACGGAGCAATAATTTCACCTTCAGAGCGAAACAGGAACCTTCGAAAACGATCTGTTTTCGCAAGTTCGATTTTTGCGTCATCAGGTTTTATTCTGAGCGGTGTACTAATTACTTCTCCCGTCATTCCGATATCTACATATATGGCATTCAGTTTTAGCCCATCTAAGTAGCCATCGCCGATTTTTCGAGCAACTTGATCGCACGGTTTATCGTTCTCGTACAGCCACTCGTTTCGAGTCCTATAGCGGTTCACCTTCTCGTGACGAATGATATTTATCGCGTCAGCGACGTGGGCCGGAAAAGCAGGTCGGCCTATTTGACATTTGTTGATGTAGTCTAACCACTCTTGTGAACGTGCCAAAAAGTCTTCCGTGTCTGGCTCTAGGAAGTCTAGAATCAAGCCAAATAGCTGCTTACAGGAATGGTTCCTTAGCATCTTTCTTATTTCTGGACTCCAAGGTAGGCAGTCTGAGTCGATAAGATAAAGAATGAATGCTTTGGCGAATTCTTCTTGTGCCAAAATGCAGAGGGCATAGACGGTGGGTGCACTGCTTTCTATGTCTAGCCAAGTAGCATCATCAAGAAGTCTTTCAGCGTTATCCAATGATGAATGTATTGAATTTCTAAACGGCGACTTCTTCTTTCGTGTTGTCACTGACATTCCCCATGCTTGAATCACTTCTATTTTGCAGATAACTCGTAATTGACCGGTTCACGCGCGC
>MTLE01003199.1_pt1 | contig 17265 bp, 16 predicted proteins | sample 1982461 | NCBI WGS metagenome assembly MTLE01 (sample SAMN05712605, study PRJNA340218) | biofilm metagenome | isolation source: sample SPL anode biofilm adapted to -200 mV | place: USA | collected 2012-02-03
CTGCAAAAGTGGCAAAGGCCATAGAGCCTGAACAAAGTGAAGGCCAGCGTCTTGAGACGCCGGCCGGTAACAGAGGCTTATAGCCTCTGTGCAAACCACCCGTTAGACGGGTGGTGCTGATTTAATTAACTGGCCTGTTCATAACTGACAAAGGTCACATAGTCGTATTCACAATCCATCCGGGATTCATCACCCTTGGGAATGGACTTAATCCCGCCTACCAGTTTGCCGCCTCTTTCAAACGCCTCACTGAGTTTGCGGTGAAAATCCCGTGCATTGCTGCTAGTAATAATACTTACCTTACTCATTTTTTTACCCTCCTGTACTACTTCAAAGTTTTCACCCAGTATAGCACAGCAAATAATTGTTAAATAGCAGTAATTTCTTTGCAAACCTTTACCAGTTCAATTTCTTAAGGTTTCTTTTAATTATTTGAAGCGGATCGGTTGGACAGTGTCACTCCGGCGACCCTGCTTCGTCATCAGGGACATAATCCCGGATGATTTTTAGGTTCTTTTTCAGGATTTTCTTTTCCCGATACATTTTTTCATCGGCCTGGTTGATAATCGAATCGATGTATTCATTGGAGCTGCCACTAATGGTTTCAATGCCGTGGCTAGCGCTGATCAGGTAACGGCGGTTTTCTGTTGCATTGATCTGTTCATATTCGGCCACAATCCGCTGCCACGCTGCTTCGGCCTCCGCTTCATCGAGCCCTTCAAAAATGATTAAAAACTCGTCTCCGCCCAGTCGGGCCAGAAAGTCATTGCTGCGGATGTTGTTTTGGATGCCCCTGGTCACTGCAACAATCAGTTCGTCACCAGCATCATGCCCGAGATAATCATTGACGTCCTTGAGTCCATTGATGTCAATAAAACAAACCGATACCAGCTTTTCGTTTTTCTCAATATTTTTGTAAAGCTGCTTCAGTTTTTCAAAGCCAGTGCGACGGTTAAAGATTCCGGTCAGGGCGTCGTACTCCGAATAATATTTAATTTCGTCATTCTTCACCTGATTGATGGTCAGCAGCGCTCCGGCAAAGACTGCCACCGTCAAGATCAGCAAATAGGCAAAGAGATTGTTGCGCAGTACCAAGAGCATTGTTGCAGCCAAACTACGGGTCAGCAACTGACCTTCTGGAGTCGTCGCAGGTATGTAGGAGACCAGCGTCCAATCACCCAGGCCCGGGGCCAGTGATTGATGCTGGTCAAGTTCCAATTCGGTTGCGGTAAGAATATTGCTATAGGCAAACACCCCGGCAGCAGTGGTCAGAGTGCCATTTTTTTGTGTCTGGATGGTTGACCAGACCTCCGGAAAATCTGTTTTAAAGCTGTCGTTTAGGCGGTTGTCGTACATAAATCCCCAAGCTCGTTCCGGTTTGGCGCTGTTATACAGCCAATAGCCATCGTCATTGAGCAAAAAAACCTGGCCTTGGCTGGCAGTGGCAATTTTTTCCACCTGCGCCAGCAGATCTGCAGCCGTATAATTCAGTACCACCAGCCCCAGCAGCTGGCCTCTGGCGCCATAGTAAGGGGTTGCCAGACGGATCATGGGTTTGATTGGCTGCTCAATCTGATCGTTTTCCTTGTTTAAATCCAGTGGCGACACATAAATCTGGTTTTGGGCCAGATCAATACCCGCAGTAAAATAATAACGGTCCGCCTTGTTCTGAAGCGCATCGCTGTCGGTCAGAGTCGCACCATTTTCATCATAATTAACCCGAATCACCTCGTTACCATCAACATCTATAAAACGAATCTGGTCATAGATCATTTTACGGTTGGCAAAGGCCAGCCAGTGGTCTTCGGCGTCCGAGTAATCCCCCCGGCCGTTATCCCCCAGGGCCAGGGCATCAGTGGCATAGAGCAGATCGGTAGCCAAACGGTTAACCTTATTGGAGATAATCGTTTTTTCCACTGCCACCAGTTGTTGCTGCTGGGCCAACAGTTTATTTTTCTGGGCGGTATCGTCATTGATCTGAATCACCAGGGTGATCAGAAAATAGCCCAGACTGAGAATCAGGAATACCCCCAGGATATAAAGCATTGTTTTTTTGGTATCTTTAAAGGTTTTATCGATCAAGGTTTAAACTCCTTTGTGGTAATCAAATCGCTCATTGCAAAACCGCCATGAGCTTTGCGCTCAGTTTCGCAATTATCCTGTAATCACGGTCATTGGCACGGGCCTAAGTCATTTCATTTTACCCCAATCAAGCCCTTAAAACAAGGGTGGCCGTCAGCTTTTCTGTTAATCCCATGGTTTTAAGGGTGCGGGGCTTTCAGGCCATGCCCAGAAAGCGAAGCCACTTGGGCAAATCCCGCTGGCCCTGAGCATAGCCCTTTTGGTAGCTATCGGCCAGTTTGTCAAAACTCACCTCCCGGTTGGACACCGGCATGGTCTCAGGGTAAACCAGAAAGGCCCGGCCCTCGCGCTCCAGAGCTTCCAGCTCATCCAGCGTTTATTATAAATTACATGACGGTTAAGCATTGCCCGAGCCACCTTGGGATAGTTGCGATAATAGGCTCTAATTGCGTGTTTAAATTTAAGCGGTGATTTCCGGTAGCCCTTTTCCCGGGTCAGTACCACAAAGAATTTCTGGTAGCCGTCCTGTTTGGCAATGTCGAGTGCAATCCCGCCGCCCAATCCGCCGTCCACAAAGGAGCGACCATCGTAATCGGTAGGCGGCATAAAAATCGGCAGTGACGAAGACCCCCGGACGATTTTCATCAGGTCTTCCATTGCGGTGATGTCTTCCTTGCGGTAATAGATTACCTTGCCCAGGCGACGCTCAAACAAACCAATCCGCAACTGCGCCGGATTGTTCATAAAGGTGTCAAAATCCAGCGGCAGAGTGCCCCCCGGCAGAGAGGTTTCTTCATAAAGATAAGAGGACCTGAAAAAGCCCTCCCCTTTTATAAAGGACTTCCAGCCACCGAAATTAGGATCCTGAGCAATTTCCACGAAGGAACGCCGGGCCCGTTCCGGATCCCGGGATAAATAATTGACGCAATGGCTGGAACCCGCCGAGATTCCAGCCACATAGTCAAAGTAAAGCTGATTTTTAAGCAGCGTGTTTAAAAAACCGGCGGTATAGCTGGCCCGCATGCCCCCACCTTCAAAGATCAGGGCGGTATCTTTGATATTACTTTTGATGGTCTTGCTGGCTGTCTTGTTTTCTTCCATTTTGTCTCCTGTATCTGTGTTTGGTGTGTGTCCCTACTTAGTTTAACTGAAAAAACCGTCAAATTCAATCCTTATCACGGAGGGCCAAAACAAAGCCATCCTCTCAGAAAGAAAGAACGGCTTTGTGACGAGGAAAACTTTTGCGATGCCCAACTGCTTTTTATGATTTCATTTATAGCTGCTTAAACCACTTTTTGTTTTCTCGTTGCCAGCGCAACGCCGCCGACCAACAGGATGGCCAGGACAAGGGGAATGACATTTTCCCAGACTTCGATCTCGGCATAGGCCGTCGGGTTCCCGGTCAGAACGCCATAGGCTTGGCCCATCAGCAGGTGCTCATAGCCGTTGCCGCTGCTGTTTTTGGCAGCAGTCATCGAAAAACCGGCTCCATTCTGGAAGATCATTACATAATCAGAGCCACCAAAGAGGAAATAGCCCAACATGTCACCTTTTTTGACAACCGTACCGGGTTTGATAGTCTCTTCAAAAAGCACCGAAGACACCTGTGACATCCCTACCGGAATCAGGGCTACCAGGCCATAATCAGCCGTCTCTATAATCACACAGCCCCGGGTTTCAACTGCCTGCCAACCATAGTCCTCGGCATTGAGCATATAGCGCTGGGCCTGTTCATCCCAGTAGGTGATTCCGCCAACGGCATCGTCCTGATAAATGCTGCGGACCTCGCGGATCGTCCCGCCGACGGGGAAATGGAAGCGATGATAATCCTGAACGTTCAGGAAGGTATGGGTCAACACCCCACCGGCAAAAGCATCACTATAGTCACTGCCAGCCCCCAGCAGGGCCGGGATCGAATCAAAGGTCAGCGATTTTATTTTGACACCATCCCCGACAACCCGGGAGTCGCCGTCAATCTGCCAGACTCCCTGGGGCACCGAATCCGCTGGTGCCACCACGACGGCCTCATCCTCCGGTGCCGCAATCGGACGAACATCTGGCGAAACCAGGTAGCGGCTGAAAAAATCATTAAAGCTGTGCCAGTTGGCAGGATCTTCATACCAGCCATTCTGCAGCCCGAAATCGGGATTGTTATAGGCAGTCTGATAATAGCTGTCATTCCAGGAAGCTGGCGTGCTCAGGTATTGGCCCCATTCTTTAGTGAATTTAATCATCCAGGAGCGGTAGGGCTCATGGTATTGCAGCGAGTTATTATAATACCCCCTATCTGCCAGTTCTTCCAGAGGCTGATCGGTGATAAAGTAAAAATAATCCAGGCTCTGATCGATCTGGTCATAGAGGGCCGGGTAAGTCTCACCGATATTGGGTAGAATCGTCCAGGGCATGGCTTTAAAGGCCCAGTCAATGTAGTCATAAAAGGCCTCCAACGACTGAACCGGATTTAAGTTTTTGTCAGGATTGACGGTTTTGGCCTGGTCAATGGATTTTTCCAGGAGTGTTTGAAGCTCCGGGTTATGGTCCACCAATAAGATCAGTTCCTCAGTGATGGGCTCATGAACCGGGTTTTGGGCCCAAGCGACAGGGGTCGACAGCAGCAGTAAACTGACAACCAGAAACAGTGATACCAGCTTTTTCATTCGCTTCCTCCAGAATAAATTTGCGATCCAAGACTGAATCTGGAATTTTTATACCCCGATTCCCCCCAACTATGTCAGCGCTCCGAAAAAAAAGTCGTCACACCATAAACGTGTCGGTTTGCTCTGCGGCTCTTTATAAAGGACTCACAATGCAATGATTCGCAAAAGCTGCAGAAATCATCGGATAATTTTGGGTTGTGTTAATCTCGCCGTCCTGTTAAACTGAAGCTGGTACCCTGGCAAAAGCGCTTAAGCCCTGGTACCGGAGTAAATTTTAAAGGAGTCATCGATGTTAAATGATACCACTAATAACTACCTGAAAGCCTGTGAGTCCTGGCGGCAAAAGATTCTGGAGATGGAGATCCCAAAGCTGCTTGACAAATTGCCGGAGCTTCAGTGTGAAGAAGACTATCTGACGGTAAAACTGTTTGATCGAAAATTTGGGATGGATTTAAAAACCGGGATTATTGTCAACCTCGCCGATTTATCGCCAGCGGAGATCATCAGTCAATTAAATATTTATACCTTTCTGTGGTTTTCAAGTCCTCAGGCCCGTTGCACCGATTTATGGGTGCCCTTCCGGGAATTATCCGGGGCTTCGCCCTTTGCCATGGCCTTTGAAAAAAATGTCCTGGAGCCCCTGGCAATGACCTTTTCCGGTCAGACTGAGGCCCTGTCCCAGGCCTACGAAACCCTGGGTGGCAGCCGCCTGTCCCATTCTGATGCCGGAGGCCTGGTCAAGTCGTTTGACAGCATTCCCTTGAAATTTCTGTTCTGGGATGGCGATGATGAATTCCCGGCTCAGGCCAATATTCTCTATGACCGCAGTGCCACTGATTTCATCCACGTGGAAAGCACCGTCAGCCTGGCCATGGAAGGCATCGAACGGCTGGCCGCCGTGGCTGGGGTTGCCATCAAGGGGCCGCTCTTTAAGATGTAGCGACAGGAGGGAGCTGATCCAGGAAGCACAGGTCCCGACTGATTGGCTTCCACATGAGCAGGTTCAGCCCTGAACAACTCTATTTTTACCTTGGGTTTTAGCCATATCCAGTCGCTGGTCGGCTCGACGGACGAGACTGTCCAGTTGATCCCCTTCTTCAAAGGCAGCCACCCCAAAACTGCAGGACAGATGGCCGACTTCGGCAAAATCATGATCGCCAATCAGTATTCGCAATTTCTCTGCGATTTCGGCCGCCAGAGGCAAGGGGATGTCGGGAAAAGTCAGAATAAATTTATCGCCACCCCAACGCACAAAAATATCCGAGCTGCGAATATGCTGCTGGATGAAATTGGCCAGTTCTAACAAGATGGCATCTCCCACCAAATGACCATGCTGTGTATTGATTTCTTTAAAATTATCAATGTCAAACATCACCACCGATAAATGGCCCTGCTGGCGCCGGGCCTGTTCGGTCAGTCCGTCATAATCCTTATTGAATTTCGCTTTATTATAGATCCCGGTCAGGGCGTCAAATTCAGCCATCCGGATCAACTCAAGCAGATTCAGATAGTGAAAGCGCTTGTAGGTGTTGCTACGGTAGGACGCCAGACTGCTGATCACAATAATCAACAGCACCCCCAGACCTGCGGCCCAGACATTGGCACTCAGGCCACTTTCAACCACCACCATCACAAAATAACTGACACCCAGCAAAAGCGTGGTAAAAACAGCCAGCAGCCAGCGGCTATTGATCAGAAAAACCATCAGGATCATCACAATCAAGCTGAGCACCTGAATCAGCGGGGTCACCGGCATCAGGTTGGTGAGCAGATAAAGAAGCGCCAGACCAATAGCAATTTCGTATCCGGTAAACCAGTAGCTCAGCAAGGTACCTACGGTAGCCAATGAGACCTTAAAAAACAAAAAAAACAGCGCCACGGTCACCACCACAATCATACTGGCAGCGATCCGAAAATCATGGTGATCGACAATCCGATCATACACCGGTAGCAACAGTACCAGAAAAAATAACGCCGCTGCCAGAATCCCCAGACGAATCCAATTGAAATGAGCCACGATTTCTGCCTGATAAAATTCCTGTTCCAGCCGTTCATCCCTGAATTCGCCTAAATAGATCGGTGCTTTGGATTTTTGTTCCGAATTCATTGTGCTCACCCTTTCTGTATCGATTGTCGCTCATTATGATCTACATGACGCTTCCCAATCTGATGACCGTTTCCTTTTTTTATACCCGAAAAACCTTAATATACGCAGACCGGCGATTTAAAAGCGCACTATCCGCCACTAAAAATGCGACTAGGCTCACATTAAAACAAACCCACTGGCATGATCCCAGTGGGTTTGTTTGGGTTTGATTTAGGGCTCAGACGCACACGATCTGATTCTTACCGGTTTTTTTGGCCCGATACATGGCATCGTCCACCAATTGAAAAACATTGCGGGTGTGATCATCTGCCCGGGAACCGGAAATACCGATGCTTAAGGTAATTGCCAGGGTAATGGGATAATCCCCATTCTCTACTGCCTGCCGCATCGCTTCTGCCAGCTCATAGGCGGTATCAACGCCGGTTTCCGGCAATAGGATGACAAACTCATCGCCACCCCAACGGGCCACAACATCGGTTTTTCTGGCAATATTTGAAATGGTGGCGGCCACTGTTTTTAATATGTCGTCCCCAATCAAATGGCCGTTCATGTCATTAATCTGTTTAAAGTCATCGATATCCAGCAAAATCAAGGCGTAATTTCTTTGAAAGTTTTTAAAACGCCGCTGTTCGTTTAGCAGGGCTTCCTCAAAATAGTGACGGGAGGCTACCTTGGTCAGACGATCACGGTTGATCAGATCGCTGAGTTCGTCATAGGCCTGTTTTAAACTTTTGGTGCGCTTTTCCACCATTTCCTGGAGCAAATGGGCCCGTTCTTCCAGTTCTTTTAACGGAAAGGACTCATCATCGCCATGGACATCGGTGGGAAAGGACAGGTGCATCCCGACGATTTCGACTTTTTGCTGGCAGCGATGCATGACGAGCAGTAAGCGCAGGTTGTTGAATTTGACCCGCTGTTCGAGAATCACGGTTTTCATATCCAGCTCCGCTGCCACTAGGGCGTTGTCGGCATCCAGCGACAGGAATTGCTTTTGATGGAAGGTAACCGCAATCGGGTTGGGGGCTGATTCAATATCCTGCTGGTAGAGCAGCATGGCTTCGGCCTTGGTATAGGTTCGTTCTGCCAGACCGGTGCCAAAACCAAAAAATGATTCGGCAAATAAGGTCGCAGTTTTGTTCAGATCACGTTCTGTTAAATAAGCGGTGATAAAGTCGTCAAAGTGTTTCTGGAAAGGGATCAGTTCTTTATTTATCGTTTCATTCATAATTCACCGGGCTGATCTTGACTGCGGCAAGCATCAGCCTGTTCCTTTCTAAAATAGTTTATGTTCGGGGAGGGTGGGAAAATGGCATTTACTGCCTAACCAGCCAAGTCATTAAGCCTTCTTACCCGGAATAATAACGCCATCGCACGCCGATAACATTACTCCACAAAGATGCTTGAATTGTCCATATAGTTACAGTTTAATCGATTACCATTCGATTGTCAATCATTGTCTCTACAGACGGGTCGCACGATTCCATCACCCAATAATCAATTGCATTTAATAACTGTTCGTGCTATACTGACTCAACACCGTCATTGCTTTGGCAGTGACCTGGAATAATCAATTAACAGGAGAAATAAGATGGAAGACTTTACCAAATTAACCAACGAAGAATTAAAAAATCGGTTGGCATACCTGAAAGAAGAATTACAAGATGTTGAAAATGAACGTAGCTTTATCTTTAAGCAATCCGGCATGCATGTTTCCAGTAGCAAAATATCGATGCAGATGGAAGAATTTGACACCGAAATCAAACGGCTTAAAAGTCAAATTGATGCCTGTTGTGAAGCCATGACCAGTGGTGAGGCCTAAGGGCTGACCCCGGGGCAACAGCAACCGAGGTACAACCGTGACTGCCATGGAAAGGAACCTAACTGCCCAACAGCTTGAGAAAATCCAGGCATTGGTCGGCACCATTTCAGAAGATGATTTAAAATACGTCGATGCCTATATTTCTGATTATCTGGGGATTTTTATCCCCAGTGTAGGCTTCTGTCAATATGCCATCCGGGTGGGACATACCCACCCCAGCTATTCTTTTGTGGTTTTTTTCACTGCTGAACAACAGTTTTTAAAAACCACCATTGCCCTGGCCGACGACCAGTATCTGGGAGCCTGTCTATCACCGGAGCTGCCCCATGAGGAAGAAGAAACCGACCAATTCACGCGTTATGCCGCTCTTTTTATTGACCGGAACTATTTTGAGCAGCGCTGCCGCCACTATCTGGCCGCTGCCCCGACGCCGGTTTATTTCTGGCAGCAGTTTGCGGTTTCACCAGAAACCATGACCGACATCAAACGCTTTATCGATGCTGGTGACCGACCCACCCGCTATAGCCTCCCCTACCGCAACGCCCTGGCTGAGTTAATTACCCAGGGTCTGCTACAGGGGCTGTTTCCCGGTGATGCTGGGTCCTCGCTTCTGGCCCCAAAAATGGATGTGGCAGCAATCATCGACTACATGGAAGATCATTTCGGAGACAAGCTGACCGTCCCCCTGCTAGCCCGCAAGATGGGGCTGTCGGCATCCCAGTTCAATCGCCGTTTTAAACAGGAGACCGGTTTGTCACCGATGGACTTCTTTCTCGAACTACGTCTTAAAAAAGCCCGTAAGCTGCTGCGGAGTAGCCCCAAGACCATTACTGAAATCGCACAGGATTGTGGATTTGCCAGCGCCTCCCATTTTTCTACTGCCTTTAAAAAGCACACCACCCTCAGTCCCAGTGACTACCGACAGCTCTATCAAAGAGCTAAATAGCCGAATCATATAAGTGGATGCGTGTTTTTTGAAAGCACTCCCTGCAGTTTTTCGATATAGTAACCTCCAAGAAAGAAATCGGTGGGGTATTTGCCACGTTACGGCCGTTTCCGGCCCCTGGCGCCCACCTGAAATTAAGACGAGGTGATTGTAATGGACAAACAGGAAATGTATACCCTAATGAATCAGAACCCGGCCTTTTATCTGGCCACCAACGACGGCGATCAGCCCCGGGTACGGGGCATGTTGCTCTATCGGGCCGACGAAAACGGGATTATTTTTCATTCTGGAACCATGAAAGACGTTTATAGCCAGATCTGCCAGAACCCCAAAGTCGAACTTTGTTTTAACGATTATCAAAGCGGCTGCCAACTGCGGGTGCGGGGCCAATTGGGAATTGTCGATGACAACAACCTCAAAGACGAAATTGCCAACCATCCCAGCCGGGCTTTTTTAAAACCCTGGAAAGAAAGCGGTGAACTGTCGGATTTTTATCAGACCTTTGCTGTCTTTAAGCTCACTGACGGCACCGCCATCACCTGGACGATGGACACCAATTTCGCTCCCAAGGTGGACACCCTCCTCTAAACGATTTAACCGCCGGGGTTTACCATAAACCCCGGCGGTTTTTTCACTATCCGGTCGCTGCCACAGCTTCGGCTGATTAACCAATTCTTGATAGCTTTTTTTATAAATGATTGTTTTTCTGATTAATTTTATACTATAATAAGTCGTGACTGAGATTACTTACAGAAAGGATAAAAAATTGAAAACACACATTTATAATAATATTTTGGAAACCATTGGTCATACGCCGATGGTTCGGATTAATCATTTAAATCCCAACCCTCAGGTGGAAATGCTGGCCAAATACGAGGGCGTCAACCCCACCGGCAGCATCAAGGATCGGATTGCCCTAAAAATGGTGGAACAGGCCGAGGCCGAAGGTATTTTAACCAGGGATAAGATTATTATTGAGCCCACCAGCGGTAACACCGGCATTGGTCTGGCGATGATCGCCGCTGTCAAGGGCTACCAGCTGGAAATCGTCATGAGCGAAGCCGTTTCCATCGAACGCCGAAAAATGATCCAGGCCTTCGGGGCTACTGTCACCCTGACCTCCCCCAACGAAGGTACCGACGGCGCCATCCGCAAGGTTCGGGAGCTGATTGCCCAATATCCGGATCGCTATTTTAATCCCGATCAATTCAGCAATAAATATAATAAGCTGGCCCACTACTCCACCACCGCCGAAGAAATCTGGGCCCAGACCGAAGGAAAAGTGACCCACCTGGTGTCTTCCTTAGGCACCTCCGGCACCATTATGGGAGTGGGCATGGGCCTGCGCCATCACAACCCTGAGGTCAAAATTGTGGAAGCCCAACCGGTGCTTGGTCATTATATACAAGGCCTTAAAAACATGGAAGAAGCCATTGTTCCGGCTCTGTATCAGCCCGATGCCATTGATGAACACATCATGGTTGAATCGGAAATTGCCTTTGATTTTGCCCGTCAGATTGTTAAAAAAGAAGGGATTTTTGTGGGCATGAGCAGTGGTGCAGCGATGTATGCCGCCACCGAGGTGGCCAAAAAAATCGATTCCGGCCTGATTGTGGTGATCTTCCCGGATCGCGGCGAAAAATACCTCAGTACCGATTTATTTAAGCTGTAGACGATCCCATCACGCCGATCGCTGATCAACCGATCGCAACTGAAAAAAATCTGGAGTTGGTGCAACCTGCACGCTCCAGATTTTTTATAATCAGCTTTACGCAGTAAAGATGATGCTTCTTATTTTTCAATAATAAAATTTTGGCAAACCCTTCTTCTGAATTATCTTTTCTAACGTTCTATTGCAAAATCCTAAATGTTTGGCAGTTCACCAAACAGCTTAATTTGGTTTAAATGATTAAGAATTCTCATGTAATAATCCGATTTGACCTGAACGGCGGCAATCAGTTGTTCAAACTCCTGGTTCTCTGTTTTCGACCGGGATACGACGTTGGTTAAGTTCGTGGCAATTTTTTCCATATCATGGACATTGGTATTTTGGGAACGCTGGACCAGCTTGATGTGCTCCTGGACATGGCCTTCCGCCTCAACGATGTTATCCAGCAGCTGGATCGATTCATCGGTTTTCTGCGTCACTTCATCAACCACTTTTTTTCCATCGGCTGCTTTGGCATTTAACTTTTCCACAATCAGATTCATATTATTTAACGCATCCAGTATCTCGGTGGCGTTTTTCTTTGAATGATCTGCCAGTTTTTTGACTTCATCGGCAATCACTGAAAAACCACTACCTGCTTCTCCGGCGTGGGCGGCTTCAATGGATGCATTAAGGGAAAGCAGATTTGTTTGTACCGCAATCTTTGAAATAATGTTCGAAAAGTTCCGAATACTCAGGTACTGTTTTTGGGTTTCCACAATCATTTCTGAGAATTCTTCAAAAACTGCAGTGACTCGATTCATTTCCGCTGCCAGGCTGCCAATGCCCAGTTTCGCAGCCTGAATCTCCTGTGAGGCGTTTTCGAGACTTTTATAAACCCCTGCTACCTGTTCCTGAGTTTGCTGGGTATTGCCGGAAAGCGAATCAAGATGGGTTTCGATTTGTTCGATTTGTTGAGTCGTATAACCTGTGCCATTAAACAACTCATGGAGATTAAAAGTAATGATGCCTTCTTCTTTTAGCAGGTTATGAATCTGTTTATTGATATCACTGGACAACTCAAATATTTCGCTTAAATTATCATGGGTTCCGGGTATGTTGTTATTCATCATCGTTGGCCTCCTATTCTACCAGTAAAAGAACCATCGTCTGATTAAAATGGTTTTTAAAATATTGTTCCCCATAGCTGACAAAGCCGGTCTGATTTTTACAGATCGATAATAATTCCCCCTCAACCGTTTCCCAGGATCTGTTTTCAATAAAATACAAACTCCTCAGGATACAATTAATCGAGAGGACAAATCTGGGCTTGAATGCCACTTGTTTGATGGTGTCGTTAATCACCTCAGAATGGTTTTTTATTTCCAGGATGTCAACAAATGTATTGGGAATGATCTGGGCGTAAAATGTGATAGAGCGGTCTGAATTGATCTTCATCGGTGAAGCAATATAGATATCATCATCAGCACTTTTACCCAAAGGATTGGACATGAAACATTTTTCCAGTTCGGTTACTTTTACACCCAACATTCGGGCATATTCTTCCGATGCCGGTTTATGGTTAAAGGTTTTAACAATGCGTTTGATGGGATCGGCCTCGGTTACCAGCATTTTTTTTCCGCAGGGGCCATAGAGGTTCTCCTTGATCAGTTGGGTTCTGGTTTTGGCGTTAAAAAACAGCGCCACGCTATGGACTTTTTTGGGGCCGATATAAATACTGGTTTCTTTAAAATTCAGATTATCTCCAGCACTGCCGCCAATGATCTTGAATTGAGGCTCGGTGAAAAAAAATGTCGTGATGATGCTTTCTTCCATCGCTGACAGGCCGTCGCACAGTAGAATTGTAAAGGCATTGGGGTTATGTTTAACTTTTTGATAGGACTTTTTCAAAGTTTCTAGACCTTTTGCTGGCGGGTACAGGAGTTCAAGCACTTCGACATTTTCGGGATCATAGGAAAACCCAGTAATCGCAGGATCTCGAAAGCCCTTGGGAGTAAATTCTCCGGAGGTTGAACAAAGGATGACACGGTCATCAAATTTTCCGGCTAATTCATTTACCATTGCAACACTGGTAAAAACGACATAGGATTGGTGTTCATTTCTTTCAACAGCCGAAATGAGTTCCTCGGGATTCTGGTACAAAAAAGCATTCATTAAAATTGCTGCTCTCCTTTTTTAGATAATTTCGTCGTTTCTGAAATCCTAAAGATCGCATCGGATTTTGGGATGGGTTCTCAATTGACCGCTCTCAATTGTTCGATTATTAAACACTCTAAAGGACGTACGATTTAACCTTTTCTGTTTTGCGGCGACTCCACCTTGAAACCAGATGATTATATCACATTATCACGCTATTTACGAAAATATCTGTGAGAATATTTTGCTAACACCCAGATCGTGTGTTCGAATTTAGATCACCCACTCTGTGCTTCTACTCTCGCAAAAGATTTTTATGCCGAACATCACTCCTCCGATGCTGGACTGGCTTAGCTGGACAATTAATCAACAAGGTATACTGGTAAAAGCAAAACTACTTTTCCTGACAACACTGATACTGCACATGGCCCGCAATAACTGCATCCCTAACTTGTCAGTATATAATTTGTAACGTTCCCCCACTTCAAAAAGTCAGTCACATTGCATTCCATAGAGATTGGTGCTTCATCAATATGATAGTATCAAAAGTATGATCGGGTCGTCGTGAGCTGATTCTCAGTCATGTCCGTTTCATCATATCGATGGTACAGGTATATAAACGGATAAAACAATCACAACCGACTAATTTAAAATAGTTTAATTTTGCCATTTATAGTGTATAATGAAAGACGACTATTTAATATCGCGAGGATTCCAATGAAAAACAAAGCGCTCTTAACGACTGAGCATACACCGCCAGAATCAACCATTTCATTGATTCAACAGAATACCAACCAAATTAACATCAAGCGCATCAGCTACTTCTTTTTCTGGATGCTCATTATTGAACCGTTTATTATCCTCTTGTTTGATCTGAAAGGTCTACTGCAGCCAACCGCGCAAGAAGCATGGATCGACACCAGTTATTTCGTTCTCCATTTAAGCCTTTGGTTGATTTCTCTCTGCTGGATTCTTACGCTAAAAACCATTAAAAATAAATATGGGGTGTTCAATTTTTTTGTTCCCATTGTTACCGCCGTTGTGCTGGTGCTATTGAGTTTGATCAATAGTCTGGATCAGATCAACGGCAATGAAATCACCGTCTATATTGCTTATATTCTGATGGCGGGTGTCGCTCTGCTGATACCCTTTCCTATTAACTTGATTATGCTGGCACCATCCTACCTTATCTTTGTCAGCGGACTGCTTATTTTTCAAACCGATTCTTTTGCCAAATTCAGTGGCCTGACCAATGGTTCGATCTTTTTTTTGGCTGTTGTTGTCATTTCTAGCTATCTATATAAGTACTATTATGACAATATGTTGCACACAATTGAATTAAAACAGGCTAATGAAAAGCTAAATTATATCTCAATTCACGACGGCCTGACCGGCCTGTACAATCGTCTGGAATTTGAACATCAGTTGTCTGCTCTAAATCAGCAGAGTACCAATAAAATCGCTTTACTGCTTTTAGATATTGATTTTTTCAAACAAATCAATGATCAATATGGCCATCTGGTGGGTGATCAGGTTTTGATTAACATCGCCCAACTGATTAAGAATGCGGTTCCTGATGGTTTCATCGTCTCGCGATGGGGTGGCGAAGAATTTCTTGTGGCCGGACCGGTGGTAAGCCTGGAACAGGCATTAAATCTAGCGGAAATGATCCGCGTCCAGATTGCCAACGAGACCTACCCTTCCATACAGGGAGAGATAACCATTACCACCAGTCTGGGGGTTTCATTGATAACCGGGGATTGCATTAAAAACTTTGATCACTATTTCAAACAAGCAGATGACGCTTTGTACCAGGCCAAAGCAAATGGCAGAAACCGGGTTGAACAATCCGTTTTGTAACCTCCGATTACCATTTATCATTCCTTACCAGCGAATCACAACATGGTGAAAGCGACGTTTCAAAAGCGATTTGTGATTGATTTTTACAAACTTTTGTAGTTTAATGGATAATAAATCTTGAATATGGAGTATCAAATGAATAATGAGATTATCGAATTTATCAAAGATACCGAAAAAAAAATAACGCCGGATGGTATTGCGTCGACCTTTAATAACGCTCAAAAATTAATGAAATTACCTAAATTCGTCCAAAACTTTATTGTTAAACAGAATACTAAACCGAATCAATACATGGGCTTTGTTGTTGAACCATACAGTCTCTTTTTAGCTTATGAAATTACCGAAGAACTGGTCAAAAACTTCATTACCGATGACTATGATCTTGTCCCAATTTCGATCTTTGATCAGTCTGAGAAAAGGCTCTGTGCCATTATCGGATGTTTTAATGTTCATACCAGTGTCTTTTGGGGTTCCCGATTTGAACTTTATGTTATTGCCAAAAACAAAAAAACCAATTTAATATCCTGGCTAATCTGTGACTACGAATCAAATACGTTTCACTTTGATCCGGGCAAAGGTTTTATCCCGTCTACCCTGCACCAATCGGTTTTTACCACCAGCTATGACGGAAAGCTCCTCTGCCACATTGAAAGCGCAAAGAGCCGTAATAAAATCGATTTAATGGTTGATATCAATCAGCACAATTGCATTAATTTGAATCAGCGCTTATGGATTGAGGGCAATCTATCGATTGATTATGCCGGCGAGCTTGACAACAATGGCAATGATCCCTTCGGGTTAATCTTTGACCCAATGGAGATGAAGTGTGCCCAGCATATTGAAGTGAATCAACTTCAGATCAATAGCCTGGAATTTGGATTTATCAATTCGCAGATGAAACCCTATGAAGCCTGTTGTTTTCCTTTTGCCCAACATTATATGACCACTATTTTCCCGGAAGAAACTATGATGAAGGACGAAAACGATTTATATGCTAAAATAAGTGAGATTGTCAATGAATAACTGCTCATTTTCAATGTTTTTGCCTTTTAGAGCCGCCACTTCATTGATAAATACACTGCCAAGCGATCACTGCTTTTATTCAAGGTCTATTCAAGTTCCATTGGCTATAAATAATCGGGACACTTTGGGTGTATTATCGTTACTCTTATTGACGTTTCGGGCTGCCAGTTATAAGCCTGGCCACCGACGCTGTTTGGCGACATTGCAATACTATCAAAGTGTTCCCCAGTCAGCAGTTAAGCGTTCTGTATCTATCCGGACAGGTGGATTAAATCGTTCGATGGCCTCGTCCCGGGGGCAGTTTCTCTTGCCTGCTACAAATTCTACGAAAGGAGAACCCGAAAATGATCAGTTCAATCACTCAAAGTGGTAGTGCTTCCAGTATTTGGCAGGCTTATCAAGCCAAACAAACAGCCGCCAGCGAGACCAGCGATACCGGCGAAACCAGCCCGGTCGATGGCTCCATGCCGCCTCCGCCAAAAGGTCCGCCACCACCGGAAGCCAGTACCACATCCGACTCCACCGATTCAACCACCCTGACAGCGGAACAGGAAGATTTAATCAGCACGCTACTTGAAGAATATGATGCCGACTCACTTGATGAAGATGATGCCACCGCAATCATATCGACATTGCGAGATGCCGGTATTCCTCCCGGCAGTGCCTTAGCTGATGCGGTTGAAGAAAACGGCTTTGATCTCCAGAAAATTCTCGACCTTGTTCCTGCGACAAAGAGCATGCCCAATGGCGGTATTTCACAAAACTACATGCAAATCCGGGAGTCAATGGGCAGCTTAACCTTCCTGGATGATACCGAATCAAGCCAAAGCACCCAGACCAACCAATCATTACTATCTCTATTTCAACAATACCAGAACAACCAGTACACAAGTCGGGCCAGTGTGAATGTCCTGGCCTGATATGAATTAACGTATTTACTAAACATCGGGTAGGAGGCTGACCATT
>MTLE01001196.1_pt1 | contig 17252 bp, 12 predicted proteins | sample 1982461 | NCBI WGS metagenome assembly MTLE01 (sample SAMN05712605, study PRJNA340218) | biofilm metagenome | isolation source: sample SPL anode biofilm adapted to -200 mV | place: USA | collected 2012-02-03
GCAAATAAAGTTTCAAACATAATATCTCCTTATATTCTTTTGATAAAAAAACGGCACAGACTTTTTGCCCATCGCCGTTAGTGTCCTTTTATATATTTTACAAAAAATAAACCCTGCCGTTAAGCAGGGTTATCAAATTACTTCCGGGCTAGGACTCGCCTTGCGATAATTTTACTGACGTAAAATTTCTGCAGGCCCAACTCGCGGTTTTTGCCTTTCCTCGCCTGCACTCGTCAAACAAAAACATCGCTCCGTTTTTCTCGTCCTGACGCAGGCAAAGCAGTTTGCCTGCTCCCCGTAAAAAAATAAACCCTGCCGTGAAAGCAGGGTTATCAAATTACTTCCGGGCTAGGACTCGAACCTAGAAAGCCTCCTCCAAAGGGAGGTGTGTTACCATTACACCACCCGGAAAAAATAAAAAATGGTGCCTAATTTGAACAGCTAAGTGTATTTGGTTTACTTAGGCGGCTTCGTGTTCGCCGTCTGCGTATTCCGCTGAAGACTTAGAAACACCGCTAGGGTTTTTGGCCAATTCCTCTTGATAAGCTTTAAGGATATTGTCTTCCAAATACTTCCTAAATTCCTGATTTATCGGATGCACCATATCTTTGTGCGAGCCGTCAGGCAATTTTCTTGAAGGCATGCAAAGGAAAACCCCTTTAGTTCCCTCTACAATCTTCATATTTCTAACTACAAAAGAGTCGTCAAAAGTTACACTTGCAAAGGCTTTCAGACGTTCTTCCCCCATAAGATGAATCCTGATTTCGGTTATCTTCATATTTTAGTCCTCCAAAAATGCGTGAGAAAAACAGTCCTTTTACCGGCACTTATCTTTCTTACGATTCCCTCTGCTGCGTCCTTATCTTGAACCAAACCGAACACGCACGACCCTGATCCGGACATCATCACAGCGCGTACCCCCAGCTTTTGCATTTCTTTTTTAAGCTCGGTAACGCTTTTTATGTACGGCAATACGCAATCCTCTAATTTGTTATAAACAAGAGTACCCCACTCATCTAGAGGACTGCCGTTTTCAACACCATATATAAGTTTATTAAGACTGGAGACGTTTGTCAAGATTTTTTCGTTATCATTTAACGTCAATCTGTCGTAGGCCTCTTTCGTGTTTGAAGGCTCTCCTGGGAAAGCCACCAGAACGTAAGGGGAGGTTATATTGTTTTTAACGGGAGTAAGTTCGTCGCCGATGCCCTCTCCCTTAAAAAAGGTGTCGGGGTAGAGGAAAAACGGCACATCCGCGCCCAAGCCCGCGGCCAATTTAACCAATTCCTTCATACGTTTTGAATTTGTTTCTATATTAAACAAAGGGCATAAAGCCATAATAACCGCCGCCGCGTCGGAAGAGCCGCCGCCAAGGCCTGAGCCTATGGGGATATTCTTTTCCAGCCTTATAGAGCAACGCGCTTTTATGCCGAAGTGTTCAAAAAAAGCTGCTGCGGCTTTATAAGCCAAATTGCTTTTATCCGCCTTCAGTTCTCCGCCGAAAGGCCCTTTAACTTTAAGCTCTATTGTTGTTACGTCAGCTTTTTCCGCAGATATTTTGATATCGTCGCCAATGGCCAATTTGGCAAAAAGGGTGGCTATATTGTGATAACCGTTGGGGCGTTTGCCCGTAACTTCCAAAAACAGATTTACCTTTGCAGGCGCGAATACCGAAATTTCTGAACTCATAATAATTCTCCGATAGTTTATTTATTTTTTCCCGGCGCGGACAGCACGCCGTCCTTATAAAATTCTCTGCTTTTTACTTTTCCGTTTTCGTCGTAGAGAGTTTTTTCCCCGTCTAAAAGATTATGTTTATAATTTTCTTCCAGATAGATAGATCCATCAGGATAAAACCCCGTTCTTTTGCCCTCAATCATTCCGTTAACAAGCGTTTCCGTGTACAAAACTTTTCCGTTTTCGTAAAAGAATATTCTGGGGCCGTTAAGTACATTGTTTTCATATACGGCCTTGCTTTCGGTATTGCCGTTCATATAAAAAGTTTCTTTAACGCCGTTGCGTATATCGTCTTTATATTCTTCCGTCAAAACAACTTTCCCGTTTACGCCAAGCACTTGCCTTTTGCCGTTAATTTTTCCGTTTTGATAAGGCAGCAGTTCTTCCGTAAGTATACCGCGTATAAAATTAAATCTTTTTGTAAGGCCTTCTTTTACTCCGTTTTTATAATTTTCCGTTGCGGAAAGTCTGCCGTCAATATCGTAAATTTTTACGCTGCCTTCAGGCATTCCGTCTTTAAAAAAGGCTTCTCTTTTAAGGCTTCCGTTGGGGTAAAATTCTTTAGCGCTTCCCGTTAATGCTTTGCCAGATGATGTTACCACAACGCCGTTTTTATCTAAAACTTGGCGGGTTGTTTCTTTGCCGTCGGTATAAAAAACTCTTTCAAAAAGGGAACGTGTAAATGTAAAAGGTTTTTCCAAAATATTTTGAGCGGCGGGTTTTGGCGTGTCTTTAGTTCCTTCCAGCGCGCCTTCTTTATAAGTTTCGTGCAGTACTACGGTATTGGTTTGCACGTCGGAAACTTTAACATCTCCGTCCACTTTACCGCTTTTGTATGTTTTTACGCTTGCAAGCGTGGCATAGTATTCCGTAACGGTGGCGTCGGGTATCTGCCCCTCGGTCACAACGATACCGCTGTCCCGCTTTTCCGTTGCCAGTAAAGCGGCTTTATAAAAATACTTTATATCGCCAAGCGATATGGAAATTATTTCGTCCTTTCTTTTCATCTCTACCATTGTACAAAAAAATATTATTCTTTAAGCAAGCCCTTTTGCCCTGCGCGGTTGACAATTATCAACTAATCATATATGCTTTTTAATATATAGCAAGTAATATACTGATTGTCATTATCTTACGAGGGGTGATAGTATGAGCGAAATACATCTTACGGACGAGAACTTTTCCAGAGAAGTTCTGGAATACAAAGGCGTAGCCCTTGTTGACTTTTGGGCGCCTTGGTGCGGCCCTTGCAGAATGCTGGGACCTGTTGTAGAAGAATTAGCAAAAGAATATGCGGGTAAAGCAAAAGTCTGCAAGCTTAACACCGACGACTCTGCGGAAAAAAGCGTAGAATACCGCATTTCTTCCATACCTACAATAATTATTTTCAAAGACGGCAAGCCGCAAAAGCAGCTGATAGGGCTTCAAAGCAAAGAAGAACTTAAAAAACAACTTGACGCGCTTTTGTAATATTTATAGTATATTCTTATCATCTTATGTCGCTATGCCCGCTTGCAAAAGCGGGCAGAAGACACCCAATCCGAAATAATACAAGGAGTTTTCCCTTACAATTTACGTTTTTGTACTTTTCTTTATTGCCTTCCTCCAATTAATTTATGCTATCTCCAAGAGAAATTTTTGTTATAGACGCACACGGCTTCCTCCACCGCAATTATCACGCTTTACCCAAACTTACGACATCAAAAGGGGAGGAGGTAGGGGCTTTGTACGGTTTTGTAAATTGGCTGATACGCTTTATAAGGGAAAAGAAACCCACCCACATGGCAGTTTGCTTTGACTCAAAAGGCCCAACCTTCCGCCATAAGATGTACGAAAAGTATAAAGCCAACCGCCCTCCCACAGAAGAAGCCTTAGTTTCCCAGTTAAAAATCGCAAGAGAAGCCGTAACCGCCCTAGGTTTAAAAACAGTAGCCTTAGCAGGCGCGGAGGCCGACGATATTATGGCTACAGTCGCCTCAATGGCGCAAAAGCAGGGCTATGCAACAGTTCTTGTAACCTCTGACAAAGACGCATATCAAATAGTAAACGATAATGTGCAAATATGGTCTGGCAATTCTAAAGATTCCATAAAAGGGCAGGAAGCCTGCATAAATAAATTTGGCGTTAAGTGCGAATATATACCAGACTATCTTGCCATAGTCGGCGATTCTTCCGACAATGTCCCGGGTATCACGGGCCTCGGCCCTAAAGCCGCGCAGGAACTTATACAAAACTTCGGCCATTTGGAAGATATTTTTACTGCCGCACAAAATCAAAACCCGCAAATAAAGCCCGCAATATTAAAAAAGCTGGAAGACGGCAAACAAAGCGGATTACTTTCAAAAGAACTTGTAATTTTAAACAATGCCTTAGACTTAAACCTTAACTTTGAAGATTTTAAACTTATTGCTCCTCAAAAAGAAACACTTACGGCAATGGCGCAAAGATTTGAATTTAAAAATATGGCTTCCTTTTTGCAGGAATACGCGCCCGCCGCGCCTGTGCCCGAACCTGTTTCCGCTCCCGTGCAGGGCGATTTGTTTGGTATGGAAGAGTTTTCTTCCACCAAAACGCCTGCCGCGCCCGCCGCGCCAACATTTACAGATAATTCCAAACCTTTCGGGCAAATTTTAGCATCAGCGCAAAGCGCACAAGAAGTTTTTATCTACGCGGAAGACGATTATTTTATTTTCGCGCTAAACTCTGCCGATTATGCCGTTATCAAGACGGAAGAAGTTTCCGCAGAAGACGAACAAAAACTTTTTGATATCATTTTTAACCCTGCCGTAAACAAATTAAGCCACGATATAAAATTTACTTTAAGAAGTTTAGGTTTTGAGCCGCGCGGCACATTTGTAAAATGCTTTGATACCGCCCTCGCCAAATATTGCATAGACCCTTCGGGCGAGTTCAGTTTGCTTGGCGCGCTTGCGGTAAACCTTAATGTTTTAATAAGCCCTACGGCGGACATAAGGGAAAAAATGGCCCTTTACGCCGCAAATATTTGGGCGCTTAAAACCAAGTTGGAGCAGCTTTTGGACGAACACAAACAGCGCGGCGTTTTTGCCGATATGGAAATCCCTTTAATGACTGTTCTTTTAGATATGGAAATCAACGGTATTATGGTTGATAAAGCATGGCTTAAAACGCTGGAAATTTTGCTCGCCAAAGAGCTGGAAACCGAACAGAACGAAATAAATAAAATAGCGGGTGGGGAAGTTAATATAAACTCTCCCAAGCAACTGGGCCAGCTTTTATTTGAACAGCTTCGCCTGCCGCCTTTGCACAAAACCAAAACGGGTTATTCCACAGACGAAGAAGCTTTAACATCACTCACCAAAATACACCCGATAGCGGAACACATTTTAAAATACCGCGAAAGCGGCAAACTTAAAAGCACTTATGTAGACAGTCTTTTGGCGCTCGCAGGCCCGCAAATGCGCGTGCATACCAATTTTAACCAGACGGGTACGGTAACGGGTCGCCTTTCCAGCTTTAGCCCCAATTTGCAAAATATTCCCGTCCGTACGGAAAAGGGCCGCCTTATCCGTCAGGCTTTTTGCGCCGACGAAGGCAATGTCCTTTTATCCGTGGACTATTCCCAAATAGATTTACGCGTTTTAGCGCACGAATCAGGCGACGAAACGCTTATTAACGCCTTTAAAAACGCTTCCGATATTCACACGCAAACCGCGGCGGAAGTGTTTAACGTAATGCCCGAACTTGTTACCAAAGAAATGCGTTCAAAAGCAAAGGCAATTAACTTCGGTATTGTATACGGGCAGGGGCCTATGGCGCTTTCCCAAAGTTTAGGCATAAGTATGCGCGAAGCCAAAGAATATATAGACGCATATTTTGCCCGTTACGACACTTTAAAAGAATGGAAAAACGCCACAGAGCAGCGCGCGCGCAAAGAGGGTTTTGTAAAAACCTTGGGCGGACATATAAGATATTTACCCGAGTTTGAATCTACCTCCGCCCGTCTTGCCAGCTTTGCAAACAGAGCGGCTATTAACACTATAGTGCAGGGCGGCTCATCGGACATTATCAAAAAAGCGATGATAGATATTTACGCCTCGCCTATGCCCAAGGGCGTAAGAATGCTTTTGCAGGTTCACGACGAACTTATTTTTGAAGTCCCCAGAGAAGATATAAAAACAGTTGCGGCTTGGGTAAAGCAAAAAATGGAAGATGCTTTTACGCTTAAAGTTCCCATTTTGGCGCAAGCTAAAGCAGGCAAAAACTGGAACGAAATGGGCCACGTTATATGACGGATTTTAAAGTTAAAGGCAAAACGGTTATAGGCCTTACAGGGTCAATAGCAAGCGGCAAAAGCGCGGCGGCCGCGATATTTAAAAACCTTGGCGCGCATGTGCTTAGCGCCGACGAGCTTAGCGCAAAACACTTTGCTTTAAATCTGCCGCAGATACAGACGTACTTCGGCACAACGGACAAGCAAAAAATAGCGGCAACCGTTTTTGCCGACGGGTCCAAAAAACTTTGGCTGGAAAATCTTTTGCACCCCGCAATTTTGGCAGACGCGGCGCAAAGTATAAAAGAATCGCAAAATAAAAATTTTGTTTTTGATGTCCCGCTTTTATTTGAAAGCGGTTTGCAGTCAGGTTTTGATATAACGCTTTGCATCACCGCCCCGTACGAATTACGTCTTAAACGTGCGGTTGCGCGCGGGCTTAGCGAGGGGGATTTTAAAAAAAGGGACTCTTCCCAAATGCCGCAGGAAGAAAAAATAAAAAAAGCGGCTGTCGTGTTAGAAAATGACGCGCAGTTAGAAGATTTGGAAGTTAAAATTAAAAAGTTTTACTCAAGTTTAAAAAAGTAAATACGAGGATAAATATGGACAACAAAGAAGTAAAGTCATCAACAAGAGAAAAAGCCGCCGCAAAAAGAAACGCGGCTAAACAGCAGGAAGCAGCAGCACTTGCCGCCTTAGCGGCAGCGGCAGCGCCCGCAAGACTCGCACAGGAAGCGGCTAAAGAGCAGGAAGTCGTTCAACCCGCTCCTCAGACGGAAGTTCAACCCGAACAAAGCGCGCCTCAGGCGGAAGTCGCCCCCGCGCCCGCGCCGGCCACGGTAGCGGTTGAAGCGCCTGCAACAGTTGTCCAAGCGGTAAACAATGCTCCCGCCGCGCCCGTAAACGGATATAACGGCAACGGGCAAAACGGTAATGGAAATGGCAACGGAAACGGCAATGGCAATAAAGCCAACGGCGGTAAGCCTATGGACGCCAGAGCCTTAACAAAATTAAGCGTTGCGGAACTTACAAAACTTGCGGTAAATTACAATATTGAAGATATTTCAGGCCTCAGAAAACAGCAGCTTATCGGCAAAATTATAGCCGTGCAGGCCAAACAAAACGGCTCTGTCTACGGCGGCGGCGTTTTGGAAATTTTGCCCGACGGCTTCGGCTTTTTACGCTCGGAAGAAAACAATTACCTCGCCGGCGCGGAAGATATTTACGTTTCTCCCTCGCAAATCAAACGCTTCGGCCTTAGAAAGGGCGACAAAATAGAAGGCTTAATCCGCCCGCCCAAAGACAGCGAAAGGTTTTTCGCCATGCTCCAAGTGCAAAAAGTTAACGATATTGAAGCGGAAAATATTTATAACAGACCTTTGTTTGAAAACTTAACCCCGCTTCACCCCAACAGCCGCTTTACGCTTGAAGTTAATAAAAACGACCTTACGCAAAGGGTTATAGACTTAATGGCGCCTATCGGCAAGGGCCAGCGCGCGCTTATCGTTGCCGCGCCCAAAACGGGTAAAACGGTAATGATGCAAAGCCTTGCAAACTCGCTTACCACCAACCATAAAGATATTGAGCTTCTTGTGCTTCTTATTGACGAACGCCCCGAAGAAGTTACCGATATGAGCCGCAATGTAAAAGGGGAAGTTATAGCATCTACCTTTGACGAACCCGCAGAACGCCACGTACAAGTTGCGGAAATGGTTTTGGAAAAGGCCAAACGCGGCGTGGAAAACGGCAAAGACGTTGTTATCTTGCTTGACTCCATCACCCGCCTTGCCCGCGCCTATAACACGGTAACACCCGCCAGCGGCCGCGTGCTTACGGGCGGTTTGGAAGCCACTTCCTTGCAGCGTCCCAAAAGATTTTTCGGCGCGGCAAGAAATATAGAAGAAGGCGGTTCTTTAACAATAATTGCCACCGCTCTTGTGGAAACAGGCAGCAGAATGGACGAAATTATTTTTGAAGAATTTAAAGGTACGGGCAACAGCGAAATTTACTTAGACAGAAAATTGGCAGACAGAAGAATCTTCCCCGCTATTGATATTAACAAGACATCAACCCGCAAGGAAGACCTGCTTATGACCGAAGACGAACTTAATAAATCTTGGATTATGCGCAAGATACTTTCGCCTTTAAGTTCCGTTGACGCTATGCCTTTGCTGCTTTCCAAGCTTACTGCCACAAAGTCCAACAAAGACTTTTTAAAGCAGATGGAAGTTAACAGCTTCTAAAGCATAAGTTTAACGCCTTAGCGCTTAAAAATCTATACAGCGCTAGGGCAAATATAGTACAATATAGTAGATTTAATTTTGAGGTAATTTGAAAATGAAAGAGAAAATACACCCTAAGTATGAAATTGTAGACGTTGTCTGCGCTTGCGGCGCGACTTTTAAAACCCGCTCTACAATGAAGGCCGTAAAACTTGATATCTGCTCCTCCTGCCACCCGTTCTTTACCGGCAAGCAGAAGATGCTTGATACAGAAGGCCGCGTAGAAAAGTTCAACAAGAAATTTGCATCTACGGAAGGCAAAATGGTCGCCAGAAAGCCTAAAACGGAAGTTAAAGCAAAAATTAAAAAAGTTGTAACAAAAAAAGTTGTTTTATCAACGGCTCCCGTTAAAGCTGCTCCTAAAAAAGCTGACAAGAAAGCAGACAAAAAAGACGCAAAATAGCTTTACAAACCAGTTTAAGCAGACCCTCCTAAACAGGGGGTCTGCTTATTTGTAAGTAAATTTTAATGTTAAATGTTATAAGAAGGCAATTATGGATACAGGCAAATTTAAAGAAGAGTTCAAACAAATAGAAGCGGAGCTTGCAGGCGGGGATCTGCCTGCCGATACCTTCCGCGAAAAAACAAAAAGGCATGCTTTTTTAGGCCCTATTGTGGAAAAGATTTCGGAAATAGAAAAGGTTGAACTATCCATAAAAGAAGCAAGGGAAATTATTGCCGACGGTTCCGATAAGGAAATGTCCGCCCTTGCCGCGCAGGAACTTGCTGATTTGGAAAATAAACCCTCCGAACTCTTAAAAGAATTGCGCGTTCTTATAATCCCGCCCGACCCGAACGATTCTAAAAATATTTATCTGGAAATCCGCCCCGGCGCAGGTGGGGACGAATCCGCCATTTTTGCCGCCGAACTTTTGCGCGTTTACCAGCGTTTTGCGCAAAACCGCAGCTGGAAAACCGAACTTTTGGAATACACGCCCACAGGCCTTAAAGGTTGTAAATACGCCAGTATGTTTATTAAAGGTGATGGCGCTTACTCTTGGTTGCGCGACGAAGCAGGCACACACCGCGTGCAGCGCGTACCCGATACAGAAACCTCTGGCCGCGTGCATACATCTACCGTTACGGTAGCCATAATGCCCGAAGCGCAGGATATAGACATACAAATTAACCCCGCAGATATAGAAATGGAAACCTGCCGCGCGGGCGGCGCAGGCGGTCAAAACGTAAACAAGGTAGAAACGGCCGTCAGACTTATCCACAAACCCACGGGCGTAGTAGTCAGCTGCCGCGAAGAACGCAGCCAGGGCGCCAACAGGGAAAAAGCAATGCGTATGTTAAAATCCAAACTCTATCAGATAGAAGAAGAGAAGAGGAATAAAGAAATTTATGACGCGCGCAAATCTCAGGTAGGCACGGGCGACAGGTCGGAAAAAATCCGCACCTACAACTTTCCTCAAAGCCGTGTAACGGACCACCGGCTTAACGAAAACTTCCACAATATAACAGAAATTATGGAAGGCAATATAGACGCTATTTTAGAACAGCTGCGCAAATGCAGACTGGAAGAAAAATTTAACGAAATGTCGGTTTAATCCTTAATGATAACCATAAAACAACTTGTAGAAAACGGCATCAAAAAACTTGAAGCCGCAGGAATAGACGAGGCTGATGTCCACGGCGAACTTATCGCGGCCTTTGTGCTTAACAAAAGCAGAACTTTTGTACGCGCTTTCGGCCAAAATATTATTTTTGATAAAGAAGAAAATCTTTTTAACAAAATAGTGGACGAAAAGCTTTCGGGCCGTCCGCTTGCGCATATCATCGGCTCGGCGGAGTTTATGGGCCGTATTTACGCCGTCAGTCCCACTGTTTTAATCCCCAGACCCGAAACCGAAGAACTTGTGGAACAGGCCGTAAAAAATCTTAAAATAAAGCAGCCTGCTTCTATATTGGATTTATGCGGCGGCTCTGGCTGCATAGCCATAACGCTTGCCTTTATGTTCCACAATTCGCGTGTAACATACGGCGATATTTCCGCCGAGGCGCTTAATGTCGCCTATAAAAACGCGCAAAACCTTAATGTTGCAAAGCGCATAGATTTTGTTCAGTCGGATTTATTTGCAAATATAAAAGGCACATTTGATTTAATTATCTCCAACCCGCCCTATATCCCTACCGATATTATAGCCACGCTTTCGCCCGAAGTTAAATGCGAGCCTTCGCTTGCTTTAGACGGCGGCGCGGACGGCCTTAGTATTATCAAGCGTATAGCGGCAAAGTCAGCCGAGCATCTTAACTCCAACGGGCTTTTAGCTTTAGAAATCGGCTGCGGCCAGTCCGAAAAAGTGGTAAAATTCTTTAAAAGCGACAGTTGGCATAAACCTTCTGTCGGCAAAGATATATCGGGCGTGGAAAGATTTGTGTTCGTTCAAAAGAAATAAAAAAACTTTCAGAGGTTACCAAAATGGATAAATTTATTATTAAAGGCGGCACAAAACTTAAAGGCACGGTAAAGATAAGCGGTTCAAAAAACGCCGCGCTTCCCATACTTATGGCAACCCTGCTTACCGACGAACCTTGCGTAATTAACCGCGTGCCTAATCTGCGCGACATCAGGACAACCGTTAAAATTTTAGAAGAACTCGGCAAAAAAGTAACCTTTGAAAACGGCACAATAACCGTTAAAGCAAAACACAAACTCCACACAACAGTTTCCTACGATTTAGTAAAACAAATGCGCGCCAGTTTTTGGGTGGCAGGCCCGCTTTTGGCAAGATTTAAAAAGGCCGTAATCCCATTGCCGGGCGGCTGCGCCATAGGCGTGCGCCCCGTAGATATTCACTTAAGAGGTTTTGAAAAGCTTGGCGCAAAAGCCGTTACGGAAAAGGGTAATGTGGTAATAAAAAGCAAAAAGCTTAACCCCGCAAAAATAATTTTAAGTTTCCCCAGCGTAGGCGCGACGCAAAACCTTATGATGTGTGCGTCTTTAATACCCGGTAAAACGATTATAGAAAACGTTGCCCGCGAGCCTGAAGTGCAAGACCTTATGCTTGCATTAAACTCTATGGGCGCAACAGTTTATACCGACGAAAAGGGCCGCATAGCCATAGAGGGCAAAACAGCTTTGGGCGGTATGAATCACACCGTTATTGCAGATAGAATAGAAACAGGAACTTATGTTCTTGCCGCCGCCGCCACACGCGGGCAGGTGATAGTTACAGACTGCGTACCCGAACATAACGAAATACTTTTGGAATACCTTGCGGAAGCAGGTTTTACCGTGGAAGCGGGCGCGGATTATATTAAGATTTCAAGCAAGACAAAAAAGATAAAACCCGTCAATGTAAAAACAGCGCCTTTCCCCGGTTTTGCGACTGATTTACAAGCGCCTTGGATGACGCTTATGTGTCTTTGCAGCGGCTCTGCCGATATAAGCGAAGATATTTTTGAAAACCGTTTTATGCACGCACCCGAACTTGTAAGAATGGGCGCAAATATTTCCATAGATAAAAATACAGCCAAAATAACGGGTGTAAAAAACTTTAGTCCCGCTATTGTAATGTCGTCGGATTTACGCGGCGGCGCGGCGCTTGTTATAGCAGGCCTTTGCGCTAAAGGCACCAGCGAAGTTGAACGCGTCTATCACATAGACCGCGGTTATGAAGTTATGGAAAAAAAGCTTAACGCTTTAGGCGCAAAAATAAAAAGAGTTAACCCCGTAACAGATAATTTATGACTTTTAAACAGACCCTTAATATAATTTTAAAACAAAGGGGTCACGGCAATAAAAAAAGCAATTTAGCCGAAGTCAAAAAAACAGCCGCGGCTCTGGGATTGCAAAAACTTCCGTTTAAAAATATCATAGTGGCAGGCACAAACGGCAAAGGTACAACGGCAACGCTGCTTGCGCTTGCGCTAACGGAAGGCGGATACAAAACAGGCCTTTTTACCTCTCCCCATATTTACGAAGTTACAGAAAGAATTAAAATTGACGGCGCAAATATCTCCCGCAAAGATTTTGCTTTTTATGTAAACGCCGTCCTTGCCAAAGAAACTGTTCCCCTTAAATTTTTTGAAGTCCTCACGCTTGCCGCAATGCTTTATTTTAAAGATAAAGGCGTTGATTATGTCGTTTGCGAATGCGGCATCGGCGGCAGGAAAGACTGCACAAATATCTTCCCGCGCGTTTTAAGCATAATAACTTCCGTTGATATAGACCACAGCGCCATACTTGGCGATACTCTTGCCAAAATAGCATGGCAAAAGGGCGGCATAATAAAAAGCGGCGTGCCGTGCGTGTGCGGCCCGCTTAAAAAAGAAGCGCAAACGGTTATAAAAAATATTGCCGCCGCAAAAAAAGCAGAACTTTTAACGCTAAAGCGTAAATTTAAAATTACTGCAAAAAATTATAAAAACCTTCAAACGGCTTTCAGCCTTGGCGGGGAAGCTTTTACGCTTAACCTTGCGGGTTCGGCTCAGGCGCAAAACGCGGCATTGGTTTGCCTTGCCGCACGCAAACTCGGCCTGCCTAAAGAAGCAGTGGATAAGGCTTTGCTAAAAATAAAAATGCCCTGCCGCTTTCAGCTTATACCTTTTGGCAAGCGTTTTATTATCAAAGACGGCGCGCATAACCCAGCCGCTGTTAAAGAATTTTTAAACACTTATCTGTCCTCTCCGTTTTGCGGGCCGCAAAACACTCTTGTTTACGCCGCAATGGGGGATAAAGACTATAAAACAGCATTAAAACTTCTTGCCCCTAATTTTAAGCACATAGTTTTAACCTGCGCCGCCGCACAAAAGGGAGTGCCGACGGCAATATTAAGGGCCATTTTGCCAGATAAATATGATGTAAAAATCGCCGCTACTCCCGCCCGCTTAAACCTTAAAAAACTTAGCGGAAATATTATTATCGCGGGCAGTTTTTATCTTTGCGCAAAAACCCCCGTAACTCCGTCTTGACAGACGGGTGTTTTTGTGGTTAAATTTATCATAGCTATTTATTATTTTTAAGAGGCGATATGTCTTTAGACGAAAACAATCAACACAAGGCAGACATTACCGAGTTTATAAAATCACTACAGACGGATACGCCCTTTCCTCCTCAGGAAAAAGCGGAAGAATTCCCTTTCCCCGATAGTTTTGATATAGACGCTTTTGCCAACCAAAATAATAACCCGCTGGAAAAAACTTTAACTTCAATTAAGGCTCCGCAAAATATTCCCGCGCAGGACGAGCAGGAATCTGTTTCCCCCAGAGAAGTGATGGAGGGGCAAGAGGAATCTTTAGCATTCCCAGATGCCGCCGCCGCGGACGAAGATGATGCTTTTAATATAAATTTTCAGTCGGACCAAAAAGAGCAATCCATTAAGCACTTGGAACAAAAAATTGCGGAACTTCAATCCCGCTTTGATGACGCTAATAAAGAAAAATCATTCAATGCTTATTTGCAGGAAGAACTTGAGGACGACAAAGAAGACACAAAATATATACCTAATGTTAAAGCTAACGACGAATTTTTTCAGAATATATCCTCAACTATAGAAAACCTAAAAGGCAGTTTGGAAAATATTGTAAGTTCCCGCCTTCAGTACGAAGAAAGCCTTATCAGGCAGGACCAAACCCTTATCAACAGACTTAGAGAAAAAACCAGCCGTCTTAAAGCCATTAACCTTGCCTTAAACAGCGAAGTTAAACGCGCAAAAAACGAAAAGCTGGAATCTCTGCGCCGCTCAGCCGAGCAAACAAAAGAACTTTTATCCGTAAGAATGCAGCTTTCCAAGGTGGAAGAAAAAGCCCGCCACGGTGATTTTAAACTTTCCCGTATGGAGCAGCAACTTTCCTCTATCAACGAGGAAAAACTTGCATTGGAAGACGAAATCCGCCGCGTCAGAGAAGACAAACTTGATTCTTTGCGCCGCTCTGCCGAACAGACAAAAGAAATAATGTCTTTAAGGTTGGAACTTTCCAAAACGGAAGAAAAATTTAAACAGGAAGAAATCCAAACAGGCTATCTGCAGGACCAGCTTAAACAGTTGGAGGCGCAGCGCGCCGCTTTGGATAACGAGATTTATGCCTCCCGCTCGCAACGTCAAGAGGCGGACCGTAAAGCCGCAGAACTTGAAAGAAAGATAGAAGATTTAAACTTTAGCATTACCCGCTCGCAAGACGCATTAAAGCAGGAAGCGCAAACGGCAGGCTCGTTAAGGGAAAAGCTTTTATCTTCCGAAACGGAACTCCAGCGTCTTAATAACGAAAAGGCCGCACTCCTCTTAAAAGCCGACGAAAACCTTAAACATCTTGAAGCCGTCAAAGCGGAACACGAAAGGCAGATAGAAAATCTTAAGGCCGCGCAGATACAGGAAATTGAAGTAATTAAAAACCAAAAAATGCAGGAAGCACAAGCGATAACGCTTGAACTGCGCCGCGCGGAAGATAAATACAGGCAGGAAGAAACCTTTGTAAAAACCTTACAGCTTCAGATAGAATCGCTTAAGGGAGATATACAAAAGTTGGATGAGGAAAGAGCCTCGCTTAAAGGCAAATCCACCGACTTGGCCAGAGAAATTGAATTTATTAAAGAAGGCCATTCCCGCGAGATAGAAAATTTAAACAGGGAACTTTCTGCCGCGCAAGAAAAGTTTGCGAGGGAAGAATCTTCCTACAAAAATCTTTCCCAGCAATATGCCCAGCTTGAGCAGGAAAAGCAAAATCTTAACGAAGAAATCAAAAAAATCCTTGCCGCAAGGGACGAGGCGCTTGAACATAATAACCAATACCGCGCGCAGATAGAAAGCATTAAGGCGGAGCATGCCTCCGTCCTGCAAAGCTTAAAAGACGACCTTGCCAAAATGCAGGAAAAGCATACGCAGGATTTAGCCGCGCTCAGCGCCGCAAAAGACCAACAGGCCGCAAAAGACATATCCGTCATATCAGACAATTTTAACAGGGAAAAATACGCGCTTAAGGCAGAGTTGGAAGAACTTAAAAATATTAATGCCGCGCAAAAGCAGGATATTACCCTTAAATTTGATTCTCTTAAAAACTCTTCCGAGCAGGAAAGACAAAGCTTCCTCTCCCAGATTGCCGCGTTAAAAGATGCTTCCGCAAAAGAAGCTTCTAAATATATTGAAGAGATAAAAAATATTCAGGAAAGTTCTTTAAAAGAAACACAAAAATTTCTCTCTCAAATAGAAGATTTAAAGAAAGCCTCCTCCTTGCAGCAGGAAAGACATAAAGTGGAATTGGAACTTTCTGCCCAGCGCGCTAATTTTAAAGATGAAGAAATTTCCAGAATGCAGTCTGCCGTCAGAGAAAATGAAAGTGCCTTAAATTCCTTAAGGCAGCACATTGCCTCGCTTGATTCGGAAAAAGTCTTAATAGATAATGAACTTAAAAAAGCCGTAGCGGAAAGATATTCCATACTTAAAGACCTTGAACAAAAATCAAGGGAAATAGAATCTTATCACCAAAAATACGAATTTGAAATTCGCACTCTTAAAGAAGAAAAAGAAAAACAGGCAGCTTTATATCAAGCTAAATTAGACAGCGTTGCCCAGCGTCTTGCCGACGAAGAAAGTACGGTAACAGAATTAAAAACAAGAATATCTTCTTTAGAGCAGGATAAAGCCGCGTTTGGCGCAGAGGTAGATAATGTAAGACATGAAAGCGCTTTAAACGCCAAAAAAGTTATCTTACAAACTGACGAAATTTTATCACTTAAAACCCAGCTTGCTAAGGCCGAAACAAGATTTTTGCAGGATTCTGTTTTAATATCCCAGCTTAAAGAACAGTTTACCGATACCGAAGGTTCCAGAAGCCTTCTTGATAACCAAATTAAGCAACTTAGGGAAGAAAACGCCTCGGTCAGAAAAGAAATTACCGCAAGAGAAGAAGAAATACTGCTGCTTAAAGAAACACTTTCTAAGACGGAAGAACAGCTTAAGCAGGAACAAACCGCCGTGCAGCACCTGCAGGAGCATACAACAAAACTTAAAGCGGTTAATTTTGCTTTGGACAGAGAAGTTAAAAAAGCTCAGGCGGAAAAAGTTGAAGCTTTGCGCAAATCTGCCGAACAGGCACAAGAAATTCTTATGTTGCGCGAGCAGCTTGCCCAAGCCGGCAGCGGAATGCAAACGCTTGATTTTACAGACGGCATAATTTCCGTCCGCAAAGAATACGAAGCTAAAGTTGAAAAGCTTGAAACAGAACTTAAGGACGCTTCCGCCCTGTGTGCCAAACAGGTTAAGGAAATACAAGACCTTAAGACGGACAATGCCCGCCTTAAAACCGCGGAAGAAGAAAAATATCAAATTGAAACGCGTTACAATATTCTTACCGCTAAAGTTCAGTCCTTGGAAGGCGAACTTGAAACATATAAAAATAAGGATATTGATACTCCCGCATTTACTTTGGCTAAAGCCAAGGCGGCGGCACTTAACGCTCAAATTTCCAAAATTAACAGAGAAAAGGCTGACCTTAAAGACCAGCTTGCGCAAATGCATCAAACTATTGAAGCGCTTACCGCAAGCGAAAAGGCATCTACCGACGCTTTTGCCGCCCTTAAAGAGCAAATCAGCGGCAATGACGCCGTCATAGAAAAACTTAAAAGGGAAATAGTAGTTCTTACTACCGAAAATAAAGACCTTAAGTCTGCCGCGCAGATGAGCGCCGTTCGCCAACAGGTATTGGAAGCCAAAATTAACGAAGTTGAAGGCGAAAATAAAAAACTGGCGACAATCAGCGGTATTCACGGCACTGCGGCGGCCCAACGCCCCTCAGGCGTAAAGCAACAGCCTGCTAATGATATAAACAAAGCCGTTCGCACGGTAAGCGCTGTTGCGCCCGTCGCAAAGAATCAGGCGGGTACGCAGAATGCCGCGCAAACTAACCCCGGTTTAACTAAAACCAATATCGCTTTATCAAAAACCAATCCGCAACTTGCTAAAACAAATCCCGCGGTTACAACGCCCGCGGCTAAGACGCAAGCGGCGGCCGCAACGCCTGCCGTAACGGGCAAAACG
>MTLE01001510.1_pt1 | contig 17250 bp, 22 predicted proteins | sample 1982461 | NCBI WGS metagenome assembly MTLE01 (sample SAMN05712605, study PRJNA340218) | biofilm metagenome | isolation source: sample SPL anode biofilm adapted to -200 mV | place: USA | collected 2012-02-03
CCCGGCGGCTCGTTCATCTGGCCGAAAAGCATCACCATGTTGGGGAGCACGCCCGCTTGCTTCATCTCACGGTAAAGCTCCTCGCCTTCGCGACAGCGTTCGCCAATGCCGCAAAAAATGCTCACGCCCTCCTGATGCCCGATCATGTTGTGGATCATTTCGGTGAGCAGCACCGTCTTGCCCACGCCCGCCCCGCCGAACAGTCCCGCTTTGCCGCCCTTCTCCAACGGCACGAGCACATCAATGGCCTTGATGCCCGTTTCAAAAATCTCGGAGGTGGTGGAACGTCGCGCCAGCGGCGGCGGCGCGCGATGCACGGAGCGCCATTGCGCAGCTGACAGCTCCGGTTCGTGATCTATGACGTTGCCGAATACGTCGAACATCCGCGAAAGAATCCCTTTGCCCACCGGCGCTTGCAGCGGCCCGCCCGTGTCCTGCACCGCCATGCCGCGCGCCAAACCTTGCGTGGGCGTCAACGCAATCCCGCGCACATGCCGCGCATCCTTTTGCGCCAGCACTTCGATGACGATCTGTTGATCCGTTCCCGCGTGAAGCACCGAGTAGATCGGGGGCAAAGGCCCATCGAACCGCACATCCACGACGCTGCCGCGCACGGAGACTACAGTGCCTTGGGTTGCTTCAGTCATGGCGAATCAGGCTTTCATGAGTTAGCGCCGCCTCCGGACGGCACAGCGGGAGATTGCTTGACGGCGAAACCGGCCTTAATGGTGGCCTGCCAGTGATTGGCCTGGTTCTTCCCGATGCTCCCGCGGGTTTCGACAATCTGGAACCAGCTAGGTTCTGAATGGTTTTGCCGGCGCGTTTCAGCGCGGTGTTGACGGCGCCCTCAATGCTCTTGGTGGAAGTGCCGGTGAGTTCGATGAGTTTATAGACGTGGTTTTTCAGGGAATTATGGGGTTGTGGTTCGTTTCTTGGCGCCGCCGTTCTTGAGTAGCCGCGCGCTGGAGACGGCCCAGCCACCGATCAGGCCCGCGCCCAGGGTGGCGAACATCACCAGCGCCAGTGAGGTGGCAAATTTCCACGCGTGGAATTTCACGTCCACCACGGCAGAGTTTTGAAGGCTGAACACCAGCGTGACCAGCAGGAGCGTGAGTCCCAGGTAGAGTTTGATTTTCATTTTGGTTCATTGAGTGCGGACAAATGGTTTACTTGCCGAGCGTCTTCCGAAACTCGGCGTAGGCATTGCAGAGCCGTTCGGCGGACGCCTGATCGCCCCGCGCCAGCAAGGTGATCAATTCATCGCGTTGGGCCAGCAACGGTGTCAATCCCTCGGATGCGCTGGATGGCAACGCCGATCCAATGCCGCGATCCAGTTCCGCCGTGGCAAGGGTGAAAAAACTCGTCATGCCCTGGCGGGCCGGTTCGTAATCGCCGCGCCGGGCGTCGAGGGCCGCGTCGGCGAAGGTGATTAGAAGTTGCTGAACACGCGCCTGGCGCTGTGCGCTCAAGACTTCCGAGTTCAGCCGGTTTGATTTCAGCCACATCGGGACAAAGCCAGCCAGGAACACCGCCAGCAGCACGAGCACGGGCAGCCATGCGGGTCGCTTTTTCGTCGCCGGTTGTGTTCCGGGCGTTTCAGGCGCGGGTTTTACAGCGGGTTCGGTTTCTTCGTTCATAGTTCAGTATTGTGATTGGCATTGCTGGCCAACGGTTTCACGCGGTGGCTCTGGCAAAGTGCCCGAGCAATTCGTTTGGATCGGTTTTCGTGAGGTTCGAGGCGAGCACCTGGCCAAATTTGGCCCGGGCCTTGGGGTCGAGCGCCTCCAGCAGTTGCTTGTGAACCGCGCCGCTGATCGCAATGGAGCAGCTGGTCACGTCGTCGTCCGCCAGCAGCGTGTTGATTTTCCCGGCCAACTGACTGATGAGTCGGCGGCTTTGTTCGGCTTCCGAGTTGAGGCTTTCGCCTGCCGAGAGATCGCCGGGGATGTTTCCAACTCCACCGCCTCGGGGAAAACGGCCCGCCTTATCGGTCAATTGGTCGGACAGTTTTTGGTGGGCGCTCGCCAGTTGCAATTCTTCGATCAGTTCCAGATGCGGTTGCCGGCCGTCCTCGTTCTGGGTTTGGCGATAGGCCCGGAGCAGGCCGAGGTCGGCGACAATGATGAGTGTTTTGTTCATGATAATCTGGGACTCTTGCTTTTGTGGTTTTGGTTTGGCCGTCATTGTCTGGCCGGGCCATTGGTTTTCATCGCGGCGTTGACCATGATCATCTCGCTGATGTTTTCGCGGGTCAGCAGTCCGACCATGCGGCCGCCCGTAACGACGGGGATTGAGGCCATGTGCCGCGCGTGCATCGCCTCGACCGCGCCTTTCAGCGGGGCGGCTTCGTCCACCGTCTCGCAATCGCGGCACATGGCCTCGGCCACGACCGCCTCGCGCCGGCCTTCCGAGAGAGCCTTCACCAGATCGTTGCGGCGGAGGATGCCCACGGGTTGATCGTTTTCGAGCACTGGAAAATCCTGTTGCGAACCGGCCAGCAATTCTTCCACGGCCTTGGCCAGCGGGTCTTGTCTCGCAAGCGTGCGAAAGCGGGTCATCATGGCGTCGCGCACGCGCAAGCCCTCGAGGGCCGACTGCATTTCCACCGAACCCGCTTCGGCCTGCGCGCCGAGATAGACGAAGATGCCAATGAAGATCAGGAACGGGTTGTAGAGAAATCCGAAGATGACGAAAAGAATGGCCATGCCCTGGCCGACATTGGCGGCGATGGCGGTGGCGCGGCGGCGGCCCAGCTTCGTGGACAGCAACGCCCGCAACACGCGCCCGCCATCCATCGGGAAGGCCGGGAGCAGATTGAAGGCGACGAGAAGAATGTTGAGCATCATCAACCGCTGCCAGAAAGACCCGCTTGTGACGGTGATTTCTTCCGGCGGCGTGAAGCCACCCGTAGCCGCCAGCCCCACGAACAATACAGCCGCAATGACGACGTTCACCGCCGGCCCAGCCAGTGCGACCCAGAACTCCTGCATCGGTTGCTCCGGCATCTTCTCCAGCCGCGCAATGCCGCCGATGGGCAGCAGGGTGATGTCACGTGTTGTGATGCCGTAGCGGCGCGCCATCAACGCGTGTCCCAGTTCATGGAGGACCACGCAGCCGAACAACGCGACAATAAATGCGACGCCCTGCAATGTGGCCGCAACATTCTGTGTCGCGCGCCAGTAAGTGAACCCCAGGAAGGCGAGCAGCAGCAGAAACGTGAAGTGCAGATAAACGTCAATGCCGAGCAGTTTGCCGAGTTTGATGGACCATTTCATCGGAGCCTATCGGTCGTTCAATCGGCTGAGGGTGCGATCGAGCGAATGCTTTAATTTGCCGGCCGCACCCGCGATGGCTTCGCGAAGGCTGTCCGCTTCATCCGTGACCGCAATCGGCTGGTGACCTTCAAGGCGCGCTTCCATCAGGCAACGTTTGCCGTGGCCTCCGGTTTTGTTGCCGTACTGGCCGGCCAGATGAACTTCGACACGGGTATGGGGCATGTCCCACATAGGCCCGTGGCCACCCGGGTAGAAGACCGCGTCGAAATCCGCTGCGGATACGTCGGCCAACTTCTTGGTAGTGGCCAATTCGGCCTGCGCCATGGGGTCAGAGCGGAAGCGCTTCGTCATTTCCGTCTGGCTTTCGGGGAGATCGCTTTTCGGATCAAGCGGTGGCTGGCCGCCTAGTGGTGAGGCCAGCGTAATAGTTGCGCCCGCGTCCATGAACACATAGTAGGGAGCGGCAAGCTCTTCCAGCCAGAACCCCGTCTTTTTATCAGTGTCGCCGAGTTGGTCGTGGGAAGTTAATATAAATAAAATATTCATGGCTAGCTTGTCTTAATTTATGTTTATCGAAAATTGTCGCGGTTCCGCCCTTAAACACCACCTCGGTCAACATCCATATCCAGAACGTTTTGGCAATATGGCAGCATCAAGAATCGCGTTTAACCACCAGGGGTGATGATTTTCCCCATTTACCCGTGAAGACGAATTTCTCCAGCGGCTTGCGTTTCCGGGGTGTCAGATCGCGCTCTTTCAAGGCAGCCGGCAGCTTGTCTGGATCGGCTTGGTATCCGATGGCCAGGGCCGTCCATGCCTCGTAATGCTCCGGGATTTGGTATATTTCCCGCGCCTTGTCGGGGTCGATGCCGATCATCTGGTGGACAAAAATCCCCCGCGCCATGGCCTCCACCAGCAGATTGCCCGCGGCCAATCCCAAATCATGAACGGCGGCCCGGTTGTCCTGTTGGTTCTTGGCGAATTGCAGACTTACTACTGCCAGCACCAGCACCGGGGCGGTTTTGGCCCATTCCTGATTTGCTTCCACGAGACAACTGAGTAATCGGGCGTATTCGACGGTGTCCTCTTTGGTCGCCAATAGATAATTCCACGGTTGTTCATTGTAGGAAGACGCCGCCCAGCGGGCCGCCTCAAACAGGGAACGAAGATCCGCCTCGGGGACTGGACGGTCTTCAAAGCCACAAGGGCTCCACCGTTCCGCGAGCAGTTGAAGTATAGGATGGTCGGTCTCGGCTTTCTTGATATTCATAATATTGTGCTTTCGGGATGCTCGGCACTCCCTGATGAGAAGGGGGGGCGTCAATTTGGACCTGAAATCCAACGCAGGTTATCGTCTTTTCTTCGGAAGACCTGCTCCGCGCGCAATCGGTTTCCGCAGGGATGTTTTTGAAAACTCCGATTCGCATTGTTCGGCTAAGTCGAAATCTTTCTCCGTAAGTCCTCCGGCATCATGCGTGGTTAGCTTGAGTGTGACTTGGTTAAACCGGATATCAATATCCGGATGGTGATTGAGCTTCTGCGCTCGCTGGGCGACGCGATGGACGAAGGTGATGCTTTCCAAAAATCCCTCGAACTGGAATGATCGCGAAATGGTTTTCGCGCGTTTCGACCAGTTCGGCAGCGCTTTCAAGTGCAGTTCGGCTTGTTTAGGGGTAAATGCTGGCATGATTAGTGTGTGGTTGATTTTCGGCCCGAACCGCTCTTTTTGCCGCCACCGGTGAGTTTGTTTACCGTGGCCCAGGCGCGTGCTTGAGCGGTTTTAGGGCGAAGGCCCTTTTTCTCGTAGCCCGCTTCGATATGAGCGGCTTGGCGTTTCTGTTTGTCGGTATAACTAGATTTGTCGCCGTCAATAGTCATATGGTCCACCTCAATCGTGCTCAAGCCTCCACGGAGAATCCGATTTTCAGTGTCACTTGCCAGTGATCCACTTTTCCTTTGGAGATGTTTCCGCGCGTTTCAATGACTTGGAACCAGCACAGGTTCTTGACCGTTTTGTGCGCGCGTTTGATTGCCAGCTCCACGGCCTCCTCAATGGAAGTGGTGGAAGTGCCGGTGAGTTCGATGAGTTTATATACCTGGTCTTTCATAGGGGGGCATCCGGTTAATCCACCACGAGTGTGACCGAAGTGTCGCCGCGCAGGGCTTTCGAGTAGGGGCAAGTTTGGTGTGCCAGTTCCATGATTTGCTGGGCTTGGCTGCGTTCGATACCTGGAAGTTGCGCGTGAACCTCCACCGACAGTCGATACCCGCCTTGGTCATCCTGAACCAAGCTTGCGAGGGCCCGCACGGTGGAATTCTTTAATGGGGTGGCGAGTTTCTTGGCCGCGCCGATCAAGGCCCCGTGGAAACACGCCGAATACGCACCCGCAAATAATAACTCGGGGTTGGGGCCGCGCGTCTCGATACCTTTCTCCAGCGGATTGCCTAAAGTAATATCCAGCAATCGGTCCGGTGACTCCAGAGTTCCCGAACGTCCACCTTTGGAAATCGCTTCCGCCGTAAACAGAGTTTTCATTTGTTTCAAAGGTACGTGACTAGCTAGGGGTTTTCCAATGGGGTGTAACCCTACCTTGCAAACGGGGCAGATTTCCCCAGATTCACCTCAATTCTCCGGAATCCACAATTGTGGGATACTAGTAACGTGAAAGGCAGAATTCTTTTTCATGAACTTACTATGATATTGGATACTCATTGTGATTCTAAGTGCGGGAATTTCATGAAGGGAAAAAAGCCTCCAGTTCACAGAATCAGGGTCTGAGTTTTAAGGCGGTTTCAGCAGAAATTGCCAGCGTGTTGCGAGGGGATGGGGATTTAATTTAGCTCCATTTAGTGGCCACAACAGCTTCGATGGGGTGAACACCCCATAGCGCTACTGGATTCTTCGGGATTATCTTCGTCGCAGGGCACGAGTTTAATGGCGATAAGAAACGAAGTTTCCCCAGAATTCCCTGCGTTATGTATTTGAATGGTTTGGCCACGGCGGTTCCACCTCAGCGATTCACGCAGGCGGAATGTTTGGCGGCGCTGCAACAATCGCCCCAGCATGGCCAGCTCAATGGGCGTTCCAAGGGCTTGCTTCGGCGGGTATTGACCGGCGCCAATGGCATTGCCACCCGCCACTTGGCCGTGACGAATTGGGAGGAGACCTTTGTCATGACACCCGATGCACTGCATGCCCGTTTTTCCCAGCACGCGCCCGCGCTAGCTTCGGAAGCCGCGGAACGGGCCATCCTTAAAGCCGGGCTCATCCCAGCGGACATGGACGCCGTGATCATTAGCACGTGCACGGGGTATTTGTGTCCCGGACTCACGAGCTATGTGATAGAGAAATTGAAGCTGCGCGAAGATGTGATCGCGGTTGATTTGGTCGGGCAAGGTTGCGGTGCGGCCTTGCCAAACTGGCGCCTCGCTGAAGCGCTGCTCGCGGGTGGCCGGGCCAAACATGTTTTGGCTGTCTGTGTTGAAATATGCAGCGCCGCGTTTTACTTGGACGATGACCCAGGTGTGCTGATCAGCGCGTGCCTCTTTGCGGATGGCGCCGCAGCGGCCGTGCTTTCGGCGCAGCCGAATGCCGCGGTGCGCCGGGTGGAATGGAAGCTGGCCACGAGCTTTCATGATCCCGCCGAGCGTGATTCTCTCCGCTTTGGCCTGCGGGATGGCATGTTGCGAAATCGATTATCCCGCACCGTGCCCGCGCTCGCGGCCAAACATGCTGGTCACATTTTTGAAAATATGCTCAATGGCAACCCGCGGGGAACCGCCGACATTGCCGCCTGGATCTTGCACGCGGGCGGCCGCGAAGTGTTGGCGTCCCTGCAACAACGGCTGGGTCTCAGCGAAGCCGATTTAAATCTGAGCGCCACGATTTTGAGTGAATACGGCAATTTAAGCAGCCCGTTCGTGCTGTTTGTTTTGGAACGGGCGCTGGCAAACAATACGCCGGGTGGCTGGTGGTGGATGTCGTCTTTCGGCGCCGGTTTCAGCTGCCACGGCGCGCTCTTAAAAGTGGAATAAACGCATGCAACGCTTGGTCGCAACCGAATTGCTCGATCACCTGCCGCCCACGGACTCGCAGGCCACGGGCTCGCGAGCCGATTTGCGGCGTTTGAATATTATTATGGGACACGCGGGCATTCTGTCGCACGCGTTTTTCAATATTTACGAGGAATTTCAGATTCACACCCGGCCGCTTCGCGTGCTGGAACTGGGGGCAGGGGATGGAACCTTGCTAATGGAATTGGCGCGTCGGTGGTCGGCCCGGGGGGTGATGGCGCACATCACGCTGCTCGATCGTCAATCTTTGGTCGCGGATACCACGCGCCAGGCAATCCAGGCGGTGGGTTGGTCGGTCGAAACGGTGGCCGCCGAGGCTTGTGCCTGGCTGGAAGCGTCCGATTCCGTTTTTGATGTGATTTTGGTGAATCTATTCCTGCACCATTTCGAAGACGGACCTTTGGCGGCATTGCTCCAAATGGTGGCCAAGCGGACCCATCACTTTCTGGCCTGCGAGCCCCGGCGTTCGATTCGCGCGCTTGCGGCTTCCAAGCTTATCGGTCTCCTGGGGTGCAATGGTGTGACCCGGCATGATGCCGTGGCCAGTGTGCGCGCGGGTTTTGTGGGGCAACAAATATCTGCCCTCTGGCCATCCGGCCTCGAGTGGGAAGTGCACGAATATACAGCGGGCTGGTTTAGTCATGGTTTTACCGCGCACCGTCATGCCTGAGATTGTAACTATCGTCGGCGGCGGGTTAGCGGGCTTAACTTTAGGCATTGGGCTGCGCCAACGCGGCGTGCCGGTGGCGTTGTGGGAGGCTGGGCGCTATCCGCGGCATCGGGTCTGTGGCGAATTTATCAGCGGAAACGGGCCAGCCGTGCTAGCCCGGCTGGGTTTGTTGAACGGCCTGAAAAACGCGGGCTCCGGTGAGGCAACAAACGTCGCTTTCTTTAACGGGTCGGCACTGGCCGCGAAATATCAACTTCCGCAGGTTGCATGGTGCGTTTCTCGTTTTGTATTGGATGCCTGGCTGGCGCGTGAGTTTGAAAATCGAGGTGGTGAGTTGCGGGTGGGCACTCGCTGGAAAGGAGAGTTCATTCCCGGCGTGGTGCGGGCAGGCGGCCGGCGAAGCCAGCCAATGGTGGCCGGCTGGAGATTCTTTGGCCTGAAAATCCATGCTCGCGGCGTGGCGTTGGAGGCCGATCTCGAAATGCATTTTGTGCCCGCGGGTTATGTGGGCTTGTGCCGATTGCCGGGCGGTGAGGTGAATATCTGTGGCCTATTTCGCGCCGCCACAACGGTTCCCGATTTGGCCAAACGCTGGCGCGACTGGCTCGGCGGGCCACCGGGGACGGCGCTGCACGGGCGTTTAGCGGGGGCGCAGACGGTCGAAAACACTTTTTGTTCGGTAGCTGGTCTCGGCCCAAATTCAAGGTTTGAAGCCCCGCGGACCGAATGTTGTGTGGGCGATGCACTGGCGATGATTCCGCCCGTGGCCGGCAACGGAATGTCGATGGCTTTCGAGTCTGCCGAACTGGCGATTGAGCCATTAGTCAACTTCAGCTTCGGCCGGGTAAGTTGGGCTCAAGCGCGGCACGATATTGCGCAACAGTGTAATCAACGGTTTCGGTCGCGTTTGCGTTGGGCGTCCTGGATCCAGTGGGCGTTGTTTCATTCGCCACTGCGTTCCAGCCTGTTCTTGCTAGCCCCTCGGGCGGAATGGTTGTGGCGGGGCATGTTTTCTTTCACGCGGTGATGGCGCTAGCGGGAAGATCACCTATCTGAATGTTAATTGGTAGGGTATCACCCCATAGCCGCAAGCTGCTTCTCCGCTTACCGTGCGTTCAGTGAAAATAGCATGTTAATATATGCATAATTATAAACCCGAAATAACTCAAATATGAAATCGAATTATAAAATCATCATCAGCGCATCCGCCGCCGCGGCTCTGGCGGTAACGGTGTTGGCTCAAGATGCTCCGCCTCTAAACAAAGACGCGTCTGCGGTCTCCCACAAAAACCGCGCCTCCTCGCGCGCGGAGCGGCTTAATGACGCGGCCAAGGCCAGTGAAATTATTGGCATGGAAGTTAAAAACAACCAGGGCGATAAACTCGGCAAGGTGAGTGACATCGCCTTGGATTTGGAAGCCGGCCGTGTCGTTCAAGTCATTCTTTCCACAGGGGGATTTCTGGGCATGGGTGGCGCGCTCGTGGCCCTGCCTCCCGGCGCGCTGCATCGCGATACTACGAATGGCTATCTTCATCTAGACGCGAGTCAAGAAATGCTCAAAGCGGCCCCTAAGTTCGAAGCTTCGAAAAGTGACGATGGCTCGCTTTCCAATCAAGTGGTGAGCGCATACACGTATTTTGGCGAACAGCCTTATTTCGCGACGGATCGAGACGGGGGCATGGTGAATAACCGGGCGGAGGCGGTGCACTCGGATGCAAATTATCCTGTTGCCGGCAATTCTCCCAAAACTGTCCCCAATGCTGACGGAAAAACCCGCCAAAATTGGCATAGTTCCAACCGCCGGACGAATTCTTCCTCGTCAAGTTTGGGATACGTGCAGAATGCCAGTATGCTTATGGGCAAGCCCGTGGTGAATCTTCAGAACGAAAAACTCGGCAAGGTGGAGAACTTTTTGGTGGATCTGCCGGCGGGACGCATCGTGGCGGTCGTTATTTCATCCGGCGGATTTATCGGCATCGGCGACGAGTTGAGTGCGGTTCCGCCCGCGGCCTTTGCCTTCAACACGGCCCATGATGCGCTGCAATTGAACGCCTCCAAAGAGTTGCTGTCGAGCTCGCCTCACTTCAAGTCCAATGAATGGCCTGATCTTAGCAAGCTTGATTACGCGAGCGGGGTTTATCGTGCCTACCAAGTGGAGCCGTACTTCATTGCCGCCAAGACGAGTGATGTGGATAACACCCGCCTCAATGTGCGTGATCGCGACAGCCGCTCCCTGACTCCGCTAGACCAGGGCAATAGCTCGGCGGATATCGGCACAACCGCCCAAATCCGCAAAGAAATCATCGCCAACAAAGGGATGTCGGTTAATGCCAAAAACGTGAAGATCATCACCTACAAAGGCCAGGTGACGTTGCGCGGCCCGGTAAACACTCCCGAGGAAAAACGTCAAATCGGCGAAATCGCGGAGCGGGTTGCCCACTCGGAAAATGTGGATAACCAATTGGAAGTCAAACTCGCCGCGAACGACCTCAAATAGGGTTGATCCTAAAACAACAAAAACCTGCCAAGAAAGTATTATAATATATGTCTAAAACATCTGTATTCTGTTTAGCTGCCTCGCGTGAACAAGCTGATCAAATTGTAGATCAACTAAAAGTCGCCAACTTCTCCAATAACGATATTTCCGTGCTGTTTCCCGACAAGGGAACGACGCGTGATTTCGCGCATGAGAAGAACACAAAAGCGCCGGAAGGCGCAGTTGCCGGCGCGGGCACGGGCGGCGTTATCGGTGGCACCTTAGGTTGGATTGCCGGGATTGGCGCCTTAGCGATTCCCGGCGTGGGGCCGTTCATTGCGGCCGGGCCCATTATCGCCGCGTTAAGCGGAGTGGCCATTGGCGCGACGGTGGGCGGCATTGCCGGCGGTTTGATCGGTTTGGGCATTCCGGAACTCGAAGCCAAGCGCTACGAAGGTAAAATTAAGGCCGGCAACTTGCTCATTTCGGTTCACACCGAGAATTCGGAAGAAATTGCCCGTGCCAAGGACATCTTCGGCAAGGCGGGAGCGGAAGACATCTGCACCTCCGGCGAGGCGTCTACCACGAAGGACAACCGGGCTGTGGATCGCGCGCCACATTCAAACGAGGCCCCAATTCATGCCGTTAATCGCTGAATAATCACCGAAAGCGCCTTGCGACTAAGACAGTTTGGCCGCAAGGCGCTTGCCCTTTCGCGCTTAAAACAAAAACTCGCCGATCATGAAAAAACTTAACGATTTGTTTTTGGATGAACTGGCGGACATGTATGACGCGGAGCGTCGCATCGTCAAGGCATTGCCCAAGATGGCCAAGGCTGCGACCAATAGTGAACTCACCAAGGCGCTAGAATCCCACTTGCGGGAAACCGAAGGCCAGGTGCTAAAACTCGAACAAGTCTTTCAATTCTTTAACGAAAAAGCCAAAGGCAAAGCCTGCGAAGCCACAATCGGTCTTTTGAAAGAAGGCGATGAAATTGCGGTGGATTTTAAAGGTTTTCCAGCCATCAATGCCGCGTTAATTTCAGCCGCTCAGAAGGTTGAGCATTATGAGATCGCCTCGTATGGCTGCCTGCACGCCTGGGCATTGTTGCTGGGGAATCCTAAAGCCGCCGGGCTCCTGCAAGAAATCTTGGACCAGGAGAAAGCTGCCAATGAAACGCTAAATAAACTGGCGCAAGCGAGCAGCAACCAAGAAGCCTTGGGCGAATCCCCCAAATCGGCCCCGAAGGAGTTCGGAAAAGTGGCTGGCAAACCGCGCACTGGCGCCCGGCTCATAGGTGCTGGCGGTGGTCGTACCGTTTTCAGCAGGCGTTGACCCCCTAGCCTCCGCGACCGCATTACTGCGGTTGCGGAGGCTTTTTCTAGAACCTAAACAATTTTCACACTATGATTGCTTTAATTGTACAGCCCATGGTTGCAGCCGCGGGTTATTCGGCGATATACCTCCTCGGAGGAGGTGGCCTGTTCGGAGCGCTCGTGATCTTTATAATCGCGAAAATGCTTCGCAAATAATATTCAACACTCGCGATATGCAAAATGGCTCCCCGACCACCATGGGCGCGAGCGAGTGGGCGATTTAAATGAGTATGCACTGCAAAAAGTGCCCGCATTTTGCGGGTTAGGGGAAGGCACAACTCCAAGAAATTAAAACTATGGCCCATTTGATTAGTCGTGAGATTCGGCTGGCTTCTCGCCCCACTGGGCTTCCGACGCCTGACAACTTTACGGCCGCACAAATTGAAATTGAGCGGCTCGCAGAAGGTGAAGTGCTGGTGCGCAATCTGTTTATGTCCGTGGATCCTTACATGCGCGGACGCATGAATGAAGGACCGTCTTATGTTCCGCCATTTCAATTGGGCAAGCCGTTGGAAGGGGGTGCCGTGGGCAAAGTGCTCGAATCGCGTGCCAAACAATTCAAGCCGGGCGATGTCGTGGTATCCAACTGGGGATGGCGGGAATATTTTATCGCCGCGCCGAAAACGCTACGTTTGGTCGATCCCGCCATGCAGCCGCTTTCGGTATACTTGGGCGCGCTTGGCATGACCGGACTGACTGCTTGGGCCGGATTGAAAATGGTTGAAGTCAAAGCCGGCGAGATTGTTTTCATATCCGGTGCCGCTGGTGCCGTGGGCAGTGTAGCTGGTCAGTTAGCAAAAATATTGGGAAGCCAGGTTATCGGATCGGCTGGCTCTGCTGAAAAAACAAAGTTTCTGCGTGAAGAATGCGGATTTGATGTGGCGATCAATTACAAAGCTGGTCCGATCCAGGAGCAACTGAAACAGGAAGTGCCTGATGGGATCGATGTTTATTTTGATTGCGTGGGCGGCGAAACCCTCGAAGCCGCTCTTTCGGCGATGCGACTCCATGGACGCATTATCGCTTGCGGCAGCATTTCTGGGTATAACGATGCCAAGCCGCGTCCCGGGCCAGCCAATCTATTCAATTTCATTGTCAAAAGGCTCACGATGAAAGGGCTTATTGTCATGGATTGGCTGGATCGCCTGCCGGAGTTTGAAGAAGAGGTAAGTGGCTATTTCCTGGCCGGCAAATTGAAAAATAAGGAAACAGTGGTAGAAGGCCTCGATCAAGCCGTACCCGCGTTCTTGGGGTTATTCGCCGGAAAGAATGTGGGCAAGATGGTGGTGAAATTATCGTAATCCTTGAATTTCATCCTAATGTGTGTGCGCAGATAGCAACCTTCTTTGCAGCGCCGAATCCGGCATAAACATTTTGCGACAACGGTTATGAACGGAAAAGTACAATCGCCGGAACATCCCCGGTAGGGTTTTACCCCATAGCGAAGCGGTGGCGGATGACGCAATATATTTCCTGGCCGCCGTGTGGTTATTGAATAACCCATATGGCGAGCCGCTTCTCTAGAAAATGCCCAACACAAAAAACAAAAACCGAAACGCATGAAAACCATACAAATCAAATACCTCTTGAGCACCGGCGTGGCGATCACGATCGCGATGTCAGCGTGGTTATCCCAAAATGCACTCGCTGCGGACGAGCCCATGAAACCGATGAAAGGCGGCGAACACCAATCGATGGTGACTTCGGACCCGGCATCTAAAACGAACACTGGCGGGAAGATGATGAAGGACGGCAAAATGACGGAACACTGCCAGGCTCTGATGGAACAGAAGTCGAAAATGCATGCCGACATCAAAACTCAAAACGCAGAGCTATCAAAACAGCTCGCTGAAATGAATCGCGCTCCCGAGGATAAGAAACTGGGGTTGATGGCTGCGATCCTCACGCAAATGGTGGAGCAACGAGTCGCTCTGGATGCGCGCAAGTCCAAGATGGAAGAACAAATGATGCAGCATATGATGCAACACATGGAGATGGGCAAGGAAGGCATGGTCCAGTGTCCGATGATGAAAAGCTCCGCCAGCAAGCCGATGGGCGCGCATAAAGACCATCAAACCGAAACCAAATAATTGCCAAATTACGCTCATTGGTAATCAGGCAAGATTAGCACCCTCGTTTTTGGAAATAACTGAATTCACACTTCGGCCTATTGACCGTAATGCAGCGAAGCGAACCCATTTGCTGTAGAGTGGGGGATGTCATGCTATCCATTGCGGTTTGAGTGATTCCACAGCTTTTAATATGCTTCCCATGACAAATAAATATTTATCAAATATCTACCCTTTGCCTGATACGCAAAATGTTAATCCCGGTCTTCATCGGCTAGTCAACGAGCTGCGTCAATACTCAGCCCAAGTGATGGATTCCAGGGGCCAAGCCCTGTTCGCGACTTCCATGGAATTGCTCACGGACTTGGCTCGAGCCTTGGATGATTCCGAGAAAACTTCGGTGGTTGAAGGCAGTGGTGCCGGCCGTCAGAACGCAAAAATCACGTCTCGGCCAAGGTGATTTTGTTAAGACAGTCTGTCAAATCGGCCGGTTTATCGACCGACAAATTCTGTCAGTGTCAAAGTCACTTTCAAAGCCTGCCGACTCATAGGGACTAACTCAAAGGCGGAAGACCCGATATCGTGCCTTCTGCTTTTGCCAACCGTCCGATCCTGTACCGGTGGTCGTTTCCCAACTCGTCAGGTTTTAGAAGGTTCCATTTCGGCGGCATATTCGCCTCGACGGGCGGCATGGTTGCAGCGGGCGCGATGTAAGAGGGCCTGCTGGGCGGCCACTACATGCGCTTCCTCGCCGCCCCAAATCTCCAATGCCGGCTGCTGGATTGCGCGAGCGAACGAAAATGACAGTGCCCATGGCATACGCACATGAAAGCGCGTATTCATGGAATTTAAACGGGCCGATGCCATCTCGGCCGATTGACCGCCGGATAGGAAGACGATTCCGGGAACCGCCGCCGGAACGGTCCGCAATAAACTCCGCACTGTCGTATCCGCCACCTCTTCCACGGCGACTTTCTCGAGACAGTCCAGGCCCGGCACCACCATGTTAGGTTTGAGCAGCATGCCTTCCAAATGCACTCGCTGACAATTGAGCTGGATGAACACATTGCGCAGCACCTCTTCCGTCACTTGACGGCAGCGGTCCAACGTATGGTTGCCGTCCATGAGCACCTCCGGCTCAACAATGGGCACGAGGCCTGCTTCTTGGCAAAGGGCCGCATAGCGCGCCAGGGCGTGCGCGTTGGCCTCCAGGCAGCTCCGGCTGGGAATACTCTCGCCTATGGCAATCACCGCCCGCCATTTGGCGAAACGCGCTCCCATACGGGAATATTCTGCCAAGCGCTCGCGCAAGCCGTCCAAACCTTCAGTGATTTTCTCACCTGGATGCGTGGCCAGTTCCTTGGTCCCGTTATCCACTTTGATGCCGGGGAGGATGCCGGCGTCGGCAAGGGCTTTTAGAAATGGCGTGCCATCTTTTCTCTGTTGGCGCATGGTTTCGTCACAGAGAATCACCCCGCTAATGCTCTCTGCCAGACCGGGCGACGCAATGATCCATTCTCGGTACGCGCGCCGGGCATCGACGGTTTGCGGAATGCCCAGTGGCGCGAACCGCCGATTGCAGGTGGGGGTGCTTTCATCCATCGCGAGCAGTCCTTTGTGGTCTGCCACTAACTTTCGTGCGGTACTAATTAGATTTTCCATAGACAGTAAATATTAGCTGTTCAATAGCTGCGTGCTTACACCGCCAACGTTGGCAGTTGGTTTATGTCCGATGCGTCCGGGTGCGAAACACATCTCATATTGAGTTCATTTTTTTAACCCCGGTTTAATTGCCCGTAGCTGAAGTTCCGCCTGGGAGTGCGCCCCCGTGCTCCTTGCAGCATTTGCTTCACAACCCGCAAATCCAGTGGACGCTTCATTAGTGGGCAGTCGCCAAGTGAGATCTGCCCCACAGACAGGTAGCCGGCCGCGGGCGCCTAGGCGTCGAATTGAGGCAGTAGTCTGGGCATGGGTGGTGCTGGCGGGTTATACATACCGCGGACCCGCGATTCGACAATGGCCTGTCAATTTGCCAGGGGGGTGGCGGGGACGCACCCTCACCTAGCCGCAGTCGGCGATCAGTTACCAGTCTTGACCGTTATGTTATTAATCACTTCTTTCACGGCGGGGACTTTTTTGGCGATCTCTCCGGCCTGATCTTTCTGCTCGCGCGAAGTGACAAAACCACTCAACTGAACCGAGCCTTTGAAAGTTTCAACGTTAACCCCGTCGAACTTGAATTGGGTGTCGGCTGACAGCGCCTCTTTGACGCGGGAAGAGGTGTTGCGGTCATCCATGCGCTCGCCTGTGCTTTGCTCCGTGCGGCTGCCGACGGCGCATCCGGAGAAGGTTGCGATCAGAGGCAGCACGGTCAAAGCGGTGATTAAAGCGAAGGTTCGCTGTGCCTTGCCCATCGTTGTGAAGACTTTATTCATAATGGTTCTTGTTGTGTTCGATGAAGTGTCATTTTCCATGGTCCTAATTTACGGAATGCCAGGGAGCCTGCTATGGGGTGTTCACCTTGTTGAGTAACCCCGGACTTGCGGCGTGGGCTCCCGGCAAATATTTTCGGGTAGCGCCCAAGCCGCGGCTTTATTTGTAAGGCGCTTCGACAACCAGGTCATTGGCCCAATATCCTTGGCGATTGTAATGCTTATACAGCTCCATCTCATAATCCCGTGAGAGCAGAGATTCTTCCGTGTATTCCGGGGATTGCTTGATGGTTTCGGCCGTGAGTTGCGTGTATACCTTCGAATCGCTCCAACTCACCCGTTCAATCCATTGCGGGGAAACGAGCACTCTTTTTCCGGGCAACCAATTGCGCGTGTAAACGACTAAATAACGAATCGCCCAGGTATTGTCGTCGATGATAAAATCTTCGACATGGCCAATCTCGCCGTCGGCGGCTTGCACATAATGGCCGATGACATCATCCGTGCTGCGTAAATGAGGGTCCCAAGCTTCGCCTTGGGTGTCGTTTTTCCATTGCGTGCGATCCCGGACTGGCTGCTGATGCACTCCCCACATATGAGGACCGCTCCAATACATCGGCCAGCCGAAGTGGCCAAAATACGCTTGTTCGAAATGCCGCGATACGGGCTTGTGGGTGTTTAAGGACGGGCTGTCTTCGATCTGTTTTTTCGTCAAATCGACCGTGATGTGCCGCCCTTCTTTATTAATGGCGACCAGCGCATAGGGTGAAATGAGCACTTGCCGGCCAGTGAGCCAATTGCCGGTGTTGGCCACTAAGTAGCGAATCGCCCAGTGCTTGTCATCGAAGTAAAATTCTTTCACAGGCATCCCATAGCGG
>MTLE01004390.1_pt2 | contig 17244 bp, 14 predicted proteins | sample 1982461 | NCBI WGS metagenome assembly MTLE01 (sample SAMN05712605, study PRJNA340218) | biofilm metagenome | isolation source: sample SPL anode biofilm adapted to -200 mV | place: USA | collected 2012-02-03
GGAAGAAGAGGTTCTTGGCGGCAAAGCAGTGGTAATCCACGGCGCAGCGGGCAAGCTGCTCCAGGAGGCGGTTGTTGGGCATCTCCGCCAGCCTCTGCCGCACCAGGGGATCCAGCTTCCGGTCGTCGTAGTTGTTCGGGTTCCAGTTGTCGTTGGTATCCACCCTTGAAGCGGCCACCACGAAGCAGTCCCGCTCCTCATCCCACCCCACGGCGGTGTAGGACCAGAGGGGGAGATACACCTTCTTTTTGCCGTAGTCGCAGGCGGGAAGCAGCGTCCGCACGTACCCCGGCGCCATGAAGGCCGACACCGCCTGCACCGGCAGGTTTCGCCGCCCCTCCCGGACCGTGGCCACGGTCACGAACCGGTGCTGCTTCTCGTCCCATGCCATGGGGGGAGTGTCGGGGATAGTGAAGAGCCGGCTCCCCTCCGGGAGCGGAATCAGCTCCACCGACTCAGGGAGCACCGCCTCGGGGCCGCTCATGCCGGCCATGCAGAGTGTGGGGTGATCGAAGATATTTCCCTGCGCATCGGCGTAGAGAAGTTTGGGAAGGGTTTTTCGTTTCATGGCATTACCTTATCACGGACCGTCGGCCGTTGCCAACCGGGCAGTATTTTACTAAAAATGGAGAAAATAACCCAGCGCCCCGGCGCCGAGGATGACGAACAGGGGACTCACCTTCGTGAACTGGAGGATGGCGAAACCGGCGGCAAAGATGACGAAATCTCTCACCGAAACCATGGAAGTCGTGCCCAACTGCCACCCCGCAGCCGCCACCAGCCCCACCACGGCAGGGATGACGCCATCCAGCACTTCGCGGATCAGGCGGATATTCCGCAGCCTTTCATAGCGCCGCGAGAGGAAGATCATGAGCGCCGTGCAGGGGAGAAAAATGGCGGCGGTTCCCACCAGGGCGCCGGCAAAGCCCCCAACCCGGTAACCGGTGAAGGTGGCGAGAATCGCCAGGGGGCCAGGGGTGAGCTGGGAGATGGCCACGCCGTCCAGAAACTCCTTCAGGGTGAGCCAGCGGTACTGGTCCACCATGATCCGGTGCAGCAGCGGAATCAGTACGTACCCTCCCCCCACGAAGACCAGCCCGATCTTGAGGAACGTCCAGGCGATGGTGATAAGTGAACCCATCAGTGGTGCCCCTGGTGAAATTGTGCCCGTCCAAGGGACCAGACGGCGGCAAGTATCAGGAGAAAAAGCCCGTTCACCGAAAAGAACGCGGAGAGCGCAAAGGCCAGAATCGCGACGGCCCATCGCTCCCCCCCGCGGATATTGCGCCCCATGCCGATGGCAGCCACCAGAATCAGGGCAATGATGACCGGATTTGTCCCCCGCAGGGCCGCCTGAAGTTCCGGAAGCTGGTGATAGCGGAAATAGAGCATGGAGAGCAGCGAGACAATGACAAACGACGGGAAAATAAAGGCTGTGGCCGCCACAACCCCGCCTATCCTCCCCCGGAGGAAAGAACCGGCAAAGGTGCAGGAGTTGAGAGAAAATGGACCCAGGAACTGGCCGAAGGCCAGGCCGTGCATGAACTCCTCGTGGCCGATCCACTTTTTTTCGTGCACGCAAACCCGCTCCACCAAAGCCACCACCGCCATGCCGCCTCCGAAGCCGGTGATGCCGATGGCAAGAAATGTGCGGAAAATCTCTCCCAGGGATACGTGTCTCTTCGTGTTTTCCATGGAAACTTTTATAGCAAGGGGCATCCGGGACGGGCAAGGGAAAAGCTAATGTGGTATACATGCTTGCAACAAAACTTCTGGTAAAATTATACTTGCTTGTTTCTCCACGAAATTCAGCGGACAGAGGTCAGGGCAATCGCCATGTGCAAAAAGGTTTTCATAGCGGCCACGGGAATGAACTCGGGCAAGACCACCATCAGCGTTTCACTGATGCACCTGGCCCTGAAGAAATACGGCCGGGTCGGCTTCATCAAGGCCATCGGCCCCAAATGCCAGGTCTTCAACGGGTTGACTGTGGATATGGACGCCGCCCTCATGGCGCGCATCTTCGGACAGGAAGACAACATCGCCCACATGTCGCCGGTGGTTCTGGAGCGGGGCTCCACCAAGAGATTCATCGACGGTGAAATCTCGCCCCTCTGGCCCGCCGAGCGCATCAGCGAAGCGGTGCGGGAGCTGGAGCGGAAAAACGACTATCTCATAATCGAAGGGTCGGGACACGGCGGGGTAGGTTCCGTCATCGGCATGAACAACGCCAAGGTGGCCAAGCTGGTGGATGCCCCGGCCATCATGGTCTCCGGCGGCGGCATCGGCAACGTCATCGACTCGGTCCAGCTGAACCTCCCCCTCTACCGGATGGAGGGGGCCGACCTGCGGCTGCTCCTGGTGAACAAGCTCATCCCCGAGAAGCGGGAGACCTCCCTCTCGTACCTCCAGCGGGCCTTCTCCCCCCACGGCATCAACGTCATCGGGGCCTTCGACTGGTCGCCGATCCTCGCCAACCCCACCCTGAACAACATCGCGCGGCTTCTGGCCCATCCCCTGCGGGGCGACCAGAGCCAGGGAACCCGCATCGTCCACCACATGCAGCTGGGCGCCGCCTCGTCCCAGAAGGTCATCGACGGGCTCGAACCGTCATCGCTCCTCGTGGTGACCAGCTCCAGGGACGAGCTGCTGGTCACCCTCTCATCACTCTACAACATCCCCGCCTACCGGGAAAAAATCGCCGGTCTCGTCGTTCCCGGTCATGCACCGGTGTCGGCCATCACCCAGAAAATCCTCGACGACAGCCTCGTCCCCTACATCCGCATCCACGAGACCACCGCCGACGTCTTCTCCGCCATGAAGTACCACGTCTCAAAGATCAGCGCCGAGGACACCGAAAAGATCGACCTCGTCAAAGCCCAGGCGGAGGAAGTGCTGGATTTCGACGAACTGGACCGGCTCCTTTCCTGAGCATCACGCCGCGCCGCGCAGTTCCAGTCCCCGCCGCACCATTGTTTCCACCGTGGCGTCCAGGTGCTCCCGCTGGCACGACACCCCGTCCACGGCGCCCGCCTCCGCCAGCTTCATGTAGCGGCAACCACCGAAACAAAGGGGGAGGTACGGGCAGTCGAGGCATTCCTCCTGTTTCCAGATGGCGCTGCCGTAGGCCGGAGCGGTACCGCCGAAACCGTCGCGCAAGTTCCCCACGGCATACCCTTCGTGCCCCATGAAAGCGGGGCATTTGTAGCAGGAGCCGTCGCTATCCACGGCCAGGTCGCTTTCCAGCTCGATCATGCAGGAGAAGGGGCCGGGCTTCGGCACGCTGAAGCCCCGCTGCGTCAGCTCATCCCGCAGGGTCAGCTCCGCCTCGGCCAGCCACGGCTCCTCGCAGGTGACGCACCCCTCCGCGAAATGGGGAAGCGCCTTTCCCCCCTTCCCGCCCACGGCCGGGGTGAACCGGACGGTGCCGAGCCGCTGGGGAGTGAACCCTTCCACCAGCAGGATGTCCAGAAGCGCGGGGTACTCGCGCCAGGTCTCACGGGTAAAGTTCCCCCCCACATGGACCTTCACCAGATCCGCCACCTCACCCATCCCCCGCAGAATGTCATGGAAGCTGCCGGAGCCTCCGCCATAGGGGCGGTAGCGGTCGTGGACCGTGGGCGGACCGTCGAGGGTCACCTTCGCCGAATCGATCCCCAGGGCCGCCAGCTCCGTCATCACCGCCCGGTTGAAGAGGGTGCCGTTACTGACCAGATGGCCGTGGAACAGATCGCCCCCGGCCGCCTTCAGGGGCGCAGCAATGCGGCGGATCAGGTCCGGGCGCAGGAGCGGCTCGCCGCCGTAGAGATCCAGGTCCACCCGCCACCCCTTGGCGAGATAGTCCCGCGCCACCATGGCCGCCAGAAGATCGGCAGTCTCCTCGGCCATATCCCCCGTCGGCGCCTGCCCCCCCTCGAAGCAGTAGGGGCAGGCCAGGTTGCAGCGGCGGGTCATGACCGCCACGATCCCCGCGCGGCGGCGTTGGGCGTTGATCCGGTCGAACCAGGCGAGCATCTCTTCCCGTTCCGCGGCGGGGCTCGGGGTGAGGAAGCCGTGCTTTCCCAGGGTTTCAGAGGCAGCGGCGGAAAGGATACCGCTCCGGGCCGCTTCGAGGGTGGCGCTGGAGACCCGCACCACCGCGCCGGTGCGGCAGGCGAAGAGGAGGAGATGGTCGGGTGAATCGGGGCAGGGGTAGGAGGTTACATAGCGGGAGAGGATCATGGGAGGGCTCCGGGGGGAAGCGAGCGTAAGCGAAGCAGGGGGGTGGCTGCCTTTGCGCTTCTGCGCCCTTGCGCCTTTCCCCCTTTGCCGCAGCCGAGTGAGTAAGGACGCAGCGGAAGAAGGGGGCACCCTGAGCGAAGCGAATTGTGCCCCCGCCGCAGCGGCCGACGGAGCGAGGGAAGCCGCGTCAGCGGCCAAGGCATCGGGGGCGGTTTTCTTTGCGTACTTTCTTTGGCCGCCCAAAGAAAGTACGTGGGGGCCGGGGGGCAAAGCCCCCAGTCCCTTCTCACGGATTACTACTCTTCCGTCTGAACGGTTGCCCGGACAGGACCCGTCTGACAACATGCATTAGGCCCTTCCGGAGGCGTCAAGCTCCCGGTGTCAAGAATCGTCACCTCGTCAGTTATCTGGCTCATAGACCTCACCTCCTTTCTATCAAAAAGGCTCAGTCCCTGAGCGGATAAAACCATGGACAACAACACAATTTATCTGCTATAAGCCATGACACTTATCTCAACTTTTATTCACCATTTCAGGCAATCTTCATGCCAACCCCGAGCCCCTTTAGCACCGAGAAAAAGCGCGTTGGAACTCTGTTCCTGCGCTTTTCGTCGTTTTTGCTGGGGCTCTTTTTCCTGGTTGTTTTATCCGTTCTGACAACTCCACATGCGGCCCACGCTAACACAGACACCGACCGCGAACTCCTTGATCTCTACTACGAACCGCAGGATCTGGAAGTATCCTCTGCCACCCGTTCCCCAAAACCCCTTTCCCGCAGTGCCGAATCGATCTCCGTCATAACCGCCGAACAGATTGAGGCAATGAACGCCCACAACCTGGCCGACGTCCTGAACACTATACCTGGTGTGCAGGTGGACCCCCGCGGCGGACCGGGTTCAGGGTCAACGTTATCAATGCGGGGCGCTCGCACATACCACATTCTCGTAATGATCGACGGCGTTCCGGTTAACGATCTGCTGGCCAGCTATCCCCTCATCGGACAGATTCCGGTCCAGAACATCGAACGGATAGAAATTGTGAAGGGACCAGCCTCATCTGCCTGGGGTTCGGCCCTCGGCGGAGTAGTCAGCGTCATTACCAAAGAACCAGCAGCATCGAGTCCCCCCCATGGAAGCGCGTCTTTCAGCAGTGGTGAGAACGGCACCCGTGACACCCGCGGAGAGCTCACCGGCACGGTGGGCCAACTCGGGTATTACCTCTCGGGAGCCTCCCTCCACAGCAATGGCTTCACCAGCAACAACGCCACTGAAAACAACAATCTTTACGCAAAACTCCGGTGGGAAATTCCCGACAAGGGGAATATCCGCCTGACACTCAACAACCGGAAGAGCACGTTCGGTGGCGGTAACTGGCTCTTATACGATGCGGCTGATCACTATAAAACAGACTATCTCCAGTCAACGCTCTCGTCCGACTACAGCCTGACAGACCGGCTCAACATGAGCCTCTTGCTCAAAGCAACAAAGTACGATTACACGTGGCGCTCCAGCTATCTCGGTATTGACCCTACCTACGCCAAAGGTGATCCGGCCTACAAACAGACAACCGACGAGAACACCTTGGGTGGCGCACTACAGCTCACGTGGCGACAAGGACTCCATACCGTTACTGGCGGATTGGAGTTCGATCACGGGGAAACTGAAACCCACTACGCTTATCCCCTATACCCCGAGTACAACTCTGAACTTTTCGCTACCAACGATAAATGGGGCTTTTTCCTCAATGACACCATTGCCTGGGAGAGGGTAACCCTCACCCCTGCAATTCGCTACGACCTCACCAGCCGTGTTGGCGATTATGTCAGCCCAAGCCTTGGACTGACGGTCAACATCACCAGCAATACCCTTTTCCGGGCTTACGTTGCGCAAGGATACAGTCTGCCTGCTCTAGACCCCGTATTTTTTGCCCGACAAAACGGTCGAACCGTCCAAGCAGGCCTCGAAACCACCGAAATCCCTTATATCTGGCTCAAAGGCACCTGGTTCCGCAATTCCACCTGGGACATCCTTACCTATGACAGCGACTGGAACAAAGTTTTCCAAAAAGAGCTGCGGGAGGGCTTTGAAATCGAGGCGCGTACTAGTCCGATCTTCAACACATGGCTCACCGCCGGGTACGTCTTTATAGACGCGGATAATCGCACCCTCGATACGGAGATCAAAGACGAAGCCCGCTACACGTGGGACCTTGGGCTTCACTACAATGACCGCACCTACCGCGGCGCTCTAACCGGTCATTACATCCGATGGAATCCCAATACCGCCAATAATGCACGTTACAAGGATTTTACCTGGGATCTCAATATGGGATGGAAGGCATATAAAGACCGCGACATAGAAGCTGAGATTTTTTTCACCGGACACAACTTATTCAACGGCAAACAATATCTTTACGACTCAACTGTCAACCCCAGCCGCTGGTTCGAAGGCGGCCTACGCATCAAGTGGTAATAAACGTTATTTAGGAACGCATGAACCGACTGATCCTCCACATACTCGCTGTACTGCTCCTCTGGAGCTTCCCGGCCCTTGCCGCGGAAGTCGCCGTGGTGCAGAGCGAGCGTCTGGCCCCCTTCGACGCCGCAGTGCGCGGCTTCGAGGCAACGGCCGGCGTGCGTTCCGTGGAGCGGTTCGTGCTTTCCGAAACGGGAGGGGTCAACATCGCGCGGGCAGTGCGCGAATCCCGCCCGCGGCTGGTGCTGGCAGTGGGCCGCGAAGCCCTTGAACGGGTGAAAGAAATCCGCGAACTCCCCATCATCTACGCCATGGTGGCAAGCCCCGGCAGAACCGGCAGCAACATCACCGGCATTGAAATGAACATACCGGCGGAGCGCTATCTCTCCCTCTGCAAGAATGAACTGGGCGCACGGCGGGTGGGGATCATCCACAACCCGGCCAGGACCGGCGCCCTGGTGCGGGAAGCCCGCGAAGCGGCGGAAAGGCTCGGCATAACCCTGGTAGTCCGTACGGCAGACGACCCCCGCGAAGCTGTCCGGGATCTCTCCGGCCTTCAGGGAGAAATCGACGCCCTGTGGCTGCTGCCCGACCCGACGGTGGTAACCCGCGACACGGTGGAGGCCATTGCCGTATTCTCCCGGCAGAACCGGATTCCGGTACTGGCCTTTGCCGCAAAGTACCTGGCCCATGGAGCCATCGCCGCTTTTGAAGTGGACGCCGCCGACATGGGAAGGCAGGCCGGCCGGGTGGCCCACCGCGTCCTGAACGGCACGCCGGTTGCATCACTACAACCCGAACCGCCCGACCGGGCAAAACTGAAGGTGAACCACTCGGTGGCGCGCAACCTTGGCGTCACCCTCAACGAGTAGGTACCCATGGAAAAATCATCGCGCGACGATTCTGCCCAATCAGCGCAAGGGCCTAAACCAACGGGCATTTACCGGAGTTTCCGCACCAAACTCTTCGTCGTGACGGCCACCGTCATCGTCATAGCATCTACCGCTCTAACTCTTTTCTTCCTCAGAAGCCAATACACGATTCTCCACAACAAGCTGACCACCGAAGGACAGCTGCTGACAGGGCTCCTCGCCCACAATGCCCGGCCGGGGCTCTTTGCCGGCAATCGCCAGCAGCTTACCGACCTGGCCGCCGGGGTGCTGGCAGTTCCCGACGTATTGAGCGTAACCGTCAGCGGCCATGACGGCCAGGCGCTTGCCCATATGGCCCGTTCATCGAATATTGGCCAGGATCGCGGCATGAACCGCGTGATTACTTTTTCGGACAAGGTTTACGCGCTGGAAGGGAAAGGCAGCGAAGAAGAGCTCTTCTTCAACTCATCGGAGCAACCAGAACAGAACGGCCAGTTCCTCGGCACCGTTCAGGTCGTGATGAACGGCGAGCAGGTACACGCCCACGTGACCCGGCTCACAATGGCCGCCGCCGCTGGAGCGCTGCTGTTTCTGGCCCTGGGTCTCGGCCTGGTCTACCTGGTCATCCGCACCATAACCCGCCCCCTCTCCCACCTGGCAAAGGGGGTCAGGACCTTGGAACTGGGCAACAAGATCGAGGTTATCCCCGTTGAGTCCAACGATGAGATCGGCTCGCTCACCGCGTCCTTCAACAGCATGGCTATTGCCCTTCAGCAACGGAAAGAGGAACGGGAAGCAGCATTGCGGCAGCTCCGCGAAGTTAACTCCCAACTGGAGGCAAAGGTTCAGGAACGGACCCATCGCCTTGAAGAGACAAACAAGGAGCTGGAATCGTTCAGTTACTCGGCCGCCCATGACCTGAGGGCACCTTTGCTGCGCCTCAACGGCCTCTGCAAAGCCATGAAGGAAGACTGCGGCGAGCGGCTTGACGAAGAGAGCCGCCGCTACATGCGGCGCATTGCGACGGTCGGCAAGCAGATGGAGCGGGTGATTTCTTCCATGTCCACCCTTTTCAATGTGCAGCGGCGCGAAATGGCTCTCCGGGAGATTGATCTGAGCGCCGTGGTACGGACAATTATCGCCAATTTGCGGGAAGCCGACCCACTCAGGGAAGTGACGGTCAGGATTGACCCGAAAATGACTGCCTGCGGCGATACGGAACTTTTGTGGACCGCCATGGATAATCTGGTGGGAAATGCCTGGAAGTTCACATCCCGCACCTCCGATGCATGTATCGAGCTAGGCCGGGCCGAGCGTGGGGGAGAGACAGTTTACTTCCTGCGCGACAACGGGGTCGGGTTCAATATGGCCTATGCGAACAAGCTCTTCAAGCCCTTCGAGCGGCTCCACACCCCCGACGAGTTCCCCGGCACCGGGGTAGGGCTCGCCATCGTCCACCGCATCATCGAGCGCCACGACGGCCGCATCTGGTTCGAAAGCGCGCCGGGGGCCGGCACCACCTGTTACTTCATCCTCCCCGAGTGTCCGCAAACCGCATCGAACAACGCCTGAAACGCCACCAACACAGAGACTCGTTCTCCATCCGCGAGGTTCCCATGGCCACCGAAATCAGACGCTCCGTCTGCCCCTATGACTGCCCCGACACCTGCGGACTCCTGGCGGAAGTTCAGAACGGCCGGGCCGTGCGCGTTTCCGGCGACCCGGACCACCCTTTCACCAAGGGCACCCTCTGCCCCAAGATGCTCCACTACGAAAAGACGGTCCATTCGCCGTTGCGGCTCACGACCCCCCTCATCCGCACCGGCACCAAGGGTAAGGGTGAGTTCCGCCCCGCCCCGTGGGACGAGGCCGTCGCCATGATTGCGGAGCGCTGGCGGGACATCATCGCCAACCACGGAGCCGAGGCAATCCTACCCTATTCCTACGCCGGAACCATGGGGCTCGTGCACCGCAACTGCGGCCACGCATTCTTCCACCGCCTGGGAGCATCGCGGCTGGACCGGACCATCTGCGCCCCGGCCAAGGAGGAGGGGTGGAAAGCGATCATGGGCGACACGCCGGCCCCCCACCCGAACAAGGTGGCAGCAAGCGACCTGGTCATCCTTTGGGGGATAAATGCGGCGGCCACCAACATCCACTTTCTCCACGGGGTGCGGGAGGCAAAGAAACGGGGGGCACAGGTCTGGCTGATCGATACCTACGAGACCCCCACCGCCGCCGCCGCGGACCGGGTCATCCTCCCCCGGCCGGGGAGCGACGGGGCGCTGGCCCTGGGGATGATGCACGTAATCGCCCGTGAAGGTTTGATTGACCGGGAGTTCGTGGCGGAGCGGGTCCAGGGGTTTGCGGAGCTGGCAGAAGAAATTCTCCCCGGCTACGCGCCGGAGCGGGTAAGCGCCATAACCGGCATCCCAGCAGCAGTCATCGAGGAGCTTGCGGTGCTCTACGGCCGCGCAAAGGCGCCCTTCATCCGGCTGGGAAGCGGACTTTCCCGCTACGGCAACGGCGCCATGACGGTGCGCACCATCTGCGCGCTACCGGCCCTGACGGGTGCCTACGGGAAGCGGGGGGGCGGACTCCTGGCATCCACGAGCACCGGCCCGGCCTTCGTCACGGCGGAGGTGACCCGGCCGGATTTCATGACAAGCCCCACGCGGCTGGTGAACATGAACCGGCTGGGGCACGCCCTGACGGAGCTGGACGATCCGCCGGTGAAGTCCCTCTACGTCTACCACTCGAACCCCGCCGCCGTGACGCCGGACCAGAACGCAATCCTGCGGGGGCTTGCCCGCGACGACCTCTTCACCGTGGTCCACGAGCGGTTCATGACCGACACCGCCCGCTGGGCCGACGTGGTGCTTCCCGCCTGCTCGTCCCTGGAGACGGGGGATGTCTACCGCTCCTACGGCACCTACTGCATCCAGCGGGCATGGCCGGCCGTCCCTACGGTGGGCGAGAGCAGGTCCAACTGGGACACCTTCGCGCTGCTGGCGGCGGCAATGGAATTCGCCGAGCCCTATTTCCTCCGGACCGAAGAGGAGATGATCGAGCACCTCATCTCAATCCCCACCCCCATGCGGGAGGGAATCGACCTGGACCGTTTCAATGAGGGGAAAGCAGTGGAACTCCCCCTCCCCCCCGATGGCCCAAGCACGTTCATGACCCCATCGGGAAAGGTGGAAATCCTCAATCCCCGCGACCCGGAGCCCCTCCCGCGCTACCTCCCCACCCACGAGGAACGGGGGGAACACCCCCTCATGCTCATGACCGCGCCGACACTCTACGCCCTCAACGCCTCCTTCAACGAGCAGGACGAACTGCGGCAAAAGCAGGGGGGAATGCGCCTCATGGTGAATCCGGCCGAGGCGGCGGCACGCGGGCTTGCCGACGGCGAGCAGGTAACGGCCTTCAACGAGCGGGGCGAGGTGACGTTCATCCTTGCAGTAACCGAGCGGGTCCCAGCCGGCGTGGCCGTTGCCGAAGGGGTCTGGTGGACCGTGCACGCCCCCGGCGACCGAACCGTGAACGCCCTCACCAGCCAGCGCCTCACCGACCGGGGGAACGGCAGCACGTTTTATGATACGAGAATCGAGGTTAAGAAGGCGAGATAGCGAGGGAGCGAGGGAGTTGCTGGTTTTTAACTACTTGCTATCTCGCTACTTGCTATCTCGCTCCTTAGCTATTTCACTAAAGTTTCCTCACCACCGGCCGATACATGTATCAGGCCTTCATCCGGAAGGCAGATTCCAGTGACGAGGGGAAAGACCCAATGGCCGATCACAATATATTGCTGGAAAGCGACACCAACGAGCTTGAGATCGTCGAATTCACCCTCAATGAATCCGATGCATCGGGAAATCAGGTGCCGTCATACTTCGGCGTCAACGTGGCAAAGGTACGGGAAATCATCCGCAAGCCCCAGATGTGGAAGGTGCCCAATTCGCACCCGGCCATTGCCGGCATGATGAAACTCAGGGACAAGGTCATCACCGTCGTGAACCTGGCAACAACCCTCGGCAAGGGCATTGACTGCCAAGAACCTGACCGGGTCATCGTTCTGGAATTCAACCGGATGGTGGTCGGTGTGCTGGTGAACGGGGTTTCCCGCATATACCGCATCTCATGGGAACAGGTGGAGCCGCCGGTGCGGGCCATCGAGTCGGCCTACGTCACCGGGGTGGTGAAAATGGAGGACCGGATCATCCTGGTCCTGGACTTTGAAAAGATTGTCGGGGAAATCTGCTGCTCGGACATCCTCCACCAGATCGGACACGATCAGCTCATGGATGAAGTGATCCTGGACCGTAGCCGCTTCCGCATCCTCGTGGCGGACGACTCGACCTTCATCCGCAGCAGCATCTGCTCGTCGCTGCGGGCTGCCGGCTACAACGTGGAAGAGGCGGAGAACGGCGAAGAAGCCTGGAACATCATCAGCGCCAAGCTGTCCAGCTGCCGTAATGCCGGAACCCCTCTCAGCAACGAGCTCGATCTCCTCATCACCGATGTGGAGATGCCGAAAATGGACGGCCTGCACCTCACATCCCTGGTGAAAAAAGACGATGCCCTCAAGGATCTGCCGGTGCTGATTTTCTCGTCACTGGCAACCGATGACAACAAGGTGAAATGGAAAGACCTCGGGGCACTTGACATCATCACCAAGCCCGACCTCCCGAACCTGGTGAAGATTGCCGACGGCATCATGCATTAACCGGTTGCGGGAAAACTGCCGAAAAAAAGCCGTCCCTGATAAAGGGGCGGCTTTTTTTCGGCATCCCAAAGCCGGTTCTCTTTCAAATCTGGTTAAGGTACTATGCCCATTGCCATGCAGAGCAGACCGGACCATCCTGAAATCTCCATAGTCGTCCCGACACTGAACGAGGCAGGCGGCCTGGAGCGCCTCTTCTCGACCCTGGAAGCCCAGCGGGAGGTGACGCTGGAGCTTGTCGTCGCCGATGGGGGCTCCACGGACGAAACGGTGCAGCGCGCCCGCACCCTGTCGGCAGCCGCCCCCTTCGCGGCTAAGGTAATTGAAACCGGACGGGGGCGGGGGAGGCAGATGAATGCCGGCGCTGCCACGGCCGAAAGCAATACTCTCCTCTTTCTCCACGCCGACAGTTTCTTCCCCGACCCACTGGCCCTGCGAACCTCACTGGATTCCTTTGCCCTTGAGGTTGCCGCAAAAAGCAGCCGAAGAGTCGCCGGGCACTTCCGGCTCCGCTTCCACCGCAGCACAACGGGGCCGTCCCTCCCCTACTATTTCTACGAATGGAAGGCACGGCTCCACCGGCCCGGATGTATCCATGGCGACCAGGGGTTGCTCCTGACCCGGGATTTTTTCGCCGAAGCGGGCCCCTTCCACGAGTCATGCCCGATACTTGAGGACGTGCGGCTGGCCGGGCGAATCGCCGAACAGGGGGAGTGGCTCCTCCTGCCAGCGGAGATTGTCACCTCCGCCCGCCGCTTCGAGGTGGAGGGGCTGCGGGAGCGCCAGACCCTGAACGCCATCATCATGAACTTTGCAGCCTTGGGGGACGATGCCCTCCTTGCGAAACTCTCCCAGCTTTACGCCCCCCAGGACCGAACCGGCCGCCTTGCCCTGGGGCCGGTTCTCTCCCGCATCAACGGCATGATCCGGGGACTGCCGCGCGAAGAGCGGCGCCGCCTCTGGCGGGAAACGGGACGCTACGTTCGCGCGAACGCCTGGCAGATCCCTTTTTCCCTCGACGTACGCCGGAATTTTACGAGGGGGGCGCCAGTCGGCCACGGGGCGCTGCCGCTTCTCCGCCTCCATGACCGCATCTTCGACCGGCTGACCGGCAACCGGGTTGGTAGCGGCATCAGCATGGTGCTGACATGGCTATGGTTCCGGCTGTCGCTGGTCCGCGAGCCACTCACACAACCATCTGCGCGAAATCCGCAACGGCACTGATCGTCACCGGCCCGTGGCAGATGAAGTCACCATCCACCTGCACCGCCTTATTGCCGCCTATGGTCAGCTCGTCAGCGTCAAGAATCGTGACGCCCGCCCCGCCGGCTCCCTTCCCCGCCAGCACTTTCAGGGCAATGCCCAGATAATCGCGCCGCCTCGTCCCCTCGAAGCAGACCACGCGGAAGCCGGGACCGAACATGTCCGCCCCCGGCGCCAGGACGAAATTCCCACCATAGCGCGCGGCATTGCAGACAATGACGCTGTGGCATAACCGGCGCTCCCCTCCGGCGGTCACCTCCATTGGGCGCCCATCCCAGGCCATGAGGGTCCGTAGGGCCGAAAAAACGTAAGCCCCCTTCCCGAAACGCTTTTTCTCCGCACCCAGCACCCCCTCCACCACAAAACCGTCAAACCCGATGCCGGCCATGAGCAGAAAGCGCCGCTCCATCCCGAACCCCGCAAGGACTCCCACGGAAAGGGGACGGGTCTCCCGCCGGATAATCCGGCGCACCGCCTCGTCGACGGAGCCGATGCCCAGCTCCAGGGCGCAGACGTTTGCGGTGCCCAGGGGGATAAAGGCCAGGGTGGCCTTCCCCGGTGCAAGCCCGTTGAGCACTCCGTTCAGCGTGCCATCCCCGCCAACGGCAACGATGAAGGGGTTATCCTCCTGGGCACAGGCGCGGGCGGCAAAAGCAGCCGCATCGTCGGGTCCGCCGGTCAGGAGCACGGTGGGCTCGAATCCCCCGGCGGCAAGGAGATCGGTAATCCGCTGGACCAGGACACCGGAATAGCTTCCTGATGTAGGATTGATGATGAGCGTACAGGGAAGGGGCACGGCAAAACTCCTTATGGAAGGGCATTCGGCAGGCTGTCAGCGGCAGTATAGCATCGCAGGCCCGGCAGCGGACACGATTTTTGTCGTCCGGCATTGTCAACCGTCATGGAGCTGGGGCGTTTTCCTTACTATACGCACAGCCAATCATGAACAAGGAGGAATAGCAATGAAACGGATCAAATTTGCGCTGACGGCCGCTACGGTAGTCGTGGCCATTGCGGGGATCAACCAAGTATCATTTGCCCAGACCGGCCCCGGAGGAGGGGGAGGAATGGGAGCGAAGCGGGGTGCGGCCAGAATCCAGAAAATGGACCCGGAGCAGCGGCTCAAGCGGATGGAAGTGCAGCTTGGCCTCAATGCGGAGCAGAAGGCGAAGATACTGCCGATCCTCCAGGAGCAGGGCAAGGAAATGGACACCCTGCGCGCTGACGGCAACCTCACCCGTACCCAGAGACAGGAAAAGATGCAGGAGATCCGCAACCGGTACCATGAGAGAATAGGCGAAAATCTCACCCCAGAGCAGCGGAAAAAAGCCGACGCCATGAGAGAATTGGCCAGGGAACGGTGGCAGAAACGCCAGGAAATGATGAAATAACATCGAGGGCCGCCCGCAAAGCGGCCCTTTTCTCTGTCTGACATCACCGGCGCTCCTTGACGCATGGGCAAAATGGTCTACTCTTTTCGTGAAGCAGGCAAGTGACCGGGAAAGCAAAATCCCGTCAACAGACGCGCAGGGAAGGAGTGATAATGAAACGCTTGGTCAAATTATGGGGGGCATGTACCGCGATGATGCTCTTTGGTGTACTTGTCGCAGGATGCGGCGGTGGCGGTGGGGGAAGTGGGAGTGATGGGAGCTCCGATAGTCCGACGGTTTCCGATCCCGCCCCAACAGTGGTCTACACGACGCCGGTCAATAATGCCACCGATGTGGGAACTGCTTCGAAGATTACTGTAACCTTCAGCGAAGCAATGAACGCCACTACGGTCGTGGCTGACAATGCTTTCCAGATTAACGGCACCAATGTCAATGCAGCCAACATAGCCTACAATTCAACCAGCAGAATAGCCACCATCACCCCCCCTGCCGCTTTGGGGGCGGGACAGGCTTACACCGTAAGAGTCAATGCCGTGGTACAGGACACATCTGGAAAAACCATGCAGTCCGCCTATTCATGGGCGTTCAGAACCGGCTCGACGGTGGGGGTTGCACCTCAACTGGCATCGAAGGCCCCCGTGGCGGGATCAACCAATGTGGGGACCAATACGGCCATTGCCATGTCCTTCACCAAGCCGATGGATATCAATACTTTCAACTCTTCTGCCTTTACCCTGCAAAGAACCTCGGATGCATCGACGGTGGCAGGGACATTCAGCATGGTCGGGCAAGTCGTAGTCTTTACGCCAAACGCCCCCCTCGATTCCGGTACGCAATACACCGCGACCGTAACCACCCAGGCGCAGGATACGAGCGGTATTGCCCTTGCGGCTCCGGTCCCGTGGAGCTTCACCACGGGCAGCGGCGCTGACGTCACACCGCCGGAAGTGGTTAAAGTTGGTGACGTTTGGCAGGTGTCACCCACTGGAACCGTTGCTGATTTAAGGCCCCCCATGTCCATAGCGTTCAACGAACCGGTCTATCCGTTCCTGTTCGGCACAATAGACGGCAAACCGGTGGAAGTCGCGTTTGATTACAGCCCGTCGGGGACCACAACGGTAACCATGACCCCTACCGCCGACAGGGCCCCCGGCACGTACACCACCGGTATCGCGGTATCTGACCTGGCGCACAACAAGTCGTACACCTACACCTGGAGCTTTACGATCGTTTCACCACCTTAGGAGCCGATGGCTTCCAGCGGCATAAAAAAAAGGGGGGCGCCGGCCATGCAGTCGGCGCCCCCTTTCCCGTTTTTAATCCACTTCTGGATGCTCAGACTACCCAATCTTCCCCTTCAAAAACTCCAGCCCCTTCTCCAGCAGCCCACCCTCGGGGATCTGTCCGTCGGGGGTGAGCTTGTCGATAACGCCGGGCAAAAACTGGGAGAGCTGGGCACTCAAGTCGTCCGGGGAGATCCCCACCTTGGCGGCCAGGTTCTGGATGGTTTCGCTCCCGAGCCCTTCTCTGATCTGATCGGCATTGATGGGAAGATTCTGTCCCGTGCCAACCCATGAAGAGACTATGTCTCCCAGCCCCTTGTCTTTGAAGTTCTGCACCAGGCCGCCAAGGCCGCCACCCTGGCCGCCGCCGAGCATCCCCATTACTTCGTCGAGGAGTCCGCCCTGCCCTTCGCCCCCCTGGGCTCCGCCCAACATCCCGCTAGCCTTCCCCACCAATTCGTCGAGCAATCCCATAATCTCCCCCTTTCACGTCCTGGTCACCAACAAATCCTGTTTGCTGCAGAGATTACCTACTGAAGCCCCATCTCTTTCAGTCCTGCTTCTTCTCGTCCTTGTCCGACGCGCCAAACTTCTTCATGCTCTCGATCATCTGCTTCAACCGCATATCAACCAGATTGTTGATGGTCCCCTCGGGATAGGCGCCGTCGGCCCCCTTCTCCCCGGCGGCAACGCCGGTGAGGATCTCGATCCCCTGGTCAATGGTCTCCACGCTCCAGATGTGGAACTTGCCGTCGCGCACCGCCTGCACCACCTCGTCGTTGAGCATCAGGTGCCGCTCGTTGGATCTGGGGATGATGACCCCCTGATCACCGGTGAGCCCCTTGGCTTTGCAGACGGCGTAGAACCCCTCGATCTTGAAATTGACGCCGCCGATGGGCTGGATCATGCCGTGCTGGTTGACGCTGCCGGTGACGGCGATCCCCTGCCGGATGGGAACCCCTGAGAAGGCTGAGAGGAGGCAGTAGAGCTCCGTGGAGGAGGCGCTGTCCCCCT